>Ga0172372_10002099_pt1 | contig 30552 bp, 10 predicted proteins | sample LakKiv5m_2_FD_114544 | JGI IMG/M metagenome (GOLD analysis project Ga0172372, IMG submission 114544) | Freshwater microbial communities from Kabuno Bay, South-Kivu, Congo - kab_092012_9.5m | ecosystem: Environmental > Aquatic > Freshwater > Lake | place: Democratic Republic of the Congo...
AAGTGCAGCCCGGTGCTCCTTCTGCCGGCAGCCGGCGTCTTCTGGGCCTCCCACCACCTACTCGAGTCCATCCTCCGGCCCCTGGGCGTGGGATTCCTTGTGCTGCTATTCTGCCTTCGCCTGCCCTTCCTCGGAAACTGGTCGCGATACGGCGACTTTTCCTACGGCGTTTATGTCACCCATTTCCCGGTGATCCAGCTGCTGGTGTCCATGGGCCTTTTTTCGCGTTCGCCCACACTGGGCATTGCCGCAGCGGTGCTGACCATCGCCATCGCTTCCACGGCATCATGGCACCTTGTTGAGAAGCGCTTCCTGCGAAAGTCAGCGGAAAAGCCGCCGGACTCCCAGCCGGCGAGTCTACCCAAGCTCTGAGAACGGCCCTCATCGTGCCCCGTCCCCGTGCAGGACGCGCAGCCGCACCTGGACTGCTGTCCCTGTCTCCAGGAGCGTGACCCGCAGCATCCGGGCATCCGACGGCTGCTCCACCGAAGAACCCGCACCGCCCACCCGGCTCCAGAAGGCCGGGGTGAAATCGCCGACCCGGACCGTGATGGTCCGGGTTTTTTCGTCCACGGGCCAATCCTCGGCGTGGCGGAAGACCGCACGCCCGGGAGTGATCAACTCGATGCGTCCACGGAAGGAACCTTCCACCGCCTGGACTTCGACCCGCAGGTGGTCCTCCGGAGAAAGATCCATTCCCCGCGGCAGGCTCAACAGCAGGTGGCTGTAGGCCGTCGGCGACCCTCCCACGCGGCGAAGCACGTCCCCACCCCGTTCCCACGTCTGCCCCGGCTCCGTCGAGAGCCACGTTCCATCAAGGGGCTTCCAATCCAGCAGCGGCGCGCCCGCCGGACGCAGTTCGATCTCGGCCTGGTCGAAGTCCCCCCGTTCGCCCTGCCATTGCAGCCGCACACGCCGGGGCCCCGGGCGGGCGGAAGCGTCAGGAACCACGTCCACGCGCAGCTCCCGGTCACCGTCGGCCTCGAGCTCCGCGCGTCCTGATGCGGCCCCAGCCCATCCCCGTGGAACCGTCAGCCGCCACGCCCCCCGCCGTCGAACACCCGAGAACTCGTGCAGGGATGCACGAAGCGCCAACGGCTCGCCCGGGACGTACTGGTAGGCGAGCCGGGACGGGACCGGCTCGTGCCCCAACGGGCTCAGCACGGCAACGACCGGTGAAGGCCGTCGGTGCACCGGCGCGGCAGCATCCCGTACGCGGATCACGGACGGCGGCCGCACACGCCTCCAGTCCACACCCGCGACCTCGAACCGGCGTGGGGGCGTGAAAAGATGCAGGTTGGTCGAGGCGTCCAGCGTCACCTCCCACGAGGCGCCGTCCGGCATCGGATGTTCCCCGTCCAACCCCAGCCGCACGGGCTTCGCCTGCGGATCGAACCGGAGCCGCAACGCTTCCCGGGATGTCTCCGCCCCCGGTGCCAGGCCACGGACCGGCGGAAGCATCAGGTCGGCCCGACGCCACGGCGTGAACAGCACGGTCCACCACGTGCCATCCACGGCGGATTCCAGGACCCAGCCGGTCGTCTCGCCGGAATCGCGGTGATGCAGCCGCCAGACCGGGCGGTGCATCGCCGCCATTTCCCGGATCCGGTTCCATCCCGCCAGCGCGGGTCGCGGCGTGCCCTGCGGATCCGTGAGCCCGAAGTCCACATCGGCCTCGACGTAAGGGGTGAGGCTGAACAACCACAGCTGGTCCACGCCCGCGATCGTTCCTTCCAGGGTCATCCGCTCCACGGCCGCCCGCTGGCGGGCAAGATGCACGGGGTCCGGTGCGACGGGTGTGTCCGCGACGCCATACTCGGTGATCCACAGTGGAATCCCGGGGCGTCCCGACCGTGCGGCGAAACGGCGGTGTGCTGAAAGGGCAGGCAGGAAATCGTGGGCCCACCCGTAGAAGTGCACGTTCCACGCATCCGTGTAGCGCGCCCCTTGGTTGTCACACCACCGCTGGAAAAACGGCCCCGGCAAGGCCGCCATCGCGGGCATCAACAGCTTCGGACGATCGATCCCGGCCCCGGCCCGCCGGCGCACCGCCCACCACGCGGCTTTCTGGACCATGGCCAGACGGTCGGGTGTGTCCGCCGAGAAATGCAGGTCCGGCTCGTTCCCGATCTCGATAGCGCCCATGCCCGGCAGCCCAGGCACCGGACTTTCGCGGACGATCCGATGGACGAGGCGCGGATCGGACGGCAGCCGTTGCCGGCGTCGGCCCGCGTCCTCCGGGTTCACGATGTGGGTGGCCCCGGGCCACAGGATGGCGGCACGGCGCGGAGAGGATCCGGTGGAATCCGGATGGCCGCGGGCCCAGGTGACGCCCTCCGGCGGCTCGACGACAGGACCCGTCCAGTAGGCCCCGTACTCCGTCGCCACGAGGCAGGCCGGGAGGCAGCAGACCAGGAGAAGGAGAAGGGGACAGGTTCGGCGCATCCGGCCTCAGTAGGCGTTCTTCCGGCTGACGAAGGTCATGAACATGATCTGGAAGTCGAGCCAGAGGGACCAGTTCTCCAGGTACCAGAGGTCGTATCGGACGCGTTCGGTGAGATCGGTATCTCCACGGAGCCCGTTGACCTGAGCCCAGCCTGTAATGCCGGGTTTGGCGGCGTGACGGGCGTTGTAGTGGGGGATGCGGGTGCTGAGCTGCTGCACGTGGTAGGTCCGCTCGGGGCGCGGCCCGACCAGAGACATGTCCCCGACCAGCACGGTCCAGAACTGGGGCAGCTCGTCGATATTCCAACGACGCATGAACCGTCCGATCCGAAGCACTCGGGGATCTTCACGGAGCGTGGACTGGTTCAGGTGGTCGGCCTTGTCGGACCCAAGGTGCATGGAGCGCAGCTTCAGCATGCGGAACCGGGTGCCGGCGCGCCCGATCCGTTCCTGGCTGAAGAAGATGGAGCCGGGAGACTCCAGCTGGATCAGGATGCCGCAGACGGCGACGATGGGCGCGGCGATGATGAGGCCCACCAACGATCCCACGACGTCCACGCCTCGCTTGATGGTCCGATAGGTGAGCCGGTCCAGGGGAAGACGGGACACGCCGAGGATTGGGATCCCGGAGACCGTCTCGAGCTGGAGGCCGGAGATCAGGATCTGGAAGTAATTGGGGACAAGCTTGAACTGGACGTTCACGCGCTCGCACAGGTTCGCGAGGGCGATGATCTCGTCCCGGGGAAGGTCCAGATCCGACAACAGCACGATGTCCGCACAACCGCTTTCGAGGATGGCTTCGAGTTCTGCGTACTCACCGATCTGACGGGCTTCCACAGGCAGGAGCAGGTTCGTGGGGGTCTGCGTCGGCACATACCCGACCACCCGATACGGCTGGCGGCGGTCCCGCACGACCGCCTCGACGATCCGCGCCGCCTCGGAGGTCCACCCAACCACCAGCAACCGCTGACGGAGCGAGGCGGCGAAGGGTCCCATGCGCAGAAGACGGCTCAGGACCCAGCGCCAGCCCAGCAGTCCAAGCACGGCCGAAATGTAGGAAAGGAACGCGTAGACGCGGGAAATGGGCGGATCAAACTTCAGGAACAGGCTCGCCCCCAGGTAGGCAAACACCCAGAAGGTGGCTCCCCGCACGATCACCATGCCGGCCTCCCGCTGGTGCAGCATCCGTCGACGCCGGTACAGCCGCAGGTAGATGAACGTCCCCAGCAGGAACGCGCTGCCCACCAGGATCAACCCGAGATACCGCGAGAGCGTGTACTCTTCGGGACGCACCTCGGTGGACGTAAACATCGGGATCCAACCGCTCTGGAACCGCAGCCAGAACCCGATCAGCAAGCCCGACAGAATGACCAGCGCATCCCCCAGAAACACGATGCCGATCGCGGTCTCCGCAGAGAGGCGCCCAACCCTGGACCGACCGGCCGGAAGGGAGGCCAGATCAGGGGGAAGGTTGCGGAATCCCGGAGGTGTAGCCATTGATGCTCTTCGTGAAGTAACTGTTGTGGACGCCTCGAAGACCGATGAGGAGGTCCGACCAACGTCGCGAGACGTTCCTGCCGAATACCGGCCCTGTAGTCAAAACCATAAGTTTCCGATTATCATGATCGGTTACTTGAGGCCTGGGTCGTTCCGGCGATGGGCGGCCCGCAAAGCGTGAACAGCGCTGCCAGCATCAGGAACAAGAGGTGCAGCGACGGGATCTGGAAGGGGAAATCCACCCGGGCATGCATGAGGATCCCAACCAGCCCCACCCACGTCAGCCACTCCATCTCCCGCGGGACCGGCAACGCTCCACAACGCCACCGGCTCAGCACCGCCAGCGCCATCAGCCCGATAACAAGGGCGAACCCAACCCAACCCAGCGTCAACCGCGTCTCCAGCCAGTCGTCGTGGACATATCCATGCCACATGCCGCCAAGTCCGGAACGGTAGAGTCCGTTCAATGAAAGGAACGTTTCCGCACCGGATCCCCAGACCGGAAAATCGGGTACCATCCGCCGGGCCACCTCGTAGATCTCGGTCCGGCCGGAGAGTGAACTGTCGATGAGCGTCGTTGAAAAGCGCTGTTCGAGGGACTTCCCCGCCAGCCCCCACCCCACGGCCAGCGCGGTCACGAAGGCCAACGCCATGCCCACCCGGGGCCGCCACCCACTCATGGAGCGCCCGAGGATGACCAAGGCCACCCCCATCTGGAGCAGACTGATCGCAATCCCACCCCGACTGTCCGCGACCAGCACCGCGCCCACCATGATCGTCACCAGCAGCAACAGGAGGGGATAAGGCTGACCTCCCGACCGCGAACCCAAGGGATCACGCCGGAGGCACTCGTTCCGGAGTCCCCACCAGAGGCCCAGCGCCAGCGGCCAGATCAGGTTCAGGAACTGCGCGGCATTCGCCCGGTAGGGATAGGGTCCAAACACCCTGCCGAAATTTCCCCAGGGGATCTTCATCACCCACAGCAGGTCCTGCGACCCATCCAGCCGGTGCAGGATTCCCACCATCGCCATCACCGCGGCATTCACCGACAGGGTCCATCCCAACCAGCGCAAACGATCCGGGATCCGGCCCACATCCTCCGCCGAACGGCCGTCCTCATCCCGATGCCGTTCGCTGCGGGACTTGATCCGCAGCCAGTCGCGCATCGCCCAGAAGACGGCCGCGAACGCCAGATAGCGGTAGAAAGCCTTCCGCGTGGCCGCCAGGTCATAGGTCGTGGGCAACCACGAAATCGAATCGCGATAGAGGAACTCCAGGCCCTGCGTGCCCCAGTTCACCTCCGCGCGGGCATTCCACAGGCTCACACCGACCTGAATCAGGACCAGGCTCGTCAACACGCCCAGACCCCAGACCGGCCACCGGGCCTCGGCCCCGTCACGTCGCCAGACGACCGGCTGAAACCCCGTCCATCGGCACACGACCCACTTCGCGACCCACAACAACCCCAGCACCCAACCCGTGCCGATCAGGCCCCACGAACTCCAGAACAGCGTGCCGCCAGCGCCCCACGGGGCGAACACCACCAGTAACAGCAACAAGGCCCCGGACGCGTTGTCCAATTGCCGATGCCAACGGCGACCCTGCGAGTTCAGTCCACGTCCTGCCATGAGAAAGCCCGACTATGAACCCTTGCGCGGCGGTTGTCAGGCCTTGCGTACATAGCAGGCCTTCAGCGCGATCGCGCTGCCCTCGATCTTGCAGGAAATCTCGTGGTCGCCCTCGACCAACCGGATACCCTTGGCCTTGGTGCCGCCCTTCAGCACCTGCGAGGAACCCCGCAACGGAAGGTCCTTGATCAACACGATGGAATCCCCATCGGCCAGCACCGTGCCGTGCGCATCCTTCACCACCCGCGCCTTCTCCGGCTCCGGGGCCTTCTCCCACTCATGACCGCAGGTCACGCATTCCCAGCGCTCGGAATGCTCCAGCACCTCGGTCATCTCACACATCGGACAGGCAGGCTTGCTCATCGGTCCTGGAGCTTAGCCGCCGTCCACCTCCGGGAGGAAGGACCCAGAGTTTGAAGTTTGAATCAGCGTAGTAGTCGACGTCAGGAGGCTGTGGTTCTCGGCTCTCGGCTCTGGGGTCTGGGAAACTTCCCTCAGCCTCAGCCTCGTGACCTCGTCTGCTACGCGGAGGAGGTAAGACGAGGTCACGAGGCTGGGAATAAAGCGTTCCCAGTCCTCAGCCCCAATCCTTGCCTCCTCACGTCGGCAGCTACGATTCTGATCTCTGGAAACTCCCCGCCCCGCCCTCACCCTTGGATCTCGGACTTCAGCTGGTGGAACTTCACCAGGTTCAGGATCAACAGGACCAGGCCTGCCGGACCGGCGAGATAGTTCAGGAAGGGCACGAAGGAGCACGCGCCACAGATCGCGTACCACAACCCGATCTGCTTGCCGCAGTCACCGACGTCCTGACGGCCGATCGATGCAAAATAGGACTGGAAGGACTCAGGCACGCGCTGGAACACGAAGAAGTTCCAGACGATGCTCCAACACGGAATCATCAGGAGCCACACCTGTCCGGGCTCCATCTTCCGATGCTCGACCGGGACACGTGCCAGACTTGAGGACACCAACCAACAGACCACCGCGTTGATCGCCAGGCCGATGACCAGCGCGACAATGGCGATGACCGCGATGACCCCTGCCGCCAGCATTCCCTGTTCGTTCTCGTTCATGGATTGCTATGGCTCCCCACTACCCCACGACAGTCAATCCGGATTCTGACCCCATCCAAAGAGTTCCCAGTACCCGGAAAGAGAAAGCGTCGCAGTCGACGTCAGGAGGCTGGGGAAAGAAAAGGCAGTTTGAAGGTTCAAGTCTGAAGCAAGGACCACTGCCTCGTGACCTCGTCATATTGGCTACCCTCCGTGACATAGCTGCGCCGGAACTGTTCCATCGGACATCCGGTGGGTCCCGCCCGCTTTCCATCCGCTCCAGCCCGCCGGGCAGGCTCTTGATGCCGTTCTGTTTTGTTGGCATCCACTGAACGTATGCGGTTCCGTTGTGCCGATCTGACGTTCCTCGACACGACCATGAGAGCATCCCTGTCCTTCAAACCCTTCGCGCTGATCTTCGTCGCCATCCTCGTCCTTGCCGGATGTGACCGTCAGCCCTCGCCCAACGGAGACACGGAGGCAACCTTGTCCTATTGGAAGCGGCTCAATGAGGAGCGCCCGGATTTTTCCGACCTTGAAGCGGCCGCCGCCGCCTGGGCCAAGGCGCCGGGCGATGGGCAGGTGGAAATGCTCCGTGCCGACGGGGTCATCGTAGCCAGGATGGTGGGCTACCGGGAAAGAAACCAAGCCTTGGCCCAGATGCCCATGGAGGGCGTGGATCCGGTCCTGCTCGAGTACACGGCGAAGCTGGCAACGCTGAACGCCTCCCGCATCGAACTCCTTGCACAAAGCCACGCGATGATTGGGCAGTTGAACCAGATCACATCCCCTGACCAACTGCTCCTGGATCTGTTCGGAAGCTTCCTCCGCCATTCCGGCGACGAGAATGTCTTCGAGTCAGTGCTTCGCGATCAGTGGAATGAGAAATCCCAGGTCGTGGGGAACACACTTCCTCAGCTCAAGGCCGTCCAATCCCAGGCGCAGGCCATGTCCGCCGCCGAGTCCCAGGTTGAAGCCGCCGAGATCGCGTTGCGCGCAAAGCTCCACGCCCATCACCGGGGGGAGTTCCCTCCCTCATCTTCTTTCCAGAGGCCCGCGCTGAAGCCAACTGAAGTCGAACGAATCCTCACCAAACGTCGGGTCGCCCTCGATCTGCTTGGACAGAGGTTCGATGGCTGGACCTTCGAGGGCCTCGAAGAGCTGCAACGCCTGGAGATCACCAAGCGCAGCGGAACCGGTGCCGCTGTCACCCTTGCCTTGGATTGCGAGGTCATGGGGTTGCGATCGGGCATGCGCCGCAGGCTCCAACCGGTGATGGTCTACCAGCTCCAAGGGGAATCGTGGGTGCTGCGAAGGATCGTCAGCAGGGTCCAGGAGGAAGTGCCCCGGTGACGACGACACGGGACCACTACCGAGGCGAGGAGGTCGCCACCATGATCAGGCTGCACTTTGATTTCCCGGTTGCGTACATTCTCGAAATGGGGGGCGGTCCTGTGCGTAATCACAATTGCCTTGGGACAACTCCAATTCCCACGTGACAACCTGATGACCCGAATCGTCGAAATCCGCGACATCGTATGCCAAGGCATGACTGAGCCTGTGATTTGTCGTGCCGAAGACGGGTTTGAGTATGTGGTGAAGGGAAGCTACGCCGGGCGAAGGTCCTTGATCGCGGAATGGGTAGCCGGTCGTCTGGGGCGACTTCTCGGGTTGCCAATTCCGGAGTTTTGCCAGCTTCAACTGGACCCTCGCCTCGCACTGTACGGCGCCAAGACCGTGGAGATCGAACGGCTGGGACGCGGCATTCTGTTCGGGTCCCGCCGTGAATCCGGACTGGTCGAAATCCGGAAGGCGGATATTGCGCTGATCGACTGGGAACTTCGGGCCCGTGTGTTGGCGTTTGATTGGTGGATTGAGAATTCCGATCGCGTTCTGGTTGATGGAGCAGGGAATCCGAATCTGCTTTGGTCAGAGCAGGGCAGCCGCTTGGTGGTGATGGACCACAATCTGGCATTCGACCCCTCGTCGATGGAAGGCTTTGGGAAGGAGCATGCCTTTAGACACGCTTGCCTCCTCTGGAACGAGCCCTTCCGAAGTCAGATGGAATTGTCGTTCCGAGGGGCCCTGACCGAACTGCCGATAATCTGGAGTGAGATTCCAGAGGATTGGGTGGAGATCGAGTGCGGTCTCACCCTGTCCGGGATCGAATCATCGCTCTGGCGATTCCATCGCGAAGCCGATAAGTTCTGGAATTGGTCATGACTCAAGTCGTCTGCAATTACGCGCCGGTGCGCTTTCTCCCGTATCGGGAGGTGGGCGAGTTCGTGAACGTCGGGGTGGTAGTGCATTGCCCTGAGAGCCGGTTCTTCGGGCACCGTCTGGTCACCCGGAGGCGAACAGGTCGGGTGAGCCACTTCTTTCCGGAGCTCGACCTCGGGATTTTCACGGCTGGGCTGGAGGGCTTGAGCCGGGAGTTGATCCGTCTCGGTACCGGACACAGTATGACGCCGACCGATCCCGCGAGGACGGCACAGCTTGTGCGTGAGGAGATCCACCGCTTCCGCGAGATAACCCGTCGACGCGAGGGCCTGCTGCACTTCGGAGAAACTGGAACAATGCTGGCGGACTCGGCCGAAGAGGCGCTGAACGAACTCTTCGGACGCTTTGTTGAACGCCAGTTCGCGCAGCGCCGTGAATATCAGGAAGGCGCCATGCGGGCACGCTTGGGCCGGCTCTTGCGTGACTGGGAACTGGCGCGTCATTACCAGGCCGACAAACACGTTGGCGACGACGATTTCCATGTGGTCATGCCGTTTGTCCATTTCCGGGACGACCGGATCGCGAAGGTGGTCCGCCCACTGGACCTGAACAAGGAAGCGGCCTCGGACATTTACCATCACGGCGGAGCATGGGTGAAAAACATGGAACGGCTGAAGAATCGCGATCACCTGCCGCCCGAGGTGATCTTCACCGTGAGTCTACCGGAGACAGGCAAACGGCTCGATGCCGCTGAGGAGATCCGCGACGAGTTCCAGCAACTGGGTGTCCAGACCGTTGAGTTTGCCGACACCCGGCTCGTCCGCGCTGCGCTGGAAGTGAAGCTGGTTGCCTGACCTGGGGGCGAGGGAACCGCCTGCGGTGATTGCTTCCTCAGTCAGGCTGATCCCGGCCTGGCGAGCCTCGGACCTGTTTGACCATTGTTCTGATGCCTCGACTACGGACGTCCGTTCCAGATGCACTCTTTGGAGAACTGACGAGGCATCAGCGCGATGCAATCTTTGGGATGGGTTGAACAGCATGCACAGCGAACGCGGCACGAAGATCTCCGCTGCTGCAACCCTTCCAGGTTTTGTGACGCAATCCTCAAGTTCCCGGGGTATCGCTTCGCGACCCCGGGCTAATCGCTTCAACGCCTCCGGCGTAGCGCACTCATTCCCCCACCAACCGGAACCATCCGATAGGCGACGTGCCCGCCTCGAGGAGGGCCTCGAAGCGGCCGGGCTTGGGTTCGGTGACGCGGGCGTTCTGACGATCCCATCGGCGCAGGTCCGCGGAACGTTCGACGTGGAAGGTCGCCCCGGCCGACGCCTCCCAGCGCAATCGTAGGGTCGGTGCTGTCGACGCGAGAGCGGTCGGTAACGCGCCGCGATCGCCGGCCGGGGCTTCGAGGGTCTCGATGGTGGCGATGCGGAGCGGGCCGGTGACACGCACCTCGGGGGCCTTGCCCGTCAGCGTTCCGTTGTTCACGAACTCGCGCACGCGGACGATGCCGAGGTTGTCGAGCGCACCGCCGGTGAGGATCGTGAGGCGATCGTCGAGGCGCACGGTGGCATTGGCCGCGGTTTCCATGCGGCCACCGATCTCCACGCCGCCCTCGATGGCGACGGCCCCAAGGAAACGGAAGCGTCCACCGGTGCGGTTGGCCAGGGTGAAGTTTCCGGAGACCTGGGAGTTGGCGTTGAAGGCGACGTCGAGCGTCCCGAGGTTGAGCGGCACTTCCAGGGCAAGGATCCCGCCGCTGTTGAAGGTGAGCAATCCGGTCCCGGCGAATGGATCCGGTGCGCCGACATGGATGGGATCGCCACCCCAGCGCAACTCCGCGCCGGCGGCGATGTCGATGACCGGTGACGCGCTGGTGCCCGGCCGCAGGAACAGCTCACAGGAACTGCCGGTCACGACCCCTGAGGTGATCTCCATCCGACCGGACTGGTTCACGATGCCATTCTGGAAGGTGAATGTTCCGGCACCGGACTTCCGCAACGTGCCGCCGAGTTCGACGCGGGCATTGGTGGTCGTCTGACCGATGGTCACGCCGTTGGTGACGACGAGCAGGCCTTCGTTGCGCAAGGTGCCGTTCCGCAGGTTCAGGGTCGCATTTTCCCGGAAGGCGAGTGTGCCCGCGTTGTGAACGAGGCGATCGACATTCTGGATCGTTCCGCTGATGGAACCCGACGCCCCGGCGAGGACGCGTACCGCACCGGACCCACGCCACGTGCCGAAGGTCGACGAGAGCGACGCCGCGGCTTCGAGGTCACCGGCACCGTCGAGGGTCACGCTGCTGAGGTCGATGGAACCCATGCGCAGCGTGGACGGCAGGATCAACGTGCCGCCCGTGCCGACCAATCCGCCCGCGAGATCGATCGTCCCTTCGAGCGTGTGCGTGCCGGAGGAAAACTCGATCCGCCCCGGACCGGTGATGCGGCCGGCAGGAAGGTTGGTGGTCACGGTGCCCAACTGGACCCACGTCCCCACCCCGACGGTGATCTCGCCGGAATTGACCAGGGATTGCGACGGGTTCCAACGCCCGCCCAGGACCTCGATGCGCCCGCGATTCTCGACCAGGATCTGGGTCCATCCGTTGGGAGTCGCCGAGTTTCGCAGGATCACCTCGCCCTCATTGAGCAGGCGCGGATCCTGCGCGGCGGCTCCACTGGTCGACAGGTATGAACCGGCCGTGAACTCCATCGTGGCCTGGTTGCGGATCGTGGCGGTCATCGGTTGGATGAAGGCCGAATTCGTGAGGTGGATCCGGCCACGGTTGATCAGGTCCCGGTTCAGGAGGACGCGACCGGAGGAAACAGTCATGACGGCGTTCGTCGCGATTTCCACCGGCGGACCGGCGGCGAAGGTGACGAGGGATCCAGGGGCTTGGAACTGACCGCGGATGCGTACGCCAGCGGGGCCGGAAACCGTTCCCCCCGTCGCGGTGAAATCCACCCAATCCTGGGCCGCGCCAAGATCCAGCGTGGCGGAACCCATCGCGATGCGGGACACGTCGAGCGGAGCGTCCGTGCGATGCGCACCGGATCCGTAGCTCAGCAGTCCGGCCCCGATGACGGATCCGGTCGCGGTGTTGGTGGAAGCCCCGGAGACGTTGAGCACGGCACCGCCGGAGATGTCGATCTGGCCGGCATTCAGGAGCCGATGACTCCAGTCCAGGTTACCCGACACCACCTCGATCCGTCCCTCGTTGAGGACGGAAACCGTGGACCACGCCATCCCCGTTCCGGAGACGGACGAGGTCAGAAGGCCGATGTTGTGGACGACCCGCGGTTCGGGATCGTTGTTGTTGGACGAGATATAGGCCTGGCCGCGCAGGTGGACGGTCCCGGCGTTCACCAGTTCTCCGCCGGACAGGCGCACACGGCTGTCGGTTGTCATCTCCAACCGCCCTTCGTTTCGCAGTCGGCGGGCAAGCACGACTTGCCCGGAGTTGGTCGACACCGCCGTCGAGGCGAGAATCAGGACACCACCCTGATCCAGCGTGCCACCGGAGAAGGTCGCGCTTTCACGGACGGTCACGGATCCCGTTCCGAGCAGACGCCCACCGGAAATGCGGAGGCGTTGCCAGGACTGTGAGGCATCGGGCTGAAGGATCCCTTGGGTCAATCGGATTTCGCTGACGGTCACCGCCTCGGTCAGGTGCGCGGATACACCCCGGAACTCCCAGGTGCCCGCGCCCTCAACCACGGAGCCGGGCAGTTGCGACAGACTCCCCGAGTTCCAGAGCGCGGCACCGGATTCGATCCGCGTGCGACCACCCAGCCGGACAGTCCGGTCGAAATGAACCGCCCCATCGACCACCGTGAACTCGCCCCTGTTCTCGAAGCTGTCCACCGACCATGCCTGCGGGTTGAAGGGGTTGCGGTCCCCATGCAGCCGCAGGGATCCCATGTTGAGGAACGTGCCGGGACTACCGGCCGGACCGCCACGGAGGTGGGAGCCGGCCAGGGCGGTCATGGATCCCCGGTTGGTCACGGCGACCCCGGAGATCATCCAGAAGGCGCCATTCGTCAGCGTCGTGGTTCCAGCCAGGTCCACCGCGCGGAACACGTCCAGGCCCGTTCCCGAGCAGTTCATCTGGGCCAGCGGTTCGAGGTGGAACAGGCCATCGCCCCTCAACGTACACCACGCCAGCTCCGCCCGGCCGCTGACCGAAACCCGGCCAGCACCCGTCACGGTCGCCGAGGTTCCGACCAGTTCTCCGAGGACCTGGTCGACGTCGAATTGGATCTCGGCATTGTTCACCTCCCAGTCCGAAACCGGGATGACCGTCCGGAACACGTGACGGCCCGCCCGGATTTTCATCCGCCCACCGATCCGGTTCGTCCCCCCCAACTCGAAGGTGGACCTGTCAGCGAGCGTGAGATCGTTGCCCAACTCCAGACGACCGGCCTGCTCGAACTGGTTCAGGGCTACGGTGACTGCGTTCGTGCCGGCGTGCTCGATGATTCCCTCGTTCCGGAACACCGCCCCGGAGCCGGTCAGGTCCGTGCCCATCCGGATCGTGCCTGTGTTGGTGGTCACCCCACCGAACACCGCGGACCAGGCACGCAGGTCGAGGACACCCGCATTGGAAACCGGGCCGTTGAACCTGAACGTCCCAACCCGGGTCGTTGCCCGTCCCGTGGCTTCCACCACGACGCCGGCGTTGTCGAAGGTTCCCTGCCCATCCAATCGCCCGGCCAGGTCGAGGCGACCGCGCCCCTTCAGGGTTGCCCACTCCAGTTCCACGGCTCCGTGCACGCCCACCCGGCTGGCATCGTTCAACGTGAGCTCGCCCGTGACACGAAGGATCGGCCCGGCGGACGGCGGCTCGAAGCGCAGCGATTCGGCAAACACGTTTCCGCCCACGGTCACGACATAATTGCCCGGCACGTCGATGACCGCATCGCGTCCGGGACCCGGGAGCCCATCGGTCCAGTTGGTGACCTCCGTCCACTGGCCACTGCGCGGCGCCGCCCAACGCGTGAACGCCCGGTTGCTGTTCTCGAGCACCGTGATCGGCACGACGATGTTGGTCGTGAGCGTGTCCACCGCCCGCTGGAGCCGGACCTGGAACGGCACCGGATACACGCCGGCATCCGAGAATCCCGGCCTCACCGGGATGGACACTTCCACACGTCCACCCGCCAGCGTCCGCGTGCGAAGCACCCCGAGGAAGGGCGGCGGTGAGGTGTTGTTCGGATAGCGCACCTCATTGACCGCGACGTTGAAGGGATCGAGGTCAAACCGCACCACCGACTCCACGCCTTCCGTCGCCGTCAACTGGATGGGAACCATCACGACGCCTTCGCCCGCGACGCAGGGCGCACGATCTGCTCCGTCGAGGATTCCGTCGTCGTCGCTGTCCGGATCGAGGGGATCGAGGCAGTTCGCTTCGGCCACCTCCCAGCCATCGGAGAGCCCATCGCCATCTGTATCCCTGGTCTCGATGTCCGTCCCCAGCTGGTATTCCTCGAGCACCGTCAGCAGGTCGGCATCGTGGTCCCTGCCGGCGTCGGCGGGATCGAACGGATCCAGCCGGATGTTCCGGAACAGACCGGAGTAGCGGACTTCGAATCCGTTCGGCAATCCGTCGGCGTCGTCATCCGCCGAATCCGGCCGCACGTTGAGGAACACCGGCGGGAGTTCGTAGGCGGGTCGTCCGCTCACCGTTGTCCGGGCCACCACCTGGATCACGTTCGTTTGGGGGAGAGTCACGCGGAACCTCGAACGTTCCGCCGACCATTCCCCGAGCTGCATCCACCGGCCGTTCACCAGCAACGTCCAGTCCGAGAGCGACGCGTCGTGGTGGACGTCCACGAACATCGAGAGCCCGGCAACCACCGGCTGCCCGTTCGTCACGCCCAGCCGCGCCTCAGGTCCGGTCGTGAACCGGATCGGCACGCCGGACGCAGGCCAGGGCGAACCATCGGCAGCGCGCAGGCCGTTGCCGCTGGCGTCCGACAATCCGGGCAGCAACACGATCTCGACCTCGGCATCCGCTGGCAGCAATGGCCCCGTGAAATCCCAGAACACCTGCGTGCCGCCCAGGCGCGCGGTCCCGGGCAATGCGGTTCCGTTGGTCAACCGGGCCACCAGCAGGTTCGAGATCGCCGGGTTCGCACGAATGGCCGAATCAAACCGGTACGACACCGACCCAATCAGCCGGCTCACACGGTTCGTGACCGGCGTCTGCACCGAGCCAATCCAGGTCGATCCCAGCTTCGGTCCTTCCACGTCGCGGACCTGGAAGGATCGGGAGATGGAAGTCGCCGCATTCCCTGCGGCATCCGTCGCCTCGACCTTCACCGTCACGAAACCACCACTGCGCAATGCCGACAGATCCAGCGACCACGGGACGGACAATGACCGACCCGGCGTCAGCGCAATCTCCCGTCTTTCCTGGCGTGTGACATCGCCACTCAGGGTCACCACCACGGTGAGTCGATCGCTGTTGTCCGAGATGATCGGATCCACGACCAGCGGTTGGGACGGCTCCAACGGCGAGCCCGCGACGGGCAGCACAGTCGCGAGGCCGGGCCGGGTGGCGTCAACGATCGGGATCTCCAGCGTCCGGACCTCCGCCTCCGCACCGGCCTCGTCGGAAGCCTCGGCGCCGACGCGGATGGGAACCCCGGCCAATGCGTTGGTGGGAAGCCGGACGGTCAGGAACTGAAGCGTCCCATTCGTCAATTCCCAGCGGTTCGTCAGCGCTCCGCTCAATTGAACAACCAACCGCCTCACCGCCGCGTCGTCGGTGGCCGAGACTGCGAGGCTGAACTCCGCTCCGGTCTGGACGGGGGCCGACTCACCCGGTCCGCGAGCGAGCGAGATGACCGGCGGCGAATTCGGAACGACGTTCAACAGCAGCGTCCGGGTCTCCCCGCGATTGCCGAGGGCATCGCGTCCGTATGCCCCCAGCGTGACCGTCCCGCGCACCGGCAACCGCACGGGCAGTCGGTAGACCGGCCCGGACGCCGACGCACCGATCTCCACGCCTTCGCGCAGCCACACCAGCGTGGCGCTTGGTTCGTCGGCTTCGAACCGTGCCTCGAGGGTCACGGTGGATCCCGAGGCGGCCTGCTGGCCCGGGGCGAGCGCCAGGCGCGCCACGACCGGAGGCCGCGTGTCGAGGGTCGTGAACCGATTCGTTCGGGGCAGCATCGTGTTGCCCGAGAGATCGGTGATTCCCGAGATTGCCAGGCTGAACCGGCTGTTGGCCGGCAACGGCTGTTCCGGCACGAGGGAGAGAAGGCGGCGATCGGCACTGATCGCAGGCGTTCCAGCAACCACTCCTCCCGCCTCGTTCCGCAGTACCAACGACCACCCATCCACCACCGGCTCATCCAGCGTCACCCGCATCACCGCCAGGGGTTCGATCTCGCTCCGGCCATCGTCGGGCTCCACCGAGACGATCACCGGCGCCTCCGAATCGCGCGTCACGAAATCCAGCACCAGCGTCCGGTCCAGCTCGCGTCCCACCCGATCCACCGGTCCGATCCGCGCAGGGCGGCCGGCGCCATCCACGCGATCCTGGCCAGCGATCACCAACTGATGCGCCGTCCGGCTTCGCAACGCCACCAACGGACGCACCGTGACCACGGTGGGATCCAGCGCGGGCTCGAACTGCAGCGCCACCGGAACCGTCACATCGCCGGCATGGATCTGGAATCCAGCGGCGCGGATGCTCGCCGGCCGCAGGGGTTCGTCGAACTCCACGCGCAGGACGACATTCGTCGGCACGTTCACGGAACCCGCTTCCGGCTCCACCGCGACGATGCTCGGTGCCGCCTCGTCCATCCGGATCGTTCCAAGGTTCAGGACCTCACCGTCGGTTGACAGCTGGACGGTGACTTCCGCCCGCGCGCCCGAGTCTGGGATGGCGGCCGTCAACGTGATCGGAACCCCCAGCGGCAATCCCTCGAAGGCGAACTGTCCCGCCGTATCCGTCTCCTCCAACTGCTGCCCCTGTGCCCCAGCGGCGGCCCGGAACTCCACGAGCACCGGACGTTCGCGCACCGGCTGGCCCGAAGCCCGCGCGAGGATTCCCACGATTCCACCGCTGCCTGCCAGACGGAGGTCCAACGCGGTCGACGGCCCCGCTGACACGTTCAACGGCGATTGCACGCCCAGCGAACCGAGAACGGCACGGACCTGCTCCGTCCCCGGCGCCACGTCCGTGAAGGCGTAGCGACCATTGGCATCGGTGAGCACGGAGCGGCGGGCGACCAGCAGATCGACCCGCGCGTTCGCCGCCGCCTGGCCGTTCGCCAAAAGCACCCGGCCGGACACGCCGCCCACGCCCGGCAACTGAACCCGCAACAACCGGGGTCCTGCTGTTCCCACCAGCACGTTCGTCACGGTTCCGCTCGACGAGAATCCTGGGCGTGAATCCGACGCCGCGATCCGCACCGTTCCCACGCGGAGGTTGCCGATCTCGGCGGTTCCATCCGGTCCGGTGGCAAGCCTCAGCTCGTCGCCGGGTGCGCCGGCCACCGGCGAAACCAGGAGGCGAGCCTGCGGCACCGGTGCGTCCGAGGAGTCCACGACCCGCACCGTCAGGCCCACCAAGGGCGGCAATTGAAGCTCCACGCTGACACCAGGCGATCCCTCGGCCAGCACCGCGGAAACCGACTGGGAGCGGTTCACGACGACGTCGCGCGCCTCCACCGTCAGCGGCCCGGCAGGCACGCCGGGAAAGCGGAATCCCCCATCGACACCCGAAGTCACCTTGCGGGACGCATCACTGGAGCGGCTCGTCGCCAGCGTGATCTCCATTCCCGCCAGGGGAAGTCCCTGATGGTCCCGGACGAATCCGTCGACATCCCCCAACGCCTGCTCGACGACATCGACGGTCACGAGCTCGCGATCGGCCGAAAGCCGGAACGTCGAGAACCCGCGACGCCCGCTCACCGAGTTCACCGCTTCGATTTCATAGGTGCCCAGCGGGATGCCCTCGACGCGGAAGCGCCCGTCCCCGGTCGTCGCACCCGAGGCGACCACGGAGCCGCGCGAGCGGATCCAGATCGTCGCGCCGCCGATGGGCGCTCCGGAGGTCCGCTCGTAGAAGCTGCCCGCAATGGAACCCGAGGCCCCCAGGACAACGCGAGCCACCACGTTCGATCCCCGCACGACGGTGAAAGGCGTGACGCCGCGGACCACCGTCGCGCCCACGGACATCTGTGCCTCGGCCCGCCATGCACCTTCGAACAATCCCGCGTACGCCGCGGACCCGTCGGTTCCCGTGCGTTCCTCCAACCCGGATTCCGCCGGGAACACCGAGCGAACGAGCGTCACGGCCACATTCGTAGCGGCCCGTCCCGTTGAGTCGACGACCTCGATCCGTGCGTCGCCGCGACCGAGCAGTTGGACCGTGGTGAGGTTGGTGACGCCTCCGACGATCCGAAGGTCGGTCCGACCCATGAGCCCGTTGCTCGATCCGTTGGTGGAACGGGCGACCACGTTGTAGAAGCCGCCTGGAAGCTTGAGCTGCGTGTCGAACCAGCCGGTTTCATCCGCCGTGATCTCGTAATCCGACGTGAAGCTGATCGCGACCTTGGCACCCGGGACCGGGTGGCCGTCGGGGTCGTACACGACACCCACGAGGCGCCCGGCGAGATCGGCCTGTGCCGGGAAGCGCAGCACGATGTTGGTGAGCGAGGGCCGTTCCGGGGTCAGCAGTCCGCTGACCTGCGGACGTCCCACCAACAGCGGCGAATAGGCATGGACCGAGAAGGGTCCGGCGATGAATCCGCTGGTACGCCACGTGCCCTCGGACGGATCGCTGAACACGGTGGCCGCCGTCTTGAGCGACGGCGCGCCAAACTCGTTCGGTCCAAAACCCTTCACCGTGACCTCGGCCCCGATGGGCACGCCCTGCGAGTTCTGCACGACACCCCCGAGGGTGGCCCCGGGCAGGTACTGGATGTTGGCGATGACCGTCTGGCCATCGAAGGAGAGCTGCGTCTCCGAGAAGCCCCACGATCCCGGATCGAAGGATTCGCTCGAGAACCGGCCCACCGTTCCGGCCGCGTAGACCTGGGCCAACTGTCCGACGAGCGCCGCGGCTTCCTCGGCACCGGCGCTGTTCGAAGCCGACGCGATCGCGTCGAGCGCACGCTGGGCAAGTTCGTCCGGCTTCTCCTTCACCGGCGGCGACGGAGCGCTCACGGTGAAATGGCCCAGGCCGAGCCCGTTGAATTCGTAGACCCCCGCCTGGTTCGCCTTGGTCCACAGGAAACCACCCGGCTGCGGGATGGCCACACGAATCCCGGGAACCGCATTGCTCGCCCGGTCCGTCACCATGCCCTGGATGCGCGCCCGCGCCGGCAGGCGCAGCTCCAGGTCGTCCTGGTTTCCGGGAACCACGACGAGATCCACCGTGGTCACCCGCGAAATGCCGTCGCGCGCATTCTGCCCGTCGATGCCCGCCACGACCTGGCGCCGGCCCAAGGGAACTCCCTCCAATTCGAAGCGCCCGTCAGTTCCCGCCCGCACCACACGATCACCGCCACCCACCAATGCCCCCGCGGCCGGATCCCCGTTCCAATACCGCACGATGCCGCGGACCCGCGCGGTTCCCTGCAACGTCACGGGAACAAACTGCGGAAGGCCCGTGGCGAGGCTGATCCCAAGGTTGAGCCCCCGACGACGCCCGTCCACCGAGGCCGCCGCGATCCCCTGCGTCTTCTCCGGCACGCGCATCCGCCACGAGCCATCGGCATCCGCCACGGTCTGTGCGTAGATGACTGTCACCCTGTCATCCGTCGCATAGACCGTGGCGTTGCCGTGCGAGGTGCCGTCCGGCTCCTGCACCACTCCGGTCAACTCGACGAAACGCTCGGCCAGTGCCGGCAGCCGGAAGTCCATCTCCAGTGATTCACCCGGCGTGACCAGTCGACCCGAGAGCACCTGCGTGCGGAACTTGCCGGTCGCGGCATCGGGCGATTCCGCCGTCAGCGAGAACACACCCAATGGCACGCCCTCGAATCGAAAGCTGCCGTCCTCCCCGCTGAACAGGCCACGGGCCAATTCGCGCGAAGCACCGTCGGGAAACAGGTTCACCGCCGCCCCGGCGATCGGCGTCACGCCATCTTCGGCAAGCACCCGGCCCACGACCACACCGCGTCCGCGGAAACGCAGCGCTATCACAAGTTCCGTTCCGAGGCGGCCGCCCGCTTGTGGGACCAGATCCTTGTAGGTCGCCCGATCAATGTTCTCCGCCGAGACGATGGCTTCGCCGATCGAGCCGACGTTGAAGGCCTTCAGCAGCGCATCCTTCACGGCCGGCAACGCGGCGAGCGCCTCCAATCGCTCACGACGCGGCGTTCCTTCGTGCGCGCCGTCGAGCAACGCGTCCAACACCGCGCGGGCCGCGGACTCATCCATCGCCCGCGTGTCCACCGCTGCGATCGTGAACAACACGTCCGCCGCGACGAAATCGAGGTCGAACGCCCCGGACTCATCCGTGAAGACCTGCGCCACGCGGTTCTCGGAGGGAAGGCATTTCGCCCCCACGAGGTCTGTCATCGTGACCGTCACAGGCACGCCCGGTGCCGGCAGGCCATCCAGCCCATAGACCCGCCCGCGCACCGCCACGCCTTTCGCCGTCACCGTCTCGACCGGGACATCGATCGGCGCCAGCACCCCGCCGCGCGGATCCGCCACCCCCTGCAACCGCAGCCGGTAATCGCGCGGACGCACGGCAAAGCTCCCGATGCCCCGGTGCAGCTGCACGAACGCCAACCGTCCATCCGGTTGCAAACGCACCGTCCGTGCCCCGTTGCCATCCGGGAAGACGTAGGCCGCTGCTTCCTCCGCACTGGCCGCCGTCACCGGCTTCGAGAAGAGGACCCCCACCACCGTGCCCCAGTTGTTGTACTCGATCAGGGGACAATGCCGCCACGCGCGATCGGTCGTCACGGAGATGTCCTGCCGCACCGCGATCACCTCCGGCGGACGCTCACGAACCTCCGCGCGGTTGGCGGCCACGAGGGCTCCGCCGGGTCCACGCAGCTCGGGTGCGTCCGTTCCAATCCCCGTCAGCTCGAACTCGGCACCCGCCACCGCACCTGGAAGAACCCAGGTCCAATCGGCTCCGACGCCGTTCGTGCCGGTGGTGAGCAACCGCAACTGCGCACCCGAGGAAGCCCGCGCCAGAGTCCATCGGGCCGAGCCCTGATTCGTCCCGGCGCTCACCCAGGGCCCCGCACCGTTCCCACCGCCGAACACGAGCAGGTCCCGGACACCACTGCGCTCCGCAGTGGCCTCGCCCTCGAGACCTGTCCAGCGCCACACCCCGGAATCATCCGATGCCGCCAGCCAGGACGTTGCTGCTCCGTTGCCGGCCTGATCCACCGCCCGCGCCCCCAGCCAGGCGAACGCTCCGCCTTCCACTGCATTCACCACCCGGGCCACCGCCTCGCGCCATTCGCGACCCGCATCGGTCTCCCGCAGGATCTGTTCGAAGCCTTCCACCCGACGATGTTGCCCCTGCCAATCCCGCACCAGGTCCGCAAGGACCCGTTCGAACGGATCACCGAACCCCACGCGTCGCCCGGCCTCGGCAAGATCCAACACCCGCTGGGTCACGTCCTTCGTCGAGAGTTTCAGAACCCCCGCCGGCAATCGCGCCGCCGTCGCCACGCCCAACGCCTGGCCGAGCACCCGGTCGCTCGCCCGACGGAAATCCTCGGGCAACGCCTCCACCTCGGGCGGGAAGCCGATCGCATCCGTACTCAGGTCCACGCCGCGCTCGTCCACTCCCGATGAAAACTGCAACCGTCCCAGCACCGAATCGTCGGAGGTCGAGAGGTTCGAGAAGAGCACCTGCCCGGTCCGCTGCGACCGGAACCGGAACTGCGCCGTCACGCTCTCGCCCGGGGCCACGTCCCCGAGTTCGACCGTGTCCTCGCCGATCAGGACGGTTCCGCTCATCGCGTTCCGGTTCATGCCGACGCGAAGGCGATTCGCGATCGTGTCGCCCGTGTTCACCAACGTCACGGAGGCGGTATAGGGTTCGCCGGCCCGCACACGCATCGGATGCAGGAAGGCCATCGAGAATTTGGCGTTGCGGACGAGCACCGCTCCCGTCGTGCGACCGCGCACCGTCGTCGGCCCGGCGGCGAGTCCTTCCAGCGTCCCGCGCAATTCGAAGTCCAGCGTGTGCAATCCCTCCTGCAAGCCCTCCACCAGGAACTCCGCCATCCCGGTCTCGCCTGGCTCGATCCGGGCGATGTCATCGGCCGTGCCCGGCATCCCATCGAGGCCCGGAAGGCGTACGGGCAGATTCGTCGAGACGACACCCTCGGTCCCCACACGCGCCATCCGCACCGGATCATCACCCGGTTCCTGCGTGGTTCCGGCGATCCCGTCGCGACCCTTCGGCAGGACGATGCCGGCGCGCAGGCCGGTGACAGAGAGTCCGGAACCAGCCGGCGAGGCGTTCTCGGTGTAGAGCTGGACGCTGAAGAACTGGTTGAGGTAGCCGATCCGGCCCGGGATCACCAACAGCCCGGTGATCGTCGGCGGCTTCCTCTCCACTTCACCCGCCGGCCCGACCTCCTCGAACTGGATGGGCTGGATCGAGAACTCGGGCATCACCGCACGGAGTTCATCCGGCAGCTCCAGGTTCTTCGCCAGTTCGCGGTTGATCGCCTCGGCCTGCACCCGGCGATCCTCCAACTCCGCCGCCGGGATCAATTCCGTCGATGTGCGGAAGTCGGGAGCAACGACCGGCAACCGCACCGGGAACGTCCCGCCCTTCAGCACCAGCGCCACCTCGAATTCGACCACCCGGTAACTCGATGAATCGATCAGGATCCCGCGTTCCTCGATCTCCGAAGATGTCAGCGGCCGCGACGACACCCGCGAGACCAACACCTCATCGAACACATGCACCGGCACGCTGGCCGGCGTCGCGTTCAGCACGGTGGCCCCGGAGGCCGTGTCCACCAATCGCACGTCGTCGAGTTGGTAATCGCCGGCCACGCGCAACGGCGGGAACACCAACGGATCACCCACGCGCCCGGTGACCTTCTGCGCCGCCATTCCGGGTCCCCGCAAAAGGCCTTCGATGTGCCGTCCCGCCATCGAGCCGGGGGGCGGAACGACCGAACCATCGCCCGCGACGAACTCCACCTTCACGGAGCCCTCGATGTTGCGCGGTACGGTCACCTCGCCGGGCGTCACCGCGAGACGGGTGCCCAGCACGCGCAACTCGAGCGTGGTCAGCACCGCCGCGGACGCCGTTGATGCGACAAGCAACCACACCAAGGCCAGAAGGAGACGCGGCAGCTGATGGCAACCGATCCCAAGCGGGGCAGCGATGTCCTCATCGCCCTTTGGTGCGGCATGGCGCAGGCGACGGAGATGTTGCGACCCCGTTTGCTCTGGGGGCAGTGTCAACGTGCGCCCGTTCGTTTTCGGATACATGGAAATCATGGCTGGGTCCTCCTCAGCGGATGAAAATGGCGCCGCGGGTCCATCGTTCCAGGAACTCACGCACGGATGCGTCGTAGACGCCGTAGTACGGATCGCGGATGCGGACGAAATCCAGGGCGGTGTCGAACTGCTCCACGATGACGGCGTGGTAGGTCGCCTCGGCTTCGCCCGGCGCCTGACGGAAGATCGAGACGATGGCGTCGTCGCCCTGCCGGAGCGCGCTCACCAAGGCACCCGGGGAACTGGCCCCCTCGTAGGTGGCGCGGATCGTGCGGCCGTTCATCGTCAGGCCATCCAGCACGTCGGCGGCCCGGTGGAGGTAGGCGCCCTTGCTGGTCACACCCATGGCGTCCCCGAGATCCTTCACGCCAATGTCGATCTCGTGCTTCCGCAGTACCATCCGGCACGAGGACGGAAGACAGGCGGATTCGGGATGCGCCATGTCGCGCTGCAGCATCTGGTAGACCACGGTCCGGTCGGTGGCCACGGGGCGGATCCGGTCGAAGTAGCCTGTTCCCGGAACCGGGAAGGGATCGTACCGATGGATCACGGTATTGGCCTCCAGGGTCTGGAGTCGGTTGGGGGCCATCAACGCGGTCGTCTCGCGACGCGCGATGACCGTCACAGGTTCATCGGCCACGGACCGGACCGGGGTCGTGATGGCGGTTCGCTCGACCACGGTCAGCTCGGCCAGGGTCGTCGAACGGGTCCGGGCCAACGTGACGGCGGTTTCCGAGGTTGCGGTGCGGGTTGGAAGCGCAACCGGGGACATCAGTTCCGCGGCGAGCATCTCGCGTGTCGACGCACCGGTCTGCCGCTGCAGCACGTCGCCCGCCGTCTCCTGGGCCATGCGCCGGCCGGTCGAATTGCTGATCAGGTTCTTTGCTCCCGTCACGACCTTGCCCAGCGCCCACTTCGCACCATCCGCAGCCAGTTGCGTCATCTCGGGAGCCACGGCCTTGGCGGCACCGCCCACCAATGGAATCCCGACGCCCAGCGCCACCCCGAACACCGCGCCGCCCACCGCTCCCTCAGCCTGGCCCATCAGGAACTGCTCCTTCGTCTGGGCCTGGCCTGTGAAGGTGAGGGCGTCGAAGCCGGCGCCACCAATCGCCCCGCTCAGTCCCATGCCCGTCAGGCCGCTGACCGCCATGATGTCGATCGCGGCGCCGGTCTCCAGTCCGCCGATCGTGTTCTGCAACACCACGGCGCCCATGCCCGCCAACGTGGTTTCCTTGCCCTGGTCCCAGTTGTCGATGGCCCCGCCAATGGCCTGTCCAACGCCCCACGCAAATCCCAGCAAACCGCCCACGACCGTCGCGCTGTGTCCGTCCTCGTCGATGTAGCCCGTCGGGTTGGCGTGGGCGTATCCGAACCGGTTCTGCGAAGCGGGATCCCCTTCATCGCCCAGATACGGATCCTGGGAAATGAACCGTCCCTGGCGTCCGGAGTAGTACCGTGCCCCGAAGTATTGGAGTCCGGTCTCCGCATCCGCGTACTGGCCCGTGAACCGGCGCCGGTTCTCCAGCACGGAGTTCTGGTCCGTGACCTCGCCCCACGGATCGTACCGGTACGTGTTCTGCAACACGCCGTCCGCGTTCACGACGTTGACGGTGCTGCGGAGGACGTCCTGCAGATACCAGTGCCGTTCCGCCTGGCCGGCCGAGATGGGCGCGACCGCCAGCAGCCCACGCCCTCGGTCGTAACGGCGGACCGTCCCGAAAGCCGATGCGGCCGGTCCGTGCTCGGTCAGCACGCCCCCGTCGTCGTGCAGATAGCGGAGTTCGCTGTTGGCGCCCCCCTTCTTGATGCGACGACGCTGGTCGTCGTTGTCGTACCGAACGACGCCGAACTTGGTCTCGCTGCGGATCAGCTGATCCCGCGCATCGAACCGGTACTCCTCGCGACTCCCCGGCGCAATGCGGGCGACCTGGTTCAGGTTCGCGTCGTACTCGAAATCCACATGTGCCCCCGCGGGCGTCCGGTCCTCGATCCGCGAGAGGGCATTCACTCCACTGAACGTGACCGCCGGCCGCGCCGGATCCGCCGCGTAATGGTAGCGACGGCTCACCGCGTTGCCGGGCAACGGGAACTCACCCTCTTCGGTCAGCCGGCTGTTGTTGGGCAGGTACCCGTATTCCAGATGTCCACCGGTGCTCAGATCGATCCGCTTGAGCCGGTTCATCCGGTCGTACTCGTACCGCGTTGTGACGAACGCCTGCGGCAACGCCGGCAGGTTCTCCACCTGGTTCGTCCGATTGCCGTTCAGGTCATAACCGTACTCGAACCGCGAGTAGATCGAACCCGGACTCCGGTTCTCCACCGTTGTCATCCGGTCCGCCGGGTCATGGGTCCGGACGCTCACCACCCCGCGCGGATACGATACCCGCTTGAGCAATCCATCGGCTTCGTACTGGTACTCGACCATCAGGCCGCCCGGGTCCAGCACCGCGGTGACCATGCGGTTGCGGGCGTCGTAGGCGTAGCGCGTGTCCCGTCCGTCCGGATCGGTGATGCGGGTGCGGTTGCCCACCACGTCGAAACGCATCTCCACGAGGCGTCCCACGGGATCATCGTGGTCAAACCGACGGATGGAACGGGGCCGGTCGAGCGCATCGAACTCGGTCTCGGTCCGCTCCGAGATCACGACACCGGCCAGCATCTTGATCTCGACGACCCTGTTCCGGTTCCCATTGCCGTCGATCCCGTACTCGATCCGCAGGGGTTGATGGTCGAGGAGCGTGCCGGTGGCGTCCTTCTCCGACTGGTTGGAGTAGTTTCGCGCCACGAGGCGGTCGAGATGGTCGTATTCCAGCGTGGACTCCTGACCGCGGGAATCGATCACCCGGCGGATGTTGCCGTGTTCGTCCCGCTCGTAGCTCCACGCCAGCGTGCCTCCTGCCGGCACGATGGACGCGTGACCGTTCACCGCGATCGGCCCCGGGACCACCAGGTGCTGCACCGTCGTGGTCATGCGGTGCAGGGCGTCATACACGTAGGTCGTCAGGTTCCCGGCGGCATCCTGTCGGGCCAGCAGGTTGCGCTGCGCGTCGTAGCGGAACCGGGTCACACCGGCGTCACCCGTCCCGGAGTCCCGTGCGGATTCGTCCACGCTCAGCAACTTGCCGAGTTCGTCGTAGGCGTAAGAGGTCACCCAACCGAGGGGCTCGCGACGCTCGATGACCAGATCGCCCGCGTCGTGCCGGAACCGGGACACCCCACCCACGGCATCCTCCGAAAGCACCACGCGGTACCGCGCATCGTACTCGCGTCGCAGGTCGAACGACCCGCCGTGGGCGCGGCCATCCTTCACCGTCAGGACATTGCCCACGCGATCGAGACCGTAGCGGGTGGTGGACTCCACCGGACTGCCCTCGCCCTCGACGGTCGCCACGCGCCGATCCGCCCCGTCGAAATCCTGGCGGATGGCATTCCCGCGCCCATCCCTGACCCGCACGACGTTCCCGTTGCCATCGTACTCGCGTGTCTCCAGCAGCAGTGGATCGCTTCCGTACTGGGCGAGAAGACCCGGTGCCGACCGCTCCTTGCGGACCACGCGACCGAGGGAGTCAAAGTGGACGATGTTGGTGAACCCCCGGCGATCAATGTCGAACCTCTGGCGGAGGTCATCGCGGATGACCACCCTCCGACGCGTGGCCAGGGTTCCGCCCACCGCGAACTCACGAACTTCCACCACCCGATGGAGGACATCGTAGTCCGTCTCCGTGCGGAATCCGCGCGGGTTGATCTCCCACCGCACGTTCACCCCGTCATGACCTCGACGCGCCATGGCCCCCAACCCGTCGATGATGCGCTCGGGTCGGCCGAGTCCGTCATTCTCCGTGCGCGTTCGGGTACGCCTGGCATCGAACGAGTCGACGGCCCGCGCGGGGTCATCCCAGACGTTCTCCGTCATCAGAAGCCACGCTCCCCCGCCGGTGATGGACTCCTCCACCTCAGCCATCAGAAGGCGTCCGAGATTGTCGTGCCGACGTCGCACGCGGACGCCCCGGTCATCCCGTGTCTCCGTCACCAGACCTCCGCCGTCGTAGATCGTGGTGGAGTAAACCGGCAGGCCGCCGTCGTCCGGAGTTCCCACCCGATCCGACCGTATCCGACGTCCGAGTTCATCATAGCGGTGGGTGACATCGACATCGCCGCCCTCCGCATCCCGCACGGTCAGCGTGTTCCCAACGGCATCGTAGGTCGTCAGGGTCAACAACCGCAGGCCGTCCAGGTCCTCCTCGCTCTCAACGATCCGGTCGAGGCCGTCCTTCCGCAGCCGATCGCGGCGTCCCCGGGCGTTCGTGACGATGGATTCGTTGCGGTCATCGATCCACTCGGTGTCGGACGTGTAACCCGTGGCGGGAATGCCAGCCCCCAACTGCCGCTGATGGACCACGCGGCCAAGGCCATCGAACCTTCGCTCCACGGTAAGGCCGGCAATGGCGCGAACCTCATTGGTCACATGACCGGCGGCGTCCATTCCGTACTCGGTGGCGTTGCCGAGCGGGTCGGTCGTGCGGGTCATGCGGCGCTTCGCATCAAAGGTGTTGCGGGTGATGTGGCCGTTGGCGTCGGACTGTTCCCACGCATTGCCCAGCAGATCCAACCGCACGGTCATCACCGCATTGGTGAAAGGCAGGCGTGTCTCGACGACGCGGTACAATCCGTCGTGGATGCGGGTCGTGACGTTCCCGTGCAGGTCCGTCTCCGTCCGGGTGTTGTCCATCAGGTCATACGTGCGTTCCGCCACCAACCCGGCCCGGCCGACCACCGGACCGTGCGGACCGCTGACCCGGGTCTGGATGGGGCGGTTCAGGTCGTCGTAGACCTGCGTGCGGGCCACGCCGCGGGCATCGGTCGAGGTCACCATGTTGCCGGCGGGATCGTAGGTCCACGCGTTGGTCAGGTTCTGCGGTGTACCGCTGGCCTGGCTCACCGCCAGATGGATCTCACGCACCCGCTGCCCGAGCGCATCGTAGGTCGTCCGGGTCACCAGCCCCAGTGGGCTTGTCGTCGAACGGATCTCACCTCCCGGATGATAACTCGTGCGCGTCACGGCCGGCACGCCGCCCAGCGTCGAAAGATCGGCCAACCGCTCGCTCACGATCGAACGATCCAGCGCGTCGTAGGTCTCCCGCGTGTGATGCCCGAAGGTGTCCGTCGTCTTCATGAGTCGACCGCGGACGTCCAGCACGCGTTGGGTGCGGACCCGTCGCCCGCCCCGTTCGACTTCGGCCTCGATCCGCTGCGGGTTCCCCTGGAGATCGTGGTCGAAGTAGAGGGTCACGAAGCCACGTTCATCCGAGCGCGATTCGAGATCCCCATTCGCCGCGTAGGACCAACGGGCGATGTTGCCGAGTTCGTCGATCTCCTCGACGACGTCGCCGTAGCGGGCATCGACGCCCTTGGACGTGGTGAAGCCTTCGGCGTCCACGCGATTGGTCACGATCCCGAACAGCGCATCGTACTGCATCCGGGTCTCCATCGTTGTGAAGACGAGACCGGAACGGTTCCGCACCGGGGCATAACCCGAGGGGAACACAACGCGTTCACGCGTCACGTTGCCACGGCCATCGTGATACTCCAGGAAGGTCTCCCGGCCCGCTGCATCCTTCCGATAGATGGGCACGACATCGCGGAGGGCGTTCCCGGCAGCGTCCCGCACCGAGCCATCGACGACGTCCACGGCCCAGCGCTGTTCCTCCACCTTGCCCATCGGCCACTCGGTGCGGACGGTCGCGCCATAATGGTTCAACCGGTACTTCGTCGGCGGCAGACCCGCCCGAGGATTCGACACGGTCCGCTCGAACGCAGCCCAGTCGTATCCGAAGTCCGACACCACATCGTGCGTGCCCTCGAATTCGCCGTGGGCCGTGCCATGGCGGATGACGCGTTCGACGACCTCGTGCCGCGGCACGTCGACAAGCGGTCGGAGCGCGGCCGCACCGAGGTAGTGGGTGGGTCCAACGGCACCGTACACGTATTCCGTGCGGTGCCCGCTGGCGTCCGTGAAGAACCGGAGGTTGTGCCCGTCCTTCAGTCCTCCCGGCGTGTAGTCGTAACGCTCCACACGGGTCTCGTCCGGCGTCGGCCCGCGTCGCGTCGCCACGCGCAGGTTCGCGTCGGTGTCGTACTCGAACTCCAGTTGCAAGCCGAGCAGGTCACCGCCGCTCTGCGCGTCGAAGCCGTCGAGGAACCGCAACCGCAGCTCGCCATCGACGCGTTCGTAGCGGAACTGCAGCCCGCGCTTCCGTGAGCCCAGTGCGGGATCGACCTCGGTGACGGTGTCGAGCGTCGTGCGGTCGTTGTCGCCCGAGGTGTAATCGTAGGCCAATGCGTTGCCGTGCGGTTCACGGATCTCCTTCAGGACGTAGACGAGCGTGGATCCCGAACTGAGCGCAGGCTCGACGACGAAGTGATACCGCACCGCCGATTTGGTAAAGAACCAGGCATCCGTCCCGACGTCGGTGTCCCGCACCAGCACGGAGAGGAACCCGAGCTGCGGCCGGAAGAACTCGAACCGGCCAACGGGCGGTGGCAGGAGCGGGCCGTACAACGCGGCCTTGCCGGCATCCACGGCCGGCTGGGTGAAGACGTTCCCACCACCCTCGCCGCCGATGACCGTCCAACGGCCGCAATCGTCCCGGACGAGACGGATCTGGTGGCTGTGGTTCCAGCCGGCGCCCATCGGGCCGGCCGAACTGTCACCGGCGCTGCTGTACGTCCGGGTGAACTCCAGTGGAAGCCGACGGCCCGCGTAGGTGAAGTCCTGCCGCGCCATCGTCAGGTGGCCGTCCCACAGATCAATGCCCTGGACGAAGGTGTGCCCTACCGGCGCGCGTTCGAGGATCTCCACCTCGTGCTCCAGTGTTCCCGTGCGGACCACGCGGGTGGCGGCATCCCAGCCTTCGAAGCGTTCCGCGCGCAGTTCGAAGGTGTGTTCGCCGGGATCGCCCGCATGCCCGGTGTCGAGGAACACGCGATGCGCTCCCGCGAGCGACGGCACGTTCTCGAACAGGGGCCAGTGGGTGCCCTGGTCGTCCGTCACGCCGCGCGCGACCCGTCCGTCGATCAGCAGGGTCAGCCGGCAGTCGAGATTGTGGCCGTAGTTCAGGAACGTTCCCGAGGGACAGACGTTGGTGTTCATGCGATCCACCACCGTGCGGATCTGGAGTTCCTGGTCCGCTTCCAGCTCAGGCGCCAGGACCTGCGTGCCGCGCGACACCGACGCGCCCAGCGTCAGCGTGGTGCGG
>Ga0172372_10002100_pt1 | contig 30548 bp, 35 predicted proteins | sample LakKiv5m_2_FD_114544 | JGI IMG/M metagenome (GOLD analysis project Ga0172372, IMG submission 114544) | Freshwater microbial communities from Kabuno Bay, South-Kivu, Congo - kab_092012_9.5m | ecosystem: Environmental > Aquatic > Freshwater > Lake | place: Democratic Republic of the Congo...
GATACAACATTATATACTAATACAATAATATTTCATCAATGTCAAAAGAGGAAACCACGGTTATTACTAGAGAAACTGTTACAAGACTTTTAAAAGATGTTCGTCAAATTATTAAAAATCCATTAACAGATAATGGTATTTATTATGTTCACGACGAATCAGATATGTTAAAAGGTTATGCTATGATTGTTGGTCCATCAGATACGCCTTATTTTGGCGGTTATTATTTTTTTGAATTCAATTATCCATTTGATTATCCATTTTCACCTCCTAAGGTAAAATATATGACAAATGATGGTATTACACGTTTCAATCCAAATTTATATAAATGTGGAAAAGTATGTGTATCCATTTTGAATACATGGAATGGAGATAAATGGTCATCTTGTCAAACTATTAATAGTATATTATTAACTTTATGCTCGTTATTAAATGAACATCCTTTTTTGAATGAACCTGGACAAAAGTTAGAATCACAAGATTGTAAATCATATCATAAAATTATAGCATACTGTAATATAGATTTTGCTGTATGTGAATTAATTAATAAATCTAAAAATAAAATACCGAATCGTTTTGAAATATTTTATCCTCAAATGCTTGAATTATTTTATGCGAATTATAATAAATTGCTGAATATAATTGAAAATAAAATTAAATCCGAAACCGAAGAGGTTTTAACTGTTCGACTTTACAACATGAGCAACTATATTGATTACAATAAACTTAAAATCAAGCTCTTGTTTGTCAAGACTGTTATTGATGAGGAACATGCTACAAAATCATTAAAGTGAAGTAAAATAAGGTAAAATATGTTATATTATTTTAACTAAAAATTGAAATTATAATATAAATATTAATCATATTAATATTATATACAACAATTATAAAGAATGCATTTCTGTTCTAAGTGTCAAAATATGTATTATATCAGTATTGACCCCAAAAATACTAATAAACTTGTTTATTATTGTAGAAATTGTGGTAACTCGGATGAATCGTTATCTGTTGAAAATGTCTCTGTATCCAGAATGCAATTGAAAAAATCCGAACAAGAGTTTAGCCATATTATTAATAAGTATACAAAATTAGACCCTACTTTACCAAGAGTTAATAAAATATTATGTCCTAATGCCGATTGTCGCACAAATACATCTGATGAGCCTAGAGAAATTATATATATCCGATATGATGATACCAATATGAAATACGTTTATTTATGTTCCGCTTGTGATACTGTTTGGAAAACAGAAGATATTAAATAATATTCATATTTGCTAACAAATTATAAATAATTTATTCATAAACTTTTTTATTTATCATACTATTTTATTTATCATACTTTTTTATCATTTTTTATTTATAATAAAATTGAAATTATAAATTAAAAGTATCTATACATATAATAACAATAAGAAATATGAGTTACTTTGAAGATAGCGATAACGATGATAATAGCTCCATCAAAAGTTCTGAACTTGATAATGATTCAGAACCTGAAATAATAAAAAGAGGATTAACTAAAAAATTAATCGAAAACGATGTGATTGAGTCAGAAGATGATGAAAATGAATCTATTATGGATATGGAAGAAGATGAAGATGAAGATGAAGATGAAGATGAAGTTGATAATGTCGTAAAAGGTGCCGAAGGAACACAAAATGGTGGTAAAACTTATAATGGAGTTGATTTTGATTCTGATAATGAAGACAACGATATGGATGGCTCAGATGAAGAAAACGACGATGGGGAAGATATCAAGCCAGTAGAAAGAAAAAAGAAAATCACTATTACTTCAAATGTTGGTAAAAAGGGTCAAATTCCTTCAATAAACGATATTAACTTAAGCGATGACGAAGAAGATGAAGCAGATGAAGATGGAGAATTATATTTAAAAAAATTTGACAAGGACATTAATGATAATTATTTATTAAATTTTCATCCTGAATGTGCTTTACATAATTATGACGAGGTTTTAGCAATGTCCAAAGTAATACGTGATAAAAATGGTATTATAATAGACGATTTACACAAAACAATACCATATTTGACGAAATATGAACGTGCTCGAATTTTAGGACAAAGAGCAAAACAAATTAATTCAGGGGCTACTGCTTTTGTAAAAGTTCCTGAAAATGTAATTGATGGTTATTTAATTGCTGAACTAGAACTCAAAGAAAAACGCATTCCCTTTATTATCCGAAGACCCCTACCTAATGGTGGAAGTGAGTATTGGAGTGTTAAAGATTTAGAAAATATTATATTCTAAATAATTTAAAAATAAATTATTATTAAATATAATTATTACAATGTTTTATTTTTTTCTATCTTCTACAACGTCGTTTACACTTGTATCTAGTTTTTTTTATGGTTATTTTAAAGTCAAAGACTTAGAATTATTATATAAAAGTATTGAGAAAAAAATGAGGTATATTCAATATGTGTTAGACGTAAATGATAACTACAGAACACATCAAGAAAAGAATCATACACTTATTCTTGAACGTATTCAAAATTTAGAACACATAATTTTGAATTCATCGTTGAATAATTTACAAAAAAAATCACCAAAAAATAATAATGTAACATCAAATACTGATATTACAAATACTGATATTACAAATATTGATTACAATAATAATATTGATATTGAAAGCGATGCTATAACTTTAGCTCCTCGAGAAAAATCAATTGTAGAAATAGAACTTGACGCAGAACTTGATTATATGGATGATTTTTACAATAACCCTAAGCAACATAATAATGTTATTGTAAAAAGAAGTTCAACTAGTTTTATTGACCTCACAAAAAAAATGATTTTTGGTTAATTAATATTTTGTTCTTTGTTTTTTGCTTTTGTTGTTATGTCTTCTGTTATGTCTTGTTTTTGACCCCCCAGTCATTTGTCCAGCTTGTGCTCCGTCGCTGCTACTGCTTCCAAAATAACAGTAAATACTTGAAACAACTACTCCAATAAATAGACCAACTGCTCCACCATAAATCTTGTTTTGAGTTGATTGTAACATACTATATTATATAAAAATATAAATATAAATACATAAATATTCAAATAAAAACTAATAACAGCGTTTATTATATATATTATTATTTCTATATATAACAATAACAAGTAAACATCATATGAAAGTTGCCTTATGTTTTATCATTAGTTACAACCATATTTTACATAAAGAACAATTATGGATTGATTGGATTGAACCTAACCAAGATATACTAAATATTTATTTTCATTATACTGATTTCAAAATGATTAAATCGCCTTGGATTAAATCATATAGCATACCTCCAAATTATGTTCATAAAACTACTTATTATAATGTCGTTCCTGCTTATATGTCATTGCTTTCCTATGCTTTTAATCATGATAGTGAAAATGTGTGGTTCAGTTTATTAACAGAAACATGTGTTCCTATTATAAGTCCTTCTAAGTTTAGACAACTTTTCTTTGAACATTACCAAGCTAGCATTTTTAAATGGAAACCAGCATATTGGAATATAACTATTCATCGACGAGCTAATTTGCGTCTATTCTCAAAAGAATATTGGCTCGCAAATGACCCTTGGTTTACACTTACTAGAGCACATGTTCATAAATGTATCATTTTTATGGTAGGCAAAAATAAGGTATATACTCAAATTAATGACGGTGGATTAGCAAACGAAAGTATTTTTGCTATTATGTTACAAACATTTAAAGAATTGACTAATCCACAAACAATTATTAACGAATCAAGCACAATTTCCGATTGGACTCGGATGGCCAATCCCACTAGTCCCTATTGTTTCAAAGAAGCCAGTGAAGAAAATATTAATATTATAAAAAACCTACTTAAAGAAAATAAGTATGCGATTTTTTTACGAAAGGTTCATAAAGAGTTTCCAAGTGAAGCATTAAATTTAATAATGGACTATGATTCTGGTCATACATATGATGTATTACATAACCAGGCAAAAAAAAAGAACCTTAGAGGAACTAATTATTCATCGATTTTTAATCTTATTTGTTCTCTTTTCACACTTTGGTTAATAGCTTCTTTTTATCGTTTTTATTATTTTACACCTATTTAGCATTGAAATACTATATTTTATATGAAATTGTAAAATTTATCTCAAATGTTATGTTTTTCAAAAATAAATAAATTCCTACAGCATTTATAATAATAACTATTGAAATATGGTCAAATAACATTATTTTATTTATACATAATTTTATATAATCATAATTGGTTGTAAATATATTATATAAAATTATTACCCAAACTATATACAGGCTGTTAAAATTATAATTTTGACTAACTTCTGGCATTTTTTTACATTCTATTTTTACAACAAAAAATTTCAATTATATATTTTATTTGTAACGCAAATAAAATTGCTATACATAATATATGTCAACGTTTGTTCAATTATAAATTTGATAACTCAATATGCTTAATTATAATAGCAATTATCTTGTGGAACTAGTATATATCTAAAATTGTAATTATCTAAAAATTCTATTACTTCTTCGTCATATAATTCAAAAAATCTATCTAAGTCTCTTGCTAAAACCCAAAGTGATACACCAGAAGGAGTAGTAATAATACTATATTGATATTCATTGTCTGTAACTTCGCCTAATTTGACAATCCAGTAAGGAGAGTCTACAGGAACTCCTTCAAGATGAACTGTTAATTTTCCAGGTTCACTCATATTTTGGTAATAAGCATAACCCGTAATCTCTTCTATTTCATTATTTTCGTCTAGTTGAGTATTTACTACACTCACATTTCCATTTTCTAAAAGCCCATAGTCGGCAGTGATACAAGTTCCATAACCTTGAAAAATACTGTTTGTAGGTGCTTCATATACTTGGGTCCAATGTCCCAAATAACTATTTATATCAATATCAGAAATAGTAGGAATATTTGTAGATACAGAAGCAGCAGCTGCGAAAAGAGTAGATAATATTACGTTATATAGCATAATAATATATATGCTATATAATTATTTTTAAGTCTAAATATTATATTATATAAATTGTAAAAAAATATTTATTTTATTTTATTTATTTATTTATTTATTTATATTTTATTATTTTATGATTTCCATCTCGCACCACAATCGAGACAACTTATAAAAAGTGTCATTGGTTCATCTGAACTACGAACCTGCTGGGCATAATAACTACATTTTTTCGATTTACATTTACGACAAGTAAACGTATCCGTTGACGCTTCCAACTGCGTTTCAAATTTACTTTTATCTCGAATACTTTTAAGTCGAATAAGTTCCTCCCACTTTTCAGGGCACATTTCTTGATGTGTCATAAAAGCAATCGTATGGGATTTTATTTCTCCTGTTATAACCATCTGTATTAGTTTCTCGTTTTTTAAATTAACGCATATACTACGTAAATGGTCTAAATATATTTGAACAAAGAATGGATTGTCCCATTTCTTTACAACCTTTCTATTATTGGCTTCTTTTAACGCCCAATTATGTATACCTTTCTCTAAATTGGACGCGTGCTTTTCACCTCCTTCTGGAAAGAAATCTGCTAACTTGACACGAATATTGGCTCTAAAAACTTCAGGGTTATCGATATGTTTTACTGGCATTTTATGTTATTTGACTTGTTATTATACTTTATTACAATGTGTTTAAATTCTTTTCAATTTTTTCCTTATATTTGTTTTATTCATCTTTTTAGAGTTTTCGTAATTTGAATTATTCTATTACTTTTTTTTATCATTCTCATCATCCGAATCATCACTGTAATCATACGACTCCTCTGTTAATTCTGAACCATTTTCTCCTGAATCTGTGCTCAATATAATATTTTCTGATTCACTTGTTATAATACTGCTGTCAATTTCCTCACTATCTTCTTCGTCTTCGGATTCTATGTTATCATCTTCATCTTCATCTGAATCAACTACAAAACCATCCTTTAAATATCCTCCCTTTTTTGTCTTTCTCGATTTAGGAATATGTGCTAGTTCATCTTCTTCATCCTCATCTTCGGCAATTGTCAATTCTAGATTTTCAAAACCACCAAATAACTTCTCATATATTTTTTCCCAAAGTCCTAGAGATAAATTTGTAAGAGTTTGTTCCCCCTTTTCATTCTTTATCGACCCAACCAAAACACATGCGCCAAAAAATAACTTGGTGTCAACTGGCGGCGGGAAATCATATTTATTCTCCATATTTGCCTTACCGTCTAGTTTCCCATACATTGAAATAAGATAACGTTGACCATCCATCTTTACATTCCATTCAGTGTGTTTTACAAATCCGTCTGCTTTTTTGAAACCACCTTTTTTATATAACTCCTCTTCTTTATAATCCTTTACATTCAACGTCTTAAGCTCACCCGATTTTTCAACAATAATAATAGTCAATTGGGTCATTTTTTATTATATATTTGTAATAGGTTTAAATAGTTTGTAACATATATTATTTATTAGAAACTATATATTCCTATCATGAAAATATATATTGTAAACGTGCTGCCTGAAATAATCAAAAATAAATTAGACAATTTTACTCCTCTTTTGGTTAATAAGAGAGAAAAATACGAAATCAATTCCGAAGAATATGGATTACATATCATAGAACACCCTTTCTCAAATAATAATAATAAAGAGCAACCAAAAATATATAAAATCGAATCAACGTTTGACACGAACTATCATTTGATGAAAGACTGTAATTTTCCTAATAATCACGTTAACTACATCATTGACTTACTTTTTGATTTAACTAATTATATTCAAGTCCCTGTTGTATCTCAATTGCCTACAAAATATATTTTAACAAAAATAACACAATTTGTGTATAAATCAAATAAAAAATCAAAATGGTCTTTAATAATTGAGTGTATTAGAGAAGCTAACATAGAAATTTTGGAAAAAGAATGGATTCCGATTAACTTTTATTTTGAATATAATTATTCCAAAAACGAAGAATTAATCATTAATTTACAAAACCACGATAATTTATTGTTTCAAGAAGAAATTAATATGTTCTTAACTCATCTAAACTAATATTTTAGTATAATATGTTAAGTTGGATTATACAAATTTCAATCATTTCTATTATATTTATTTTTTTAGTTCATCATCTATTATGTTTTTTCAAAACTACATTGACAGTCCCTAAAATTAAAGATTTAGTAAATTCTCCTGCTAAAAAATATCAACATATTTTTGACACCATTTCAAATAATCCAAATACTAATTACAGCACATCAACAAATGAAGATACTAATCAAAATATAAATGGCTACACTGAACTCGATTTGTTACCAAGCGACACTGAAATAAATACAGCAAAGAATGCCAATAGTATGAAAGATGAACTTAAACATTTTTTGAAAAAACAAATGAATGACAATAAAGATGATATGTTAGACACTATGCCTGGCAACACAAACTATGCTTCATTTTATTAAATTTAATTTATTTTATTTTATAATAATCGTTTAGAGATTATTATATAATATATTTTATAAAAATGGGAATTTATGCCAGCGATAATATATTTGGAATAAGAATATACATTTTTAATGAAGATGATATTAGTAATACATTATTTGAAGAAAAATACGATGAAATAATGAGCCATGAACAAATAAGACAGGCTGGTTTATTTTATGAAATATTATATGATAAAACAAACATACATTTTAAAATTTATACGGAATGTAGTTGCACATTAAGTAATAATAAAAATACATATATGGATTGGTATCCAATAACATTACAAACATTTTTAGAAAAGTTCGGAATAAAAAATTAAAAATAAAAAAGGATTTCCTCTCAAGAGGTTTTACGTTGTTTTTAGACAACCTTTTATATGAAATATTTAATTACTTATAAATTTATCTAACTACTACAAACTACTTATTAAACTTTATTTTTCTCCTTCCAATTTATTTTTCTCCTTTTCTAAAATTTTTTAAAATTATAAAAAAATTTTAGTTATAATAAAAATAACTTTTAGATTAAAAAATTGAAATATTTTTTGATTATTAATGAATATTAAGAGTATAAAAGTGAATATTTGAAATATGACGCAACCAATTTTCATAGTTGACCCTCGTGTTCAGTGGGAAGGATTTTCAATGAACGAAAACGCTGTTCCTGTTTTGGAACAGAACTTAGATAAAGTGGACTGGTATTATTTATCAGAAAATTCAGAAGCAATTCATTTATTAGAGAAAAACTTGGATAAAATAGACTTGTCCATCGCATCCGGTAACAAAAACGCTATTCGTTTATTAGAGAAAAATTTGGATAAAGTGAACTGGAATATGTTATGTACTAACCCAAGCGCGATGCCTTTATTGGAAAAAAACTTGGATAAAGTAGTTTGGGATTTGTTATGCTTCCATAATACAAGCGACCGTGCTATAACTTTATTGGAAAAAAACTTGGATAAAGTGGATTGGAGTTATTTATCTAATAACACTGCTGCTATTCCTTTATTAGAGAAAAACTTGGATAAAGTAGATTGGTATTATTTATCAGGAAACAAAAACGCTATACATTTATTGGAACAAAACTTGGATAAAGTTCACTGGCCTATGTTATGTAGTAACTCGGCCGCAATTCCTTTATTAGAAAATAACTTGGATAAAGTTCACTGGCCTTGGTTATGTCGAAATGAGAGCGCTTTGCCTTTATTAGAAAAAAACTTGGATAAAAACTTACTTTGGGAAAGTTTATCCAATAATGAAGGTGTTATCCCTTTGTTAGAGAAAAACTTGGATAAAGTACACTGGTACGAATTTTCCAGTAATAAAAATGCTCTACATTTGTTATGTAAGTTAGATTATTTACAAATGAAACATCAAATACAGCCTTTAAAGAAAGAATTGGTGGAAAAAGTATTTAATCCAATTCGTTTATTTAAAATATCTGAAAAATATAACATAGATTTTGATGAATTATTAGAAATATATTAAGTAGTTTGTAGTTTGTAGTTTGTAGTTAAGTAGCTTGTAGCTAAATAAAGGTTCCCATAAGGACTGGTAAAACTCATAATAGAGAGTTATCCTTTTTTTCTTATACATTTCACATTTACTAACGAACTGTGTTTCAAAAACACTGACTTTATTTTACGTATTTTTCGAAGTCACCAAAAATTGTTATATTATTTTATATATTTTCTTCATATAATGTTATGACTTAAAGATTATATCATAATATTTTGTATAAAAGTATATGGATTTCCAGCGTTTCAAAACCGAAAACCTCAGAAATGAATTTCTAGAGGCCAAACCATTTAATTATTTAGTTATTGATAATTTTTTTAGCGAACCATATTTAAATAATATTTTAAATGAAATAGAAAACTATCCGCAAGATTTGTGGTATGATAAAAATAACGCCTCTATTAATAATGAAAGTGATACGATTTTTCAAAGCAAAAAGATAGCCTTAACTGATTATAATAAAATGGGATTTTTAGCAAAATCCTTTGTTAATTTTACAAAAAGTTCTGATTTTATTAAATTTTTAACTGACATTACTGGAATTGATGAGTTAGAATCTGACCCGCATTTGTATGGAGGTGGCATTCATAAGGTCGCAAATGGTGGCCGTTTGTCTGTTCATAGTGACTTCAATATTCACCCTATTTTAAAGAAATTTCGTAGACTCAATGTGTTGTTATATTTAAATAAAGATTGGCAACCTAGTTGTAATGGTCAGCTCGAATTATGGAGCAAAGATATGACCCAATGTGTAACAAGTATTGCTCCTGTATTTAATCGTTTAATTATATTTCGCATTACTGATGATGCGTTTCATGGGCATCCAGAACCATGGTGCCATCCTCTTGAAAAACCACGATTATCCTTTGCTCTTTATTATTATACACAAGAGCGTCCTGAAGAAGAAAAAGCACCTTTTCATTGGGCTTTGTGGCAACAACGACCCAACTTAGGATACTAATAAAATAAAATAAAATAAATATATTTATATTTATATTTATATCTATATAACCTGTAAAAAATATATAACAAAATAAATATATAAAGCTATTTTGTTATATAAACTATAATACAAGAGAGAAATGTTTGACGAACAAGAAAAACGAAATATTTTACAGAATTTTCCAAAATTTGAACTTTCTTATGAAACAATGATACATAATAAAGTTCACGACGCAAATTTACTACTTGCCATACCTGAGGGAGTCAAATTTTTCGCGTGGTTTACAACATATAAGGATGAAAATGTGTTATTTCTATTAGAATTAGACCATAATAAAACTATAAATAATATTCAAATCGCAATTACAAGTTTTACCGATAGATTAGTATATGGAGACGGAACCATACTTTACGGAACAAATTTTAATCATAGTAAAGGTAATTTTTTCTGTATAGAAGACCTTTATTACTACAAAGGAGACAACTATACTAATCATTCATTTCTAAATAAGTTAGCAGTTATAAAAACTATATTGTCTACTGGTATATCAAGTGCGTCGTTTTTTAATAAATATGTTATATTTGGACTCCCAATAATGAATACAAATTTCAACAATTTACTAATAGATATTGAAACCTTGCCGTATACGGTATCTCAAATATCGTTTAAATATTTTGAATCGAAAAAAAGTGTTTTTGTTAAATATTATAAACCGAACAACAATAATAGCAATTCGAATCAACAAAAAAACTATAAAAATGAGAATACTGGTAACCAAATATTTAAAATTAAAGCCGATATACAAAACGATATTTACAATTTGTATATTTATAAAAATGGAAAGGAAGAGTTTTATGATATAGCGTTTATTCCTGACTACAAAACAAGTGTTATGATGAATAAATTATTTAGAATCATAAAAGAGAATGACAATTTAGATGCTTTGGAAGAAAGTGATGATGAAACAGAATTTGAAAATGACAAAGAAGATAAATTTGTATTTTTAGATAGGTCTTTTAAAATGGTATGTCAGTATAATTACAAATTTAGAAAATGGGTTCCTGTGTCTTTAGCAAATGCGTCGTCGAAAATGTAAAAGGGATGAATCCCAAAGTATAAATATTTTAGCTGGTATATATAGTATAATGAACGCAAATTTAGTTAACATTGATGGTTCTACTTATTCAGGAAACTTGTTTACAAGCACAGTTGACCCAAGAACCGTGAATCCAAACGCACTTCCTTTGCCTGTAGCAAATAACGTTGAAGCAGCAAATGCGTCAAAATTCGTGATGAACGGTGGAAAAAATATATATCGTAAAAAAATAAATAAAATATCTAGAATGTATAAGATGAAAGGAAGTCGTAAAAATGTCAGTAGACGCGTTAGAAAAATGAAAAGCCGTGTTCGTGCTAAATTTGTATCCAAATCCAAAAGACAACATCGTCACAAAACAAGAAGACAAAGAGGTGGAAACAACATGCCTATGTCAAACAGCTATTCCACTGGAGGGGTCTTATCTGCGAATCTAAGTGCTTTGGCAAATCCTGTGCCATATGTTAAATTAGATAATACAAACTGTCCCAGCAGTTACAATCATTTCAAATAAGAAATAAACTATAACACATTGTAAGAATCTTGGGGAAATTGGGGAAAAATCGTAAGAATCTTGGGGAAATTGGGGTAAAATCGTAAGAATCTTGGGGAAATTGGGGAAAAATCGGTTAACACTCGATACGGTTTATGTAATACATAAATAATATGCTCTTGTATGGTTTATTATTTATTTTTTTAAAAAATATCTTTTAATATGTGTTAACATTTGTTAAAAGATTGTTAAAAGATTGTTAACAAATATTAACACGTATTCCCCAAAAACATAAAATACTATTGCCTTATCATTTTATTTTTCTGCTTTATCGATTACAGCTTCTTTTGTAACCTTAGAAATTATTTTATTTAAGTTATTAATTTGTTCTTCTTTGGTTGAGCCAGACATGGAATTTGAAACTATCTTTAGATATAAATCGTTCTTCTTTGAATCAGAGTCCATACAATCTGGATTCGCTTTTTTCCACTCTTTTATTTGTAAAATATTTTTATTCGCTATTTCTTTTACAGCATTTTTCAAAATAGATTTATCATTATTTTCTTTAATCCATTCATTTTCATCCTTAATATAAATGGTTTCTCTCTTAACATCACTACAATGAATTGGTCTCTTGTTTGTTTCTAATTCATTCAAATTTTTATTTATAATTCTTGTTACTCCTTCCACATAACCAAGACGGCCAGTAGTTTCTAAATCAGTCAATTGTATCTTTATTTGTTCAACAAATTCATTAATATTTAAAGCGTCTTTGCATTCTTCATTAAGAAAAACCTGTAAATTAAATGTTTTGTTGTGAGAATTGCTGTTATTATTTTTACAGTTAATGTTTACAGTTCTTTCTTTGGAAAGCTCTAAAATTGTTTTTTGTAACTCTTGATTCTGTTTAAGCAATTCAATAACTAAATTTGTGTCAACTATTTGTGTTTGTTGATTTTCAGAACTATTTGTTTCTTGTGATGATGCCATCATTGGATTATTATCACATTTTTTCATATGATACCATAATCCTACTCTTGAACAATATTGTTTATTGCAGCCGTTACAAATATGTTTTTGATTTTTTGAGGATTTTATACATCTTGGGGAAAATGGGGAAATTGGGGAAAATTGGGGAAAATTTGTTAAAGAAATTGTGTTTTTTATGTGTTTTTGTGAATTTATGTGGGTTATATAATCTTTTTTGTTACCAGTTATCAAGTTACAATTTTTACAAACGTATTTTTTTGTTGTTTTTTCATTGTTTTTCAAATTTATATCCATTTTTTCATTTAATGTCGCTCCTAGTGAATTAATATATATTTGTTCTATTTTTTTTGCTTCATTTTGGTCTTCACATTTTTCGGTAACTATTATTTCAAAATTCCAATTATCCCAACCACCATTTTTTCTTATTGTTTCATATAATATACAATTATGATTACAATTGTTTTCATCCATATAATTTTTTTTGTGAGCATATTTTTTTTGGCTGAAATTTGTTGTATACCCAATATAACTATCTTTTACATTAACATCCTTACATATTATCCTGTAAATAATTGTTTTTGAATAATCAATTTCTCTTTTCGGCATATTATATAATAATAAGTTATTTTTATATCGCTTAATCTTTTAACACTTTGTTAAAGAATTGTTAAAGGATTTAACACATTTTCCCCAAATTTCGAACGATAATTTTCGATAAAAATTTATCGTAACACTTTTTTTACTCCTAAAAATGAAAATGAGAGCATTATGCTCACAAGTGATTTTTCAGAACTCGTTTTTCGAAAAAGTATTTAGGTTTTCAAAAATGGACATTTTAAAAATGTCCAAAATTCATTTTCCTTTTTACTTTTTGGAAAAAATATTTCAACTTTTAAAAAATGGGTGAAAAATATGGTAACAATATATTCACCATAATTAGAAACAATTTGTTACCATATATGGTAATCTTCCAGAAATAATAATTTGCTAGATGAAAATCCAATATTTTTCTCAACTATAAGCACAATTTTGGCAAAACTAACTTAAAATGATGTATGTATATATTTATATTGTAAAGACAATGTTGTCTATTGAAATTGTAAATAAAATATTACTTAATATTTGCGAACTAAATAATGGTGTTATTATAACACAATATCATCCGATAACAAATACAAAATACTACAAAATAAATTTTCATAGCGATTTATTATGTAGAATACAGGCAGTTCTTAGAATGAAACAACTTTATCCAATTTTGTATAGTGATTTTACTAACAAGGGTAACATATCACTATACAAATTGGGCATAGAACATTACGAAAAACAATTCAGGTTAGATAAAAATTAAATGTAATACGTAGTAGAAACTACATAAAGTCATATGTTTATATATTTGTAAATGCGGTTTCCAACAGCTATAAGAATAACAACTGTATGTTCATGGTCTTTATTAGGATTTACCTGAGGTCTTAATTCATATGATTACTATAAAAAACACACAACATATGAAAATGAAAAACAAAGTTTTTATCTAGATAAAGTCGGGTGGGGTTTTGGTGGTACACTAGCGTATATAAATCCGGTTACATTTTGGATTGCGTTATACAAAGAAGTATATAGAATAGAAGTTTATATAAGAGGATTAGAAGACCAAAAACAAACACCTTTTTATAATGAAGTTATATAACCTAATCAAAGTGCTAAAAATCACTTAAAGAAAAAGATAGTTATTATATAATTATGAAATACATAATAACTATTGTAAAAAAATTATGGGTAAAGGAATCGCCAAACTTATTAGGTAGATGGAAAATAGAATATTGTAATAAAACTTTGAACAATAAAATAGATTTATCAAATGAAGACCATTGTGGGCCATGTGGGCAATATATACTAAACCAGAACAAAACAAATAAGGATAAATAATTATAACACGGGGTCATCATCAGGGGATTTTCTGTTGACTATTTGGGGATTTTTGTTGACGATTTGTTGAAAATCAACCTTACTAGACAACAAATTTGTTTATTATCATATTATTTGTTATCGTTCATCGTGTAACAAATGATTATAAAAAATTTGGGACAAAACTTTGGGGGATTTTTGTTGAAAATAAAATCAACAAAAAATCCCCTTAAAAATTATTGTAAAAAATAAGTAAAATTTTATCATAACATATTTTTCCCAAAAAAAATGATATTGTCACCATAATGCTCACAATCACGTTTTCAGACACCATTTTTCGAAAAAGTAATTAGGTTTTCAAAAATGGACATTTTAAAAATGTCCAAAATTCATTTCCCTTTTTACTTTTTGGAAAAAATATTTCAACTTTTTAGAAAAAGGAAGAAAATAAAGTATATAAATATTTCTATATATATATTTCTATATTTTTTACAGGTTAATCCATAATCAATCTTAATTTGTCTGGATTATTGTCTACTGGTAATATAAAAGCAGGGTCTATTAGTCCATTCATTTGATTTGCAAACAGTGTTTTGATATAGCCAGGTTGTTTCTTTTCCTCATTTAATGTGTCTTTTATGCTATCTATCAGTTCATTATACTTTTCAGGATTTGATAGTTTTAATTCTGCTTCAGCCTGGTCTGCCAAACTATATTTGGGGTTGGTTTCCTTCTTATATATGTTGTTGCTATTGTTATTATAATTATAAACACGTTTATGAATTATAGGTTCAAAATTCGAATTTGGAATAGACATGCCACCTCCTATATAAAAGTTATAACTATTAATAATAGTATAAATATCGCATTTGTAATATTTTTCAAAAATAGCTATGTATTTATCTTGAACTAATTTATGTTCCTCATCTAACCATTTAAATATAAAAAACAAACCAGGATGCGCATAATTACTTTCTTTTTGAAGCAATTTTAATCTATATGCGTCATCTATTTTTTTCGGTTGTTTAATCTGATTTGCTCTTCCAAAATCTATTATTATAGCTCTACCATTGCTTATGTCTTTTTCAAACCCGAAATAATTATAGTTTTCAACTAACAAAACATTGTCATTGTGAAAGTCGTTATGAGTAAATCCTAGAGCATGTAATTTATCTAGGGTGTAAAGTGATTTATTAATGGATGTTGTTTCTAAATATGTATGTATATAATTAGATAAAGGTGAGTATTTTTCCATAAATTCCATAGCAAAAAAGGCTACATTCCCTTGAAATACTCGGTCTATTTGTTTATTATTTTGTATACTTTGAGTAATTATTTTATAAAATGATTGTTTATAATTTTGATTTAATATTTCTGGATGTGAATAAACTACACAAGGACACATAGGTTCTAACAATGTATCGCGACTTCTCAATGACGACATATATATAGTTTGTTGTATGTTGATTTCCCTTTGTATATCTGAGGTGTCTATATTTGTAATATCTGTATGAGTTTGTGGTTTTATTTCAAAAAATTTTAGCAACAAATATTTTACATAAGAAATACTATTTGTTCTAATATGACGATATGGGCTTTTATAACCATCTTTTAGTTTTGCTAAAACAAGTATTCCAAAAAACCCACGGTTGTAATATGAAAAGGAAGAATTCTCAATAAAATATTTAAATGCGTCGTCGTGTGATATATTATTTATAACTCGTATTCCAGCCTTTTGTGTTTTATTTTTATGTTGTGTTTTTTTGTTAACCCTTCTTTTTTTTGTTTTCATATTCATATAAGAAAACAAAAAATATTAGTTGAAATATGAATATTCAGAGCTTTTTACAACAACATTTTCCGTTTGTTTTTCGGAAACATTTTTCTCAATATCTGTAATTTCTATTTGTTTTTCTGTAGAAACATTTTTTATTTGCTCTTGTGTCTGATTCTCTTGTGTCTGATTCTCTTGTGTCTCATTCTGAAGCTTTTTAGTCTTATATTTTCTGTATTCATACCAAAATGTTATTAAAAATGTTATAATGCTTATAATAGAAGTAGAAATACTAAGGATGTCTAATCTAGAAAAGGTTTTATTGTTGGTATCATTATCAGGTACATTTGAAGAACTTATTGCGAAATAAGGCGCTAAATATTCGCTTGATACAGTATCAATCCATTTATATTGACCAGATGGATAACAATGTTGAACTGTTGGAGCATAATATTTTGTGTCGAGTTGATATGTAGTTGGATATGTAATCCAAACCCAAAATAGTTCATTGAAACCATCTGGAATATTATTGGATACATCATTACTATGCCATGTTATATTTGAAAAAGTGTTAGGAACAGTATTAGTTTGTAAAACTGTTGTCCAGCCGTGTTTAAATTCTGGTTTTACAGTGAAGCTATCTGGAAAGGTTGTTTCAATCCTATTTGTAGAATTATCCAAACAACCATGCGTAATTTTTAAAGCGACTCTTACAGAAGATGTTGTATAAGGTAAAATATTAGGGTAAAAACTAATATCGTTTATAGGCTCAAAAAATAAGCTTACGATTGAAGACACGATATTGTATAGTTTAAAAGCCATTATATATATTCTCGTATATTATTTATATGTAAAAATACGTTTAAGTCTTTTTTGGAGATTTTTATGTAGGATTTTTGTAGGATTTTGTAGGAATTTTTATTTTCGTGTAAATATAATATCACTTTTAATGATATTATAATGACATATGATTATAACATTGGAATTATTATTTTTGGAGATTTTTTGGAGATTTTTATATAGGATTTAAGTAGGATATATCCTACATAGTAAAAATAAACAAAATATTTTTATAAAATTAAAAAAAAATTATCGTAACACATTTTTCACTTCTAAAAACGAAATTTAGAGCATTATGGTAAGAAACCGAAAAAAATATCACATTTTGGCAAAAGTCTTTTCTCTTTTCAAAAATGGACATTTTAAAAATGTCCAAAATTCATTTTCCTTTTTACTTTTTGTAACAAAATTATCAACTTTTTTAGAAAACGCTGTAACAATAAATTCAATTTATATTTATAAATATCGAGACCATAATTGTATTGACCGCAAAAATAATAATTTACTAGATAAAATATTCACATTATTTCTTTATTTTAAGGAAGCACTTGCCGGCGCTGGGTTTCGGAGTCGTTTCATCTTCTTCATCAAAGAGTTCATCCGAGTCATTTTCTGAACTACTACTACAAGGCAGAACCTCCTTTTTGTCTACGGGCTTTCCTCCTGGCTCAAATACAACCTTCCAACTACTTGTATCCGGACTATAATTTAAACTGTTTGTCTGTATGATTCTGTAATTATTTTTTTTAAAATACGTTTTCCGTTTGACCCATTGGCGTTGAAAAACATCGTGTGAGTCGACAAAATCATAAATAATTGGATTACAAGTGGCGTGCTTCGCTCGCAAAATACGTCCAACAATCTGAACAACATCTGTTTTAGGCGTTATTAAAAATTCAGTATTTAATGTAGGAATATCGAGCCCTTCACTACACATACTAAAACTAGCAAAAATGACTTGCTGCTTTTCACTGTGCTTCAGCTCGGGTTCAGACATTCCACCGACATAGTATCCAACGGAAGCCAAATTTTTACAAACAAACTTGTTATACATATAATCCAGCACATTTAAATTATGTGACATTACAATTATGTGACGGTCAGTCATCGGTTTTAAATAAGGGTTAGGTATATAATTTTGTTCGAACGCAAGAACTTTGTTACACTCTGGACACTTAGCACGACGTTTCGTAACCTTTTCGTTTCCATTTTTGTCGGTTGTTATCACTGGTTTTTTCGAGTCCGCAACAATATTATTCAAACAAAGCAAACAATATTTAACGGATTGACAACAAGTGTTTTTAAGCAAATAATTATTATTTTTCAAACACATTTTACAACAGGGATTCGCTTCATCCATATTTAATTTGTGTTGTTTAATTGTTTCCTTATCAACCGTTTCTAAACAAAGAAAATCTGTAAGCGTTTGTATGATAAATTCTGTTCGGCGATTATAAGTACATAATTTAGAAATCATCGAACTAATCTGCGGCTGGCCCTTAAAATCCAAAATGGTCTCGTTAAATTCCTCATCATTTGTTTTATACGTAACGGCTCTCACTTCAACAGCGTATTCATCTTTTCTCTCCACCTTATGAACAACCTCTCCTAAAAACATTTTAAATATTTTTGTTGTTCCATCTTTTCGGTCCATGGTAGCAGATAGTCCAAGCATATATTTAGTAACCACTTTGAATAATGCGTTTGAAAATGTCTCACTTGAAATATGATGAACCTCATCAAGAATAGTAAAACCGAAACAATCAAATAAAGATGCGGGGTAATCTTTTAAAACGAGACTTTGGAGCATACATAAAACGATTTCTTTACCTTCAATATCAATAACTTGTCCCTGTATTTTACCAATTCTTGCCATAGGTAAGAACTGCTGTATACGTTCAACCCACTGATTCATTAAAAATTCTTTGTGAACAATTACCAATGTTTTTTTCTTTAGTTGAGACAACAGATAGAGAGAAATAGATGTATTGTGTGTCACAGTAAAATCACCAAGGACAAACCGTTTGTTGCCATTTATTTCGAACCCATAATAATCATCGACCGGTAATTTCTCTAATGTAATGCGATATTCCAAATGATTATTTTTACTTTTGACAGGTTCTATATTTTTTTGAGTTATAGTGGGAATTTCGTCTAAGTTATTACCATATACAAAAATGGAAAAAATATTGTCAACTGAATTATTATTTACCTTTTGGGTCTTGAGTTTCGTATAACAAGAGAAACCAAGTGACCTACATAAAAATACAATATCATCAACTAGTGTTTTATTTTCATCTAGTAGGTCAATAATGTAATACTTTTTTTTACTGTATCCATTTGAATCAATTAATCCTGCTAATAATTTTAATTGATTCTCTCTGCTGCTACATTTATAAATATGTGGTATAGTCGCATTAGAACCCATATTATTTAACTTAAAACCGAATAAATACAGGTCAACACGTTTCTCTGAATGAGTTTCATCGTCATTATTGGTGAAAATAACAGGAACTTTATAACCGCGTAATTTATTTTTAACTATTTTAGGTAAATGTAAATAATTTTTAACAGATATATCTACAATATCTCCTTTTTTATAAGCTCGACTAATGTTACTAGCACACTTAAGAGACAAAATATGGCTTTCATTTACTGTATATTCATCACCTATTTTGTTGCTAATTTTATACATAGTTTCTCTACCAGTTGCTAAAGATAATACTTCTCTAGAAGTAGAGTCGTCACCCATCAAATGCTCACCAACTTGAATATCTTGAACCATTTTAATAGTTCCGTCAAACATTAAAATCGGCGTATCCTTTTTTAGACATTTACCGAAACCACAAGGTAATTCGAGAAGTCCAGCACCGCCATTAGCAACGTGTTTTAAATACTTAGCAACAACTGGTTCTTGAACAGGTCTTAAAGTTCCTTGAAATAGCAAATCAATATTATCTCCTTCAGTAAGTTTAAAATCTTTAGAAGGACCAAATAATTCTTCACCGTAATATCGCGGTAAATAAAGTTTCTTGTCGGATTCTCTATAAGCAGGAAACGATTTTTGAACCTGAACTGGAGAACCAGGCATATAAGGTTTAACCATTAATTGTTCTTTAATAAAAGTAAGTTGTTTAATAGTAAGGTCACTTTTAAGAACAGTATATCCTTTTTGTCCTAGATAAGAATTAATATTTTTAGGCATTTCAACATCTTCTTGTTTAGAATTCTTGTTGTTATTATTGTTATGGTAATATTTAGTGTTCATTTATTCATATTTAGAGAAATATATTTATATTGTTTTGATATACCTATACTTTTTTTAAAGGTATATAATATAAGATGGAATATATAAACAATTTGCTTGAAAAAAGAAACATGTCTCAGCTTGTGTTAGTTATCCTATTTATTATTTATTTAATAATGGGATACAAAATGCCTGATGGAGTAGCAAACGTGATTGATAGCACCATGGGAAAAGTTATTGTAGCTGTTGTAACACTTTTATTATTTGCTTACTCTAACCCAATTTTAGGAGTTTTGGGTGTTATGGTAGCATACCATTTAGTAAAGAGTGCGTCTGAAAAGACTGGAACAAGTGCTATGGAGCATTTTTATCCCACAGAGGAGAAAAAGTGGTCTCCTTTTACACCTGCTCATCAATTTCCTTATACTTTGGAGCAAGAAGTTGTCAAGAAGATGGCATCCCAAAAGTTTAATGAAAATTACGTAAAGGCGCCCTATTCACCAATGTTAGATGATAACTATGATGCTGCTCCTGTAGCGTAAATTATTGTAATGTAATGTAATGTAAAGTATAATATATTATTTAGTCAATTATAAATAGTATATTACAAATTGTATATTAGATAATGATGTTCTTAAGACCATGTAAAAAGCGTCCACTATTTGGTCCACCGCCAATCATAGATGGTTTAGACATTTTGAAAACGTCGATTAATTTGTATATTCCTAAAATAAACAGGATAAAAATAATAGACCCCAAGAAGAACTGAACAAACGGATTGTTGAATGTATCCGTAGCGGAAATAGGATTGATACCGTTTATATTATTGACAACAATCTCGGTTTCATCCGATTGACCAACTGGTTGACAGTCAATGTAAATTTGTCCATCATTTTTCATAATAACGGGTCCTGTTCGGTTGAATGCTAACTGATTGTTTGATTTGTCAGTAATTTGTTTTGTAGTATAAGTGTGTTTGCCAATGATTTTCGTTAAAACACTATAATCGGCATCGGAAATATCAATAACACCGTTAGATGGAGTAAATACAACGTAATTATTATTGGTTGTGGAGCATGGTAAAAATGGTTCCGTTGCTACATATGTGTAAAATGGTTTTTTAGGAACAAAATCATTAAGATTGAATTTTTTAATAGTAACAGCTACCTCGTTGTCTGAACTGTTAGGGGCGTTATTTTTAATATCATTTACGATGGTAGACAACGCAGCTGCGGCATTTGTAGTCGCGCTTCCTTTTTTAATTGGAACACATATGAATAGAGGGGGTTTCCCTGCGTTAGAATTATGAATAATAACCATTTCTCCATCAGCTTGATAACCGTTATAAGTGTGTAAAGAAGGGCAGTAAATTCGGATTTCAGCTACATCATAGCTAGCTAAATTAAAAGTAACAGGAGGAGTTTTATTTTTATCGTATTTTAATGAAATATAAGTGCCCATATTTTTGGCAACACAGTTACTATTGTTATACGAAAAAGTAAGTTCACATTTTAAGGAACAAGTATTTGTAACATTGTTAGTTTCTATATTTACAGGGGCTGTAGCATTGGAACAAGAGACAACAGACATTTATAATATGTGTATACTATTTTTTCATTATTATTTATCTACCTTGAATAGATAATAATGAGAGAAAATACATTCTAAATACTTATTTGGTTATTTTGTTGGGTTTTATTATTTTATTAGTTTTCTTCGTTTTTGTTTCTTTGTTTTTCCTTTATATCCTTTACCGTGTCTTTTGTTTTTTGTTGCTTTCCTTTTCTTTTTATTTTTCCCTCCATTAGTTAAGGTTTTTGGATAAGTGAGAGAAGAGAAATTACCTCCTGGAATGCCTAATGCCCATAAACAAATACCTGAAAAAGTAATGAATTTTTCCTTTCCCGCTCCAGGAGCTTGTCTAATAGTGTTATCTATTTGTGTGTATTGTCTACGCTGAGGTATACCAGTTCGATTAATTGTCATACCCATTCGTTCCCAAAATCCCTCACTCGCATCATCATCGATATACAGTAATGTATCTGGTCCTATTATACGTGATTCTATCAATATATAACACATGGAGGAAACCATTAAACGTGCCAATTGTTGATTTTCTATTTCAGAAGATATATACATAGACAAAGTAAAATTTGGCGGACCACTGTTGTCTATATTGAAACGACCTATTTCTTCAGATGTATTTAGATTTATTAATTTTATTTCTAACTCTTGCCCCCAATTATACATTTTTCTAACCAAAAAAATACCAATATTATTGTTTCTAATGAATTGTAAAGCGTTTAGTATTTTTATTTTGTTATCAAAATCGACAAATTGATTTGGTCCGATTTGTTGTTTATTAGGTAACGTATTTTGTATCCATATGCCAAACCCATCGGTAATATTTATGGTTTGAATTGACATTATATAATAATAAAATAAAAATAAAATATATCGTATATCGATATATGATAGTGAAAAAAATAATAGTATAAACAATTAGATTATTTTGCTAAGTTATTTTAGTAAAGGTCTATAATATGAAATTGACTAAAGCTCGTTTACAAAAAATAATAAATAACAGCAATAAAACCCAAACTAGGAAACGTTTCAAACGAAATATAGTAAAATTAGTTCATTCAAATACAAATAAGAATCGTAAGAATTTGAACCTTAAGAATACCACAATAAAGAATTGGAGCACGTAAAGGCCACGTGCCAGCCACGTGGCGCCCTATGTATCTAAATAAAAGGCAAATACTTTATTGTTTCTGATTCGTAAATAGTAGCTTTATATGCTTCATTCATTCCTTCTACATAAACCGTGTCGCCGTTAAATATTTCATCCACACCTACTTCACTTAGGCCCGATTTTCCATTTACAGAAATAGGAAGTTTCACATTGTTATGTTGATTGGAAATGGTATAATAATTAAATTTGGAACGTCTTGTAAACAATGGTCGTCCCATTAGCGGCAATATATTGTCTTTACTTGTTCCATTTAGAGGTGTCAATATACCAAGTTGTCTATAAGTTGTGTCTACTGCTGTTGTCGAAACATTTATGGGAACCGCATTTGGAGGAACATAATTTAATTCAGGAACAAAATAACGCTCATCTTTTAATGGAGCCGCGTAAGGGTTCTCTAATACATTCTTAGGAAGATTGTTATAAGGATAATTTGGCATCATACCAAAACCATATCCTAGGGGCATATTATTTGGTCTCTCTTCATTTACATTGGATACATTGATTTCTAAATTGTTTTGTTTAATTGCTCTTAAATATATATAGTAACCAATACATGCTAAAACAATTAATATTATCATTATAGTAACATTTTCAACACATATTACACCGGGAGGACAGCGTTTCATTGATATATTATTATTATATTTTATAATAATAACATATTCAATAACTTTTCTCTCATTACATCCATTTACAAACCCAAAAATAAATAAAATAAAAGAATGTGTTCTTTATTTTGGAATTACTGGAGCAGGTTGGCTTTGTAGTCCTTTCGCCATATTTGCTAAATCGCCTAATCCCTTCATATCAAAGCCGGATAACATTTCCTTAGCATTTTGTATCATAGGAGCCATGTTCTGCATAGAATCAAATAACTTTTGTTGCTGGGCCATTAACTTTTGTGTATCACCAGTCAACTTATTTATTCCTTCACTTCCTAAAATCTTATCAAGGTTATCATAAGCGCCTTCTAGTGTAGAAGCATAATCAATACGTGAATCATCGTCACCGTCTACTGGGGCAGCATTTTTTAATTGTGATGCGTGTTTGTTACCAAATGTTTCGGCCTTTTTCACAGGTTCAGCGGGAACAGGTGCCTTCTTTTTATCATTTCTTTTGACTATTTTTGTCTTCTTCTTTCTATCATTCTTTCTATCATTCTTTCTATCATTCTTTCTATCATTCTTTTTTACAGGTTTTGTTGCTCCCATGTTTGTATAATTTTCTTCATCAGCTTCGTCATTGTCTTGGTCATCCATTTCTTTGTTATCCATATCATCTTCCCCCTTTTCCATTTGCTCCATTCCTTCTCTCATTGTCTTATTTGCCATCAACAAATTTGTAGAAACCAAAGCAACTAACAATATAACAACCATATTTTTACTAAAGTTTGCCATCAAAAAGCTAACCAAGGCGAAAAATATAACAGCATGTATTTTGTTATTCACAAGATATCCTAACACATTTGTTACAGATAAAAACACAATAAAATACAAGAAATACTTATTTGTTAACAATTTTGAAAGTTCGTTAGCAAATTTCATTATATATATTATAACTAAAAAAATTGAAAAGATTGTCTAATATTAATGGAATACAAAGTAATAATTAAACATATTGTTTTTAACACAATAATTCGGTTCTATTAATAATAATATAATAATATAATAATGAAATATAATCTAGTTTTATGTGAAATACATTTGCCAGCAATTCACGGCAAAACTAAGACCAGTTGTCCATATATTGAAACCCACTTTTTGCTCATTAGTAAATTTGATGGTCCATCAGGGATGTTGCTTGACGAATATAATGAAATAATTGAACCGGAAACGGACACAGAATCTGAATCAGACGCAGAATCATTTGCTTCCGATTTGGAAGAAGATGAATTAAGTGCTATATATCAAACTCAACAATTATATATTGACGAATACAATGTTATGAACAATATTCGACATCCAACAATACGTAATTATAATAATATTATTCATAGAGAGAATTATATTAAACCAGAAATAGGACATTGTATTGAATTGCCTACAGGGGAAACAATTGTGATTATAAAAACAATATGGCTAAAAATAATACAACGCAAATGGAAAAAAGTATTTTCAGAAAGAAAACGTATTGTAAAAGAGAGAAGTCATCCAAACGCATTGTATACAAGAATGATTACAGGAAATTGGCCGGATAGTTGTAGAGAAATACCGAAACTATATCTTTTCAGAAACTAATTATTTATTTCATTTTATAGTTTATTTCATTTTATAACCCTTTGACCTTGCTCTTGTTCGCTCATTAGAATATTTTTTATTTTTGTTTTTCCTTGTTTGTCTAATACCTTCACCTCTTACTACCGTATTCGAATTCGAGTTCGAGTTGGACTTTATTTCTTCACTTAGACTATCTAAATTATCATCACCCTTATATACCCAACCACCTCTTTTCGCCACTTGTTTCTGATTATTCCTTGACTTTTGTTTGTGGTTGTTCATTTTTTTCTGTCTTTGTTTTTTCATTGTCTGGAGTCCTCTCTTTTTTCTACCTCTAGGTTTTTTTCCACCTCTACTAGGATTCAACTCATTTACTCCTATGCTTAAATTGGATTTAATTGTTCGCAATAATTCAATAACATCATCTTTACTATTGTCATCTTCACCAAGAGACAATTGGCTATCAATGTTTCGTATTTGTTGCATAATGTTATCATTAATGGCTCTTAACGCTTGTTTGATTCTCTCTTGCTCTTGTAATAATAATGTTAATTGTTGTTCAAGACCAGAATTTTTGTTACGTAATACACTAATAGCATTTTTTATTTCAGCAGATTCGCCTTTAAGTTTTTGAAGTTCTTGTTTGGTTGCTTCCAAATCAGCAGAAGCTTGTCTAAGACCTTCTTCATTTTGAGATATTTTTTGATTACACTCATTACTTTTTTGCCTTTCCGTTTCAAACAGTGTTTGTAACTCTTTTATTTTGTTGTTTAATACTTCCTTCTCTTGAATCAAAGTATCGCGAGTTTGTTTTAACTCATTTAATTGTAATAATTGTTGCTTATAATTTTCAATCTGGACACCCAAGTCTTTCATTTTTGCGTCATATTCTCTGTTTTTTGCCATTAATGCGGAATTATTATTTTCTAAACTAGTAATTTTTCTTTTAAATTCATTTGCTTCACCTGTTTTTTGAGAAAGTTGGGAGTTTATTTCAGTAATCTTTCTAGTCTGCTCATTAATTAGTGCCGTTTTGTTTTCAATTTCTCCTTTTAATCTTAAGTTTTCCGCATAAGATGAATTTAATTCAGTCGTCTTGTTTTGTAACTCTTGTTGCTGTTGACTAAATAATTTCTTGTTATTCACGTAATTACGTAAATCCAAATCGTTTATCAATTTATTCAAATCTGTAAGGTCCTTTACTATTTTAGATTTGTAATTGGTTTGGTTTGATATTAAAGTTTGAACTTTTGTATTCAATATGTCCCCGTTTTGTTTTAAATTAACTAATAATGTATCCAATAAATCGTCACTCATATATTATTAAAATATTTTATTACCCAATATCTATTTATCTCTTATCACCAGTTAAAACACCTAGGTCAACTATTTCCTCCTTTATTTTTGCGATTTCACCTATAACTTCCTTTTGGTCGTATTTGGCAGTTCTTAACTGATTATCCAATAGTTTTTCTGTTTTCACTAAATCTGCTATATATTCCTTTAATAGGTTCATTGCTTTATATTCCTTTTGTTTCTGTTCAATCGCATATTTATGAAATTGATTATAATCGGCAAAAATTGCGTCCAAATAAGTGTTATCTGCTTTCCTCTTCTCTAGTTCCTTCTTCTTTTTAAGTATTAAATGTTTCTTGTTTTTAATTTCTTCGTCTATTTGTAAAAGTTTTAAATCTCTTTTCGCTACTAATTGTTTTTGTAACGCAGTTGGCATTTGCTTGTCTTATTCTACTTACACATTAAAAAAATAACGAAAAATAAACGAATTTATTCTAAAATATATATTTTAAATAATATTAAAATCTACATTATATATTATTTAGGATGTCTAAAACAAATTCAGAACCCTTACTCGCACCAGACGATAATAGGTTTGTAATGTTTCCAATTCAACACGATGATATATGGCAAATGTATAAAAAGCAAATTGATTGTTTTTGGCGTGCGGAAGAAATTGATTTATCTAAGGATATTTCGCACTGGGAAGGTCTCAATAAAGATGAACAATCATTTGTTTCTATGATATTGGCATTTTTTGCGGCATCGGATGGAATTGTATTGGAAAATTTGGCTCAACGATTTATGAGTGATGTTCAGGTGTCGGAAGCAAGGGCATTCTATGGATTCCAGATAGCTATGGAAAATGTGCATAGTGAAACGTACAGTCTCTTAATTGAGACATATATTAAAGACAAGGTTGAAAAGAATCGCCTCTTTAATGCGATAACCAACTTCCCGTGTATTAAAAAGAAGTCTGATTGGGCGCAAAAATGGATACACGATAATCGTAGCAGTTTTGCTACAAGATTGGTCGCATTTGCTTGTGTAGAGGGCATATTTTTTAGCGGAGCATTTTGTAGCATATACTGGTTGAAGAAACGCGGTCTAATGCCCGGGCTCACATTTTCAAATGAGCTAATTTCTCGCGATGAAGCGTTACATTGCGAGTTTGCTGTGCTGTTGTATAGTAAATTAATTAAAAAAATGGATAAAGCTAGAATTCACGAGATTATTAAAGAGGCGGTTGAAATCGAAACGGAATTTATATGTGAGGCATTGCCGTGTCGTTTAATCGGAATGAATTCGGTTATGATGACGCAGTATATACAATTTGTCGCCGATAGATTGTGCTCTCAATTAGGTTACAAGAAGATTTATAATGTTAGCAACCCATTCGACTGGATGGAGCTGATAAGTTTAGAAACGAAGACCTCTTTCTTTGAGCGTAAGGTCAGTGAATACGGATTGGCAAATAAACAAACAGAAGACGCATTCAGTTTCAGTGACGAATTTTAATATATAAATATTTTTTTTGACACCATAATAAAATTATAAGACTTTATAAGACATTTCATAATTACTACTTAAAGACAAATTTGTATAGAATATTATAATGCCAAAAATCATAACGGATTATTCGCATACAATTATTTACAAACTTTGTTGTAAAGATGGTTCAATTAATGATATTTATATTGGTCACACAACAAATTTTAAAAACAGAAAAAATAGTCACAAAAATTGTTGTACAAATATTAATGATAAAAAATATAATCAATATGTTTATGAATTTATAAGAAATAATGGAGGTTGGGATAACTGGAATATGATACAAATAGAAGAACATAATTGTAAAAATAAAAGAGAGGCTGAATCCATTGAACATTTATGGATTGAAAAATTAGCATCTAAATTAAACTCAAACAAACCATATGCTATGTGTAAAGAAGAACCGGAATTATATAAAAAAAACTGGTACGAAGAAAACAAAGACCACATACTAGAAAAAGCAAAAGAACATTATGAAGAAAATAAAGAACAAAAGTTGGAATATCAAAAACAATATTCTGTAGAAAATAAAGAAAAATTAGCAGAACAAAAAAAGATATATAATGAGAAAAATAAAGAAAAAATATCAGAAAAACAAAAGATATACAGAGAAGAACATAAAGAAGAAATAAAAGAAATGATGTCGAAATGGTGCGAAGCTAATAAAGAAAAAATCAAGGAAAAAAGAGGTGAATTAATTAATTGCGAATGTGGAAAACAATACATAGTAGCAAATAAGCTTAGACATTTACAAACAAAAATACATACAGATTATCAAAATAAATTATGTGGAATTATACCTGAACCAATACAAGAAATATCAGAAGAAGAAAAAATAAAAATTTTAAGACAAAAACAAAAAGAATATAGAGAGAAAAATACTGAAAAACTTAAAGAACAAAAGAAAATATATAATGATACACATAAAAAGGAAAATAGTGAAGCTCGTAAAAAATATTATGATTCCCATAAAAATCAAATTATAGAAAAAGAAAAAATATATGCTGAAGAAAATAAGGATAAAATAAAGGAACGTAAAAGTGAATGGTATGAAAAAAACAAGGAAAAAATATTACAAAAGCAAAAGGAGGTATTTATTTGTGAATGTGGTTCAGAAGTAAGATGTGCTGGAAAAGCAGAACATTTACGAAGCACAAAACATAAAAATTATATTGAAAATGCGCAGCAAAACAATAATATACAAAATACACAATTGGACGTATAAAAATATAAAATAATAACAATATATAATATGGGTATTTATTTCACAGATAAATTTTCTCTTTTACACTTTGCTTCTGGGGTAGTTTCTTATTATTGGGGATTATCATTATTTAATTGGTTTATGCTACATCTTATATATGAAATACTCCAAAATTCATATTATGGAATATGGTTTGTAAATAATATTATTACATTATGGCCAGGTGGAAAATTAAAGTATGATTCATATATAAATATAATAGGTGACCAATTTTATGGTATTTTGGGATGGCTTTTTACACATTACTTTATTTATTTTTTTTATAAAGGTTCAATGAGTGATACAAATATAAAATAATACAAATATAAATACAAGTAAATATAATAATATATTAAGTGTTGATGATTACTTGTAATTTGATGGGCGGTCTAGGCAATCAATTGTTTCAAATTTTTGCTACAATTTCATGCGCTATTGACAATAAATCGAGTTTTGTATTTATAGATACAGATTTATTAAAAATTGGCACAACCATGAGACCCACATATTGGAATTCCTTTTTGAAAAACCTGAAACGTTTTACCCGCAAAGTGTTTCCAAGGTTAACATATATAAAAGAGAAAACAGAGTTCAAATATAGTGATTTTGAAATAAACAAATATCCAGGAAAGGACATATGCTTATACGGATATTTCCAAAGCTATAAATATTTTATAAAAAATTACGAGTTTATATGTTCAATAATTAATGTAAAAAGAGAGAAAGAAATACTTGTAAATAAATCAGGATTTTCAATAGATTTTCTTAGTAAAGCAACTAGTATACATTTTAGATTAGGAGATTACAAAAATCTACAACATGTTTATCCTTTATTAACTGTAGAATACTATATAAAATCAATATCTCTTTTAAAAACAAAGGGTATTTCTTTAGAAGAGATTTTGTATTTTTGTGAGGAACCTGATTTATTAGATGTAACCGAAATAATAAATGAATTGAAAACAATATTTCCGGAGATAAATTTTACTAGAGCATCAAATGAATTAGATGACTGGGAGCAAATGTTGTTGATGAGTTGTTGTAGAAATAATATAATTGCGAACAGCACTTTTAGTTGGTGGGGAGCATTTTTTAATACAAATTATAATAAAAATATTTGCTATCCAGCAAAATGGATACATACTCATGAAACAAGTGAACTATTTTTACCAGAATGGAATCGAATTGAATA
>Ga0172372_10002102_pt1 | contig 30534 bp, 20 predicted proteins | sample LakKiv5m_2_FD_114544 | JGI IMG/M metagenome (GOLD analysis project Ga0172372, IMG submission 114544) | Freshwater microbial communities from Kabuno Bay, South-Kivu, Congo - kab_092012_9.5m | ecosystem: Environmental > Aquatic > Freshwater > Lake | place: Democratic Republic of the Congo...
CAAACTTCAGTACGCCTCCACTGTGGCCGCTTCACTGGCATGGCTGATGAACCGGCAGGGAGATGCTGTTGGACTGACTCTTTTTGATGATCAGGTCCGCAGTGTGATCCCCCCGCGATACCGTCCCGGGCACTTCCGCAGACTCATGACCACTCTTGAAGAGCCCGGAACGGGAGCTCAGACAGATCCCGCCGCGGCTCTGGAAGATATCGCCCGCAGGCTCCGCAAAAGAGGCCTCGTAATTCTCATCTCAGATCTGCTGTCGCCCGTACAAAAACTGGGGGACGGCCTGCGCATGCTGCGAGGCTGCCTGCACGACCTCGTCGTGTTCCAGATTCTCGACCCTGCTGAACTGAATCTGCAGTTTAATGGACCACGCCTGTTTGAAGATCTCGAGACAGAACAGCAGATTTTCGCAGACCCGGATGTCGTCCGGGGCGAGTATCTGCAGAAGCTTGAGGAGCACAATCGCATGGTTCGGGAAGAGTGCGAAACCGCCGGAGCAAGTCTGCGAATGCTGGCTACCGATCAGCCTCTGGAATTGTCGCTGGCGGAATTCCTGCAGGCTCGACGACAACGTCGCTGAAACCAACAACACCAGATGTTTTGGGCCGCGGAAAACTGCCGCTGCTCTGTTCCGGGAGTGTCACTGAGATGTTTGAGTTTCTGGCGCAGAACTTTGCCATAGCCGGAGGCATGCTGGCAGCCATTCCGGTACTGCTGCACATGCTTCGACGAACGCCCGCTGTCCGCATGCCGTTCAGCCTCGTCCGCTTCCTCTCACCAACACTCCCCAAAACCACTCGCCGTTCACGCATTGAAAACTGGCCGCTGATGCTGCTCAGGATTCTCGCCGTTACTCTCATCGCACTCGCATTCTCCCGCCCCTTTCAAAGACTTACCGTCACACAGACAACAAATTCACCTGCCGGTCGCCGCATCGCCATTCTGCTCGATTCAAGTGCCAGCATGCGACGCGATGGAATTGCCGAATCCCTGCTGCTCAAACTGCGGGAACAAACCGCTGACCTCCAGCCCGCAGACGTTCTCAGTATTTCCAGCTTTGCACAGAGCACCACCCCGCTGCTGACTGCAGACGAATGGCGTCAGACAGACCCCGCCAATCGAACAGCACTGCTGCAGCGAGCAGAACAGCAGTGGCAGCCGGACTGGTCAGCAACCAGTCTGGACTCCGCACTGCTGGAGGCTGCAGAAGAGGTATCGCGGGAAAGACCGACTGATTCCGCTGATGCCGCTTCAGTAATTGTCATCACTGACTTTCAGGAAGGCAGTCGCCTCGACGGCCTCCGGTCTTCAGCATGGCCCGACGGAGTCCGACTGGAATTACAGCTGGTCAAACCTGCACAATCCGGTAATCGAGGGCTTAGTCTGGCTGAAGATCAAAAATCCGGACGCATTCGTGTCCGAGTCACGGCTTCAGGTGATGCAACCACGACTGCCTGCACGCTGCAGCCATTCGACGAACAGGGCAAACCCGTCGGTCAGCCACTCCCCCTCGACCTCGCACCAGGCCAGCGACGCACTGTCACAATGCCGGACGCAACAGAAGAACAACCACGCATAGCAGGAGTCGAACTGATCGGAGATCCACACCCATTTGACAACGTCGTAGACCTGCCCCTGCAGCAGCAGAAAACCAGCCGCATCCTGCATGTCGGATCAACAGATGCCAATGACGAAGAATCCATGAGGTATTACCTGCAGCGAGTCCTGGACGGACAGGAAGCTGAGCCTCTGGAACTGCTGGACCTGCTGCAGCCTGACGGAATCACGGTACCACCACCCACAGGATCAAAACTGGTCATCCTCACCGACACTGTCCCGGACAGTCTGACATCAACACTCAAACAGATCATGAACGACGGCGGTGTAATCATGGCCGCAGTGAAATCGGTCGAGATGGCAGCTTCCCTCAACAGCCTGCTGCCCGCTGGCCTCCAGTGGACAGAAGCCGAAGTGGCAGACTATGCCATCCTGACGGCCCTCGACCTCGATTCCCAGCTGCTGGCTCCCTTCGCAGATGCCCGGTTCTCCGACTTCTCCTCGGTCCGATTTTGGCACTACCGACAACTGCAGGGCCTGCCAGCTGATAATTCAGCTCGAGTGCTCGCTCGCTTCGATTCCGGCAGCCCCGCAATTGTTGAAATTCAAACGGCAGGTCGCGGTCGAATGTTCCTGATCACCTCCGGATGGAATCCGCAGGACAGTCAGCTGGCTCTCTCCAGCCGATTTCCACCCCTGCTGCTGCAGCTGGTTCGCATCGCATTCCCGGCACAGGCCGCGTCACAACTGCACGATGTCGGAACAACACTCAGCACCTCAGAACTTACCCAGGCAAAGCAGTGGCGGCTGCAGCGCCCCGATGGAAAACCCGCAATCGATCAGTCATCGGCAAACTCCAGCATCCTCCTGAACGAACCCGGACGCTGGATCCTGTCGGAAGAAACTCAGGAAGGCTACAAAGTTTCCAGTCTGCTGGTCACAGTCGCTGCAGCCGAAAGTCGCACAGAACCGCTGCCGGAGGGACAATTGCAGGCACTCGGACTGGCTCCGGATGTGGCTGTCGTTCGCACCGACGAACCTGACAGACAAACCGGCGAAAACAGTGCCGAACTGGACGCTCAGGAACTGGAATCAAGGCAGAAATACTGGAGATTCCTGCTGCTTGCCGGGATGGCCTGCCTGCTGCTGGAATCAGTTCTGGCCGCATTTTCGGAACGCAGACAGGCGTCGGCCGCCTGACCGCGGGCATCAACGCAAATCCACTTCAGGAATTGACCGGACCATTCTCGTAAAACATCCCCAGACGGCGGAACTTCTGGTAACGACGTTCCAGCAGGTCATTCACCGGCATCGGCTCAAGATTCTGCAATGCCTCAACAAGCCGACCTTTCAGGGTTGCGGCCATCTTGAAGTGATCCCGGTGAGCACCACCAAGAGGTTCCGGAATCACCTCGTCCACAACCCCCAGTGACAGCAGGTCCTGACTGGTAAACCGCAGCGCCTTGGCTGCTTTGGGAGCATGCTGTGCACTCTTCCACAGAATACCCGCACAGCCCTCGGGACTAATCACCGAATAGTAGGCATATTCCAGTACCGCTACATGATCGCCAATGCCAATCCCCAGTGCGCCGCCCGAACCACCCTCGCCAATCACCACACAGATAATCGGGACTTCCAGGGTGGACATATCGCGGAGATTCACCGCAATGTTGTACGCCTGACCTCGCTCCTCGGCACCTACACCCGGATAGGCCCCCGGAGTATCAATCAGGCAGATAATCGGCAGACCATAACGACTGGCCATTTCCATCTTCTGCATGGCCTTGCGATAGCCTTCCGGATGCGCACATCCGTAACAGCACTCATTCCGCTCACGCAGATTTCGACCCTTCTGATGACCAACAAACATCACCTTGCGGTCAGCCAGTCGAGCAAACCCGGTGACGATCGCTCGGTCATCACCGAAAGACTTGTCCCCATGCAGCTCAACAAACTCGTCGAACACCAGCTCGATGTAGTCGGGAGTCTGCGGGCGATCCGGATGCCGCGAAACCTGCACAACCTGCCAGGGATCCAGATTGGCGTAACGCTCGCGAGTCATCTGCGTGAGTTCCACACGCATCCTGCGCATAATTTCCTTCTCTGCCGGCGAAGGGTCCTGCTGAGCCTCAAGCTTCAGCAGACGCTCTTCCAGTTCGTACAGAGGTTTCTCAAAGCTTAATTGATGCAGAGCAGCCATCAGCGGTCATCCACCGGAATCAGTCAGTAATGCCGGAAAACTCCGGACCAGGGGGCGAAATTCTAACCTGCCGCCCTCGGTCGGCAAACACGGAGCCTCCGGGGGAACAGGTGATTCCCGGGAGATTTCGGTAAATCAGGCGATATCCGGCAGTTCGCTCCACTCCTCAAGGTCCGCCACCTGCTCAGCAGGTCTGGCCGCAGCCGCCGGCCGTCTTTCCAGCGGTAAATGCACATTTTTCGGCACCTGCGGAGGCACAGCAGGCACAACGGCAGGAGCCGCTGGCGCGGACTGAACCGCTGACACTGCCGGTGGCGGAACCGCCACCGGCGGTCCGGTCGGTGGCACCATCGGCTGAGGGGCCATTCCCGGCACCATACCTGGCTGCGGCATCATCGGCTGTGGCATCATACCCGGCATCATTGGCTGTGGCATCATCCCAGGCATCATCCCAGGCATCATCCCGGGCATCATCCCGGGCATCATCGGCTGTGGCATCATGCCGGGCATCATACCCGGCATCATCCCGGGCATCATCCCGGGCATCATCGGCTGCGGCATCATCCCCGGCATCATGCCCGGCATTCCGTAGGCCATCGGAGCAGCAGGAGCAGCAGGCTGAGCCTGAGCAGGTGCAGCACCGGACTTTTTCGGAGGGGCCATTTCGCCAATCGGTGCCGTTGTCCGCTTCGACTTTGTGGGCTTCAATGGAGCTGCAATGCCTCGCGATACGCGATCCGCATCCGCTCGGCTGTCCAGTCGCTTGTCGACACTCAGACTTTCATTGGCCTTCGCTTCCTTGACCTTCCTGTCGTGCAGCTCTACCGGATCTTCAAGAAACACCCGGCAGTTGCGAAACAGGGACATCACATCACGCATTTCCTGAGGCCTGTCTTTGGGCTTCTTGGACAACATCTTCATCAGCACCATATCCAGTTCCGGAGTGCAGTTTTTGTTCACTACCGAAGGCGGTGCCGCCTCTTCGCTGATGTGTTTCTTCAGCAGATCATTTGGGCTCAGGCCCGCAAACGGCGGAGCCCCCGTGACGATTTCATAAATTGTGACCCCCAGACTGTAAACATCAGACTGAGCAGTCGGCGGACGCCGCATGATGATCTCGGGCGCGATGTACGTACGAGTCCCCATGATGTTCTTCTGCTTGCCGGCCAGCAGTTTCATCACTCCCGTTGCCAGCCGACACGCCAGGCTGAAGTCAATCACTCGCACTTCACCCGTTTTATTCACCAGAATATTGTCTGGCTTAATGTCCCGATGCAGCCAGCCCTTTTCATTCAGATGCACAAAAGCCTGACAGACCGCCTCAACGATCTTCTTCAATCGAGACTGTGTCTCTGGCAGATTGGCAGAAAGCTGAGCCTTCAGGCTGGGAGCACGAAAGTAGTCCATCAAAAGAAAACCGTGATCCCGATTCATTTCCAGCTTGTGAAACCGCACAAAACCTGGGTGTTCAAGCTGGGAACCAACCTTGAATTCGTGCTTCAGCACACCCTTCGCCTCAGCATCTTTCAGCTTTTCCGGCAGCAAAAGTTTCATTGCCAGGGGTACAGTGCCCCCCTGCTCTACGACCTCCCAAACCTGCGTTGAGCCGCCAGAGGCAATGCAGTTCTTCAGTTCGTATCCGCCAACAAGATTCTGGTTCTCGGCCACAAATCCAACCCTCACGGAACTACTGGAGGCAGTGTGAGACAGGTGTCCCGACAAACCGCGGCAAAGCCGTCGTCAGGCCTGTACACGCAGACTGATTACCAGGTAGATCATAGGCTCAGATTGCCCGGAACGCGAATTCAATTCTGCCAGTCGGCGGAATCTGACTCGGGATTTTTCAGGATTTTCGGGGTAAACCCCAGCCGATCCCTCGCCACTCTGCACCCACTCGCTCCTGAATTTGTCCGCTTCTTCCGATTTTTCCAATTCTTCTCTGCTGTTTTCCGCTGCTCCACCCCGCTATAAAAACACCTCGCAGTCGGATTTTCTGACTGCCAGAATCCCCCTGCTACCGGTCGGACCCGCCCTATGTTCCCCATCCAGCACACCCCGTTCACCACAGTTTTCTCAGCACTCGCTGCGGTTCTGGTAAACTGTGCAGCACTCATCAATGCTGCATCCGTCTCCGCTGCTGACGAGCCCGGGTCAGCCCATCACGAATACTCCGGTGCTCTGATACAGCCCGGTGATGGAGACGGACAGGTACTCCGCCGCTTCGAAGTCCAGACCTTCGACTCACCCGTTGCCTGTTTTTTCCACCTCTCCGACGACCTGCGACAGGGTTGCCCGTGGCCCGACAGTTTCGGGCTCACAGGTCCGTCAACCCCACAAAACCAGCTCCAGCCTCATCTGCTCTACCCCTATGACGGAACCCCCTGGTTTCTCACACTGCCGCCCCTCAAAGTAGCTCTGCCCGCAGAAATTCAGCCCGGACATTCGTGGAGTCAAAACGGCTGGCAACTCTCCGCCTCAGAAACCAGCACGATCGAAAATGTTCAGGTCTGGCAGCTCGAAGCTCGTGAGCCTCGAGGACGACGACAGAGCCTGCAGGTTGACGCCGCCACCGGAATCCTGATGAAAGCAGAAGCCGACATTTTTATGGGACAGGGCGACCAGTTCCTCCTGACGCTGGTGCGGTCCGGAACTCGAAAACTGCCGGAAAACGAAAATACGGCCGTCAACCAAACCCAAAAGGCTCTGCTCCAGCTGCAGACAGCACTCGGACGTCGCCCCGACGCCCAGCTGGCAGAACTTTCCCAGCGCCAAATCGGTGATTCGGTCGCTGCCCTCGAGGAACTTGCAAAACTGGCCACAGGCACAGCACTCGAACGACTCGTCAGACAAATTCGCGCTGACGTCGAGATTCAGAAAAAACGCCTTGAATCAGCCGCCGGACGTGCCGCGTCACTGATGAGCTCGCAGGCACCCGCCTTCAAACTTAACCTGACAGCCGGAGGTACGCTGGACTCAGAATCCCTCAAAGGCCGAACCGTCATTCTGCACTTCTGGGACTACAAAGACTCCCCGCTCTCCGAACCCTACGGACAGACCGGATACCTTGAATTCCTCTACAACCGACGCCGCACGCAAAATCTGCAGGTGGTTGGCGTCAGTACAAATGGTGATCTGCAGGTCCCAGAGAATCTGGCACGCGGACGCCGAGCAGCACGCAAAATCGCCGAATTCATGAACCTCAGCTACCCCATCGGGTACGATGACGGGACACTGCTGAAAACCTTCGGTGATCCCCGGGAATCCCGAGGACAACTGCCCCTGTGGATCGTCATCGGTGCCGACGGGAAGGTCAGACACTACCACCCCGGTTACTACGAAATCGATGCAGCTCAGGGGCTGAAGGAACTGGAAGCAGTGCTCAATCAAGACGCCGGGAAATGAGCCCGGCAAAGCTCAAAAATTGTACGCCGGATTTTCCTTGTCAAAGTCACGGTCTGTCAGCCGCAAATCCGGCTGTATGTCCATAAACAAATAATCCTCAATCACCGGCGGCTTCGCGTCTTTTTTCTTCGGGAAACCGAACTGCTGCACCCGCACCGGCAATTTGGATTTCTCGTCTATCCACAGCCTCGTCATCTGGAACGGAAATTGACGCCGCGGCTCCGGATGGCTGCTTTCAATCACCCGACACGTGTAACCTTCGTATTTTTCAATCTTCGCATCTGAAAAGTATTTGACGTCGCATTCGCCATACTTCGATTCGCCCTCCCACTGTTCGATCACTGCCTGCACCATGTTGGCCAGACCGGCCTTCGTGATCGGATAACGGTTCTCCGCCTTGACTCGCGAATCTTCCGGAGACAGTGATAATGTGCCAATCAAAGCTGCCAGCCCGGTCTCATGAACCAGCAGCTTGTTGTCATTTTGGCCACTGACGAAAATCACCTCACGCCCCTCTCGAGGCTCCTGGAACAACATGTACACGCTGAATGGATCGTGACGAATCTTGAGCTTCATCTTCTGCGAAATCAGGTCGTCATCCACAACCTCTTTCTTCGCAAAAATGCACTCGTAACCACTCATCTGCAAAACCCGGCGGTGCGCTTCACGAGCCAGCCTAAGTGCCGGTTGCAACGGATGCTCAGACGCCTTCTCGTCAAAAGCCTCTGCCCCGCCCAAACCGGCCACGAAACTGGCACCCACAGCCGCAGCAGCCCCCATGAACACACGTCGCCGCGACCAGCCTGCAGCAAAACCCTCAGTTGCAGCCATCACACCATCCCCCGCAAATTCCAACAGCATTTCCAGCGACAGGTTACTCGCAGACACAAAACCGCCTGGGTTCTATTAAAACCATCGAGGATTCCCGGGGCTGTGTCCAGTCAATCACTCAGGATCCCTTGCCCCGGCACAAAGTCCAGCCGGTATGGGCTTCAAATCCTTGAATTCATCGCCCGGCGCACTGCCTGAAGTGCCTTCAAACCGCAAATATCGGCCAAATCTGCCGGAGTGCCCCCCGGTCATTTTTTATCGACAACGCCCTTCTTCAGGGAAGCCGAAAACTGCAATTGCCCGAAATTCCGCCGGACCGTAAACTCCGGCAGGAACTGCCGATGGAATGGCAGTGAAAGTATGTCCTGGAGTGGCGGGAATGGACTCCTCTAGAAGTGGCCTGCTGTCGACACTGCTGATGACGCTGCCGCTGATCATCGTACCAGCGATCGCACTTCTGCGCCCAGCCGGCGGCCCGGTTGGCGTCGCTCAGACCACAGCGCAGGGTGCAGAATCCGCAGAAGATCTGCTGGGATTCGACACATCAGAAATACCGCCGACTGACGCTCCGGAATTCCCCGTCGAGCCTAAAATCGATGACCTGCTGCCAAATCAGACCCGACCAACGCCGGTCGAGCCCATAGAACCTCAATCCAGTGACCCGTTTCAACAGCCAGTGGATGCACCTGCCACAGAATCGCCCGACGGACAGCCCGAAAATTTCCACGAAGATGCAGCCACAGAAGCAGCTCTGCGTCAGCTGAATGCCATGGGCGCCATACGCGTCCTCTGGTTTGTTCCCGGAACTACGGAAAATCACGGCTTCGCCGCATTCTTCCCCGGTGAAACCGAGCTGGTACGATATCGATTTGAAGCCATCGGCCCCACACGCTCCGCCTGTGCCGAAGACGTCGTGCAGCAGGTAAAACACTGGCGTCAGCAGTCGGCACGCCGTGCAAATCGCCTGAATTAATGAAACTGCGAACGGGTGGAAGATTCCGAGGACAGTGATGCTCGATCGTAACCCAGTCGGTCTCCAAAACCTTCGCAGCCTGCAGCCCCGGTATTACACCACCGGAACAACTCGTGCAGAACGAGAAAACATGCTGATGCGAGCGCCAACGGGCGGGCGCCGCAGCTCCGGTTCCGGGCTGCTGCAAGCGGACGGCAGCCTCATTCGTACAGTCCGAATCGCCAGACTTGAAGCGGCACTGCTGATTGCTGAAGGAGCCGTTCCTGCCAGAAAACTGGCTCAGTCCGCCCGCCTGATTGATGGTCGCGAAGTGCAGCAGCTTGTCGCAACGCTCAACGAAAGCTACGACCGCACTCGCTCGGCATTCCGTATCGAACAGACAGCCGCCGGTTATATCATGATGACCCGCGCAGCACTCGCACCATGGCTCGATCGACTCCATAATCGACAGGCAGCCGCTCGACTTTCACCGCCCATGATGGAAACCCTGACCATCATCGCCTACCAGCAACCCGTAACGCGAGCCGACGTGGAGGCCATTCGCGGGGTTCAGTCGGCAGAGATGATTCGACAACTGCTGGACAAAGGCCTCATCCGGATCGCAGGAGAAGACGATTCGCTGGGGCGACCTTTTCTCTACGGCACGACAAAACTGTTCCTGACCACCTGGGCACTGCGACAGCTGGAAGATCTGCCAGGTTATGAAACCCTGAAAAAACCGGGCAAAAACTCGGAACCCGCACTCCTGCCATTCCCCGAAGACGACGAGGCTGCCGCCTGACAAATTACCATGACTGAACTGTTTCTGGGCTGCCCCGTCTGGGCCTGCGAATCCTGGAAGGGATCGCTCTTCACAGCCACGGCCGCACGACGCGACTGGCTGCCTCAGTATTCATCAGTGTTCCGCACAGTCGAAGGCAACAGCACGTTCTACGCACTGCCTCCGCTGGAACGATTTCATGAATGGGGCGCTGCCGCTGCACCAGGCTTTCGTTTTTGCCTCAAGGTCAGTCGGGCCATCACCCACGATCGCCGACTCCGCATGGCGAACAATGAACTTGCCGCATTTGTGACCGCAGCCGAAGTCCTCCAGAGCCACAATGTCCCTGGACCGTCTTTCATTCAGTTGCCCCCCGATTTCTCTCCAGCAGAAGCACCGGTCCTGCTCAGCTTTCTGAAACAGCTGCCTGACCACCTTCCGTGGGCCCTGGAAGTTCGACATCACGGATGGTTTGACCACGGTCGACAGGAACAATGGCTGATCGAACAGCTGACTGAACGCAAATCGACTTTGTTCTGTTCGACTCCCGCCCTTTGTATTCCGCACCGCCGGCAGACGAAATCGAACGGATCTCCCAGTCACGCAAACCCAAAACTCCGCTGCGTCACACAGTCACCGGACAACATCCGTTTCTACGAATCGTCGGCCGTAATCAGGTGCAGCAGACCCTCCCATGGCTGGCCGAATGGGGCCCTGTTATCGGCGGCTGGCTGCAGCAGGGACTGCAGCCTTTCATCTTTACACATGCTCCGGATGATCGTTATGCCCCGGATTTCGCAGCCCTGATGCACGCACAGATCAGCGTGGCATTTCCACGGCTTCCGACACTGCCACCGTGGCCTGGAAAACAACTGCCATCCATTCGCCAAAAGTCACTGTTCGACTGAAATTTCGCCACGGCAGAACAAGGCCCCAGGCTACGCCCCAGGACCTCGCAGCGCATCCGCAATCCAGTCCAGATCCTCGGCCTGCACGGACGCCGCTGCCGCACTTCGAGTCGCTCCGGCAGCCGTCAGTGCATTCATAACCAGCACTCGCAGCACACTGGCCAAAGGACTGGCAGCTCCGCTGCGCAGGGCGTTCTGCACCAGCCGATGAGCCCGATTCAGCACAACTTCATTGCGGCCCGTCGGCGTCTGCCGAAAATGGGCATCAATCAGACGCTGAAAACCAGTCGGAATATCACCCTCTCGACGCAGTTCTTCGAACGTACGAGCCAGCTCGTAGCGATCATTCAGAAAAGCCACCACGGGAGGCCCGGAAGCCAGGGAAGCGATCATCACACGCGCATCAGTGCTCGCAAAATAATCCTGCCAGCCCGACTGCAGATCTTCGGGATCAGTCATGCCGAGTACAATCCGGCTGAAGTTCTGCGCCGACGGAGTCGCCTGACGCAGCTCAACTCCACCATCCTCATCCACCAGCATCTCAGCCAGCAGACTCTCTTCGAAACTGCGAACAGCATGCACACAGGGAACATTGATCCTGCTGAACAGTTCGTCCAGATAACGCTCCTGACGACGGTCTGCGTTGTACCAAATCACACTCTCAAGATCATTCTCGTACAGCGGGTCCGCCGCACTCTGCTGCAGAATCTCGTCCAGCAGCAATGGTCCCTTTGACGTCTGAAATCGATACACCCGCCGCAGCAGATAACGTAATCGTACCTCAGACAGCGCTGCACCGGCAAAATGATAACGATGCCACGTAACGATAGACTCCAGACGCGAATTCGGCTGGTCCGCCAGATCCTCCAGATGCTGATAAAGATGCTCTTCCAGAGTCCGACGAAGCGCTCTGAAGTTGTCGTCCCGCACCAGATCCTCGCGACTGGCCACAGGAGTCCCGTCTTCCAGTTCCAGTATGCCGCGAAAAAAACTGCCCCACGCCGGCAGCAAATCTCGCACCCGCCGCGAAATCACCATGCGACGCACTGTCACAGCAACCGTGGATTCATCAGCAAAACCCGGAGTCCTCTGAGGAGAAATGTACAATGCACCAGCGATCGACAAAGGCTGCTCCATCCGAATCGGGATCACATCCAGCGGTGCTTCATTGAAGTAGTCCGCCAGAGCCAGCTCCAAAGATTCGGGTTCAGGAGTCGCCTCGAACCACGGCGCGTTAATCACATTCACTCGAGCTGGTCGATCGTTCACATGAATCGGCACAGGCAGAAAATCTGCAAACTCCCGAATCGCTGCCTCCAGTGACTCCAAAGACTCGCACCAAACGCGAAACTGAGGCTTCAGATGCAATGTCACACTGGTACCAAAGCGAGCACGCTCGGCAGAAGACAGACGGATCTCAGTCCCCGGCCCCGCCTCCCAGCTTACTCCCTCAGGACTGTCCTCACTGCGACTTTCCACTCGCAGAAAATCAGCCAGCATAAAAGCACTAAACAGACCGATTCCAAACTGACCGACCAGCCCCTCACCATCACCGGCAACGGAACTCTTCACCGCCGTCGAACGACGCCCCTTCAGGATTCCCGTCATCCCGATACCCAGCGTCCCAAGATACTGCTCCGCCTCGTCTGCGGTCAGTCCGATTCCGTCATCTGAAAATGTCAGAGTACCGGCTTCAGCATCCTGCTGGATGTCGATCCGACCGCGAAACTGCAGATCCCTGGCACGGCGTCTTAGAATCGCATCGTACGCGTTCTGAATCAATTCGCGAATCGGAGTATCCGGGCGGCTGTACAGCGATGATCCCATGATCTCGATGATGCCGGCGATATCCACTCGAAACGGGATCTGACGACTCCACACGCGACACACCCTGACATGCTCTGACGGAAATCCCCGACGGCGGCCTTCAGAAATGTCTGAACATTCACAACCGCAGCGGTAAACAAACCAGTCTACTGCTGAATCGCCGAATCCGCAAACATGCGGGCAACCTGCTGCACTTCAGGAAATCCATACCGCAGACTGCTTGTGTCCCGCACACTCCTGTGGCAGCATGCTCACTGAATCCTCACAGCGCAGCCGAACACCAGCTTCATCAACTGCCAGACCAGCCGGAAGATACTCGGATGCCACCAGCCCCGGAAAATCCCTTCGAACCCACTGCTGAACCACAGACAGCAAGTCGTGTTCGTTACTTCGTACTGGCATGGCTGTGTGCACTTTCCGGAATTCTGTACCTCGATCGCATCTGCATCTCCGCCGCCCTCGGAAGAATCAGCGAAGAACTGCAGATTTCCAATACCGGCGGCAGCTTCGTGCTGATGGCCTTCACTCTCGCCTACGGACTTTTCGAAGTGCCCACCGGCCGCTGGGGCGACCAGTGGGGCGCTCGCAAAATCCTTACACGCATCTCCATGTGGTGGTCTGCGTTCACCATTCTCACCGGTCTCTGCAACGGCCTGACATCACTGATCATCATACGATTCCTGTTCGGCGCCGGTGAAGCCGGCGCCTTTCCGAACGCCGCCCGAGTCGTCTCAAGGTGGTTCCCGCAACAGGAACGCGGACGCGTCCAGGGAATTCTGCTGGCCGCCTCACAGACCGGCGGTGCCATCGCACCCTGGCTGGCTGCTGCTCTCATAGAAGACATCGGCTGGCGAATGACATTTGCCGCCTTTGGCAGCGTTGGATTCCTCTGGGCTTTCGGCTTCTGGCTCTGGTTCCGTGATGAGCCCTCTCAGCACACCTCCGTAAACCCAGCCGAACTGCAGCTCATCTCGGCCGGCACAACACGTCATGAGACTCCACAAAACAGTACATCGCGCAACTCGAAAAATAACCCCAACCTCAGGAACAGCACACCAAATCACGAACTCGTCCCGCCTGTCCCATGGGCACTCGTCCTCGCCAGTCCCAGCGTTCGAATGCTCAGTGCCATCATGGTCTGCGCCTCCTTCAACAGCTACATCTACTTCTCATGGTTTCCCCGGTACCTGGAAAAAGGACGCGGACTACTGCCAGCCGATGCCGGCATGATGACTTCCGTCGTCCTCGCCTGCGCAGCCGCTGGCACTTTCTTCGGAGGCTGGGTGGTCGACAGAATGCAGATTTCCAAATACCCCGCACGCAGCCGAATCGCCGGACCAACTGCATTTCTCACCGCCGCAGCATGCCTCTCCTCTGCACTGCTCTGCTCAGACTATCGCCTCGCCGTACTGCTCACAGGAGCCTCCTGCTTCGCCACCCAGGCGACTCAGTCGCTCTGGTGGTCCTGCGCCATCGGCATCAGCGGACGACACACAGGCGCACTTTTCGGACTGATGAACTCTGCCGGTGTCTTCGGAGCCATGACGTCCCAGCTGCTTGTCGGCCTCCTCGCAGACGCGCTGGGACGACTGAAGCTCAGCGGGCGTGCACAGTGGGACCCTATCTTCTACATCAACTGCCTCGTACTGCTCACCGCCGCAGGTCTGTGGCTGAAATTCGTCTTCAAACCAGTGGAAAACAACGCTCAGACATAGCCCTGAGTCGGAGATCACCGCGTGCCCATCATCGATATTCACAGCCACTACTGGCGCTACCCGGAACACTTTCAGGAAGACTTTCGCAGCCAGGCAAAACGAGCCCGGGCGGGCGTCGAAGTCGATCTCACCGTTACCTGGAACAGCTACGCACAGTCCGCTCCGACCGATGTACGCACCGTCGTCTTCGGAGGTAAAGCAAAACTGAGTGGCCTGTGGGTCGACGACGCCGACATCGCAGATTACGTCAGTCAACAGCCCGAAAAACTCATCGGCTTCCTCTCGCTGGACCCCACACAGCCGGGCTGGCAGCAGGAACTGCAGTTCGGACATCAGGAACTGGGACTGCGAGGAATCAAGCTGATGCCCATGTACGCCGGCTTCCGTCCGGATGACGAAAGGCTCAATCCACTCTGGGACTACGCCTCCCGAAATCAGCTTCCTGTGCTGCTGCATACAGGCACAACATTCATTTCTCAGGCACCGCTCGAGTTCACTCTGCCGCGACTACTGGACACCGTCGCGATACGGTTTCCCGAACTAAGACTGATTCTCGCTCACCTCGGACACCCGTTCGAAGGTGAATGCGTGGCCGTCATTCGCAAACATCCCAATGTCTATGCTGACGTTTCTGCCCTGCACTACCGACCATGGCAGCTCTACAACAGCCTCATGCTGGTTCAGGAATATGGCGTCTGGCACAAACTTCTGTTCGGCACAGACTATCCATTCACGACCGTCAATGATTCACTCGCCGGACTGCGCAGCCTCAACAATCAACTGGAAGGTACCCGACTGCCAAGGCTCAACACCGAAGCCATCGAAGCCATGATCTCACGCGACAGCCTGTCACTGCTGGGGCTGACCTGACTACACCTCGCCGCTCAGTTCAACTCAACAGATACCTCCGTCCGCCCAGGAAAAGCTGTAACATCTGCAAATACCCTGACACAGCCCGTCGCATCTGCCGCCAGCGAGGAATGTGATACCCGGATCCGCGGCACCGACTCTGACTCGGTCGGGATCGTCGAATCCAAAGGCACCCAGCTTCCATCCACGAAAGCCTCCACCCACATATGAGGCGCAAAAGCTGAAGCTCGGGGCACATACAGAAAACCTACAGCCACTCTCGACGGAATCTTCTCTGCACGCAAAAGTGCTGCCAGCAGAACCGCATGCTCCGTACAGTCACCTTTCAATGACTTCAGCACAGTCGATGCAGGCTGCTGCAACGTCGATAAAGCCGAAAATTGCATCCGACTGCTGACATACTGCACCAGCCTGCGACACTTCTCACGCCGATCACTCGTGTTTCCAGCAGCCAGCACAGCAGTCCGCAAAATCTCAGAATTCGCAGCATCTACCCACTTCCCCGAGCCCAGATATTCTGCCAGCTCAGAGGCTGGCAGCGTCTGCACTGTTCTGACTGCAGAATTACTTTTCGCAGGATCCAGCAAAACCACCCGTATCTGACCCTCCTGACCTTCCTCCACCCTCTGAAAATCTGACGACTCAAGAATTCCTCGCAGCTCAGGCGAAGTCTGCACCAGCAGTTTTATTGTCTGATCAAAACCCCACTCCACCTTGCCCGTTACCGGCACCAGTGTTCGCAGCTGCAGATCCAGTGCTTCCGTATTCTGATATCCCAGTGCCTGCGCCGGCTCTGCACGCCGAATCGACAGCACAGCCCCCAGAACTCGCTGATCAGATCCCAAATAACGCTGGTTCTGAAAGATCAGAGTCGACGCTTCAACCTCCGGAAAATCCACAGGGCGAAACTCGTACTTCAAGTCAACCACACCCGACCCATCTGTTTCACTCGTACGATAAACTTTCGAAGTCATCGCAAACTCCAGCTCGGCTGACTCATTGCTCTCCGGAAAAAATACCGGCGACGTCCAGACACGCGCCCCCTGCGGAAACGCCGACATCAGCCAGCCAGAAATCAACGGCGATCGAGGCTGCTCAGAACACTCCACCAGTGACTCAGAAGGACTGGAACCCGTGCCGTCCTGAACCACGAAGGCCCGCGAGGATTCCTGCCACACACCGCTTCGCTGTATTCGTAACCCATCTGCGGACGTGCGCTGCAGACTCCAGCGAAACAGACGGCCGTCCTCCGACTCCTCCGTCGTCAGTTTGGCACGCACTGAAAGATCGGCTCCCAGTCGCCTCAGTCGCAGCACCGTTTCCCGCTCAAACCTGCGCAGACGACCAGAAACAGGATCCTCAAACTGCCCCAATACCACCAGCTCGTGACCGGCTGGCTGCCCGTCGAATTCAATGCGGTACCAATGGTCGTCCGCCTGCAGCAAATTCGCATCCGACAGAAACAGCCTGCAAAACAACAGCAGCCCGCTCATCAGCAGTCGCGAACTTCTGGCACACAATACACACATCAATCCCTGCTCCAGTTCTCGCTGCTGTTCACTATGACGATTTGATCGGTCATGCAGATTATATCGCCCCAAACCGACCCGCGAACAGCCAGGAACCAAACAGCACAGTGCAAAAAACCGCCGCAAACTACGAATTCAACAGATTTCCCCAAAAGCCCCCGCACACCCGACAACCAGGTGCTAGGCTCCAGAAAGTCATCTCAGCGTCCCACTCACACGGCATTCCGTGAGCACCGATCCTATGGGTTTTCTGCAGAACTTCCTCAAAACCGGATACCGCGACGGATCACCGTCCAGCGATGTCAGCAGCTTTCGTCAGCTTACTGAAGAGCAGCTTGAACAGCACATGCGCATCTCGCAGTACGGCGACTTCACACTGACCGATGCCATCCGTCCGGCTTACAGCCTCGAAATCGTGCCCAAAACCGGTTACCGCCACGAATGTTACAGTGATGAAGAAACCGGCGCACAAATCCCCGTGCTGATGGCGTCTGTCAGCAAAGAACGACTCTTCGATGTGTTCATGTCTTTGCTGGAACCGCTCGGATCCGTCGTTGACGTGGTCCTCGAAACCAGTCACGAACGTGCTCCCGGTCAACACTCAGACCTCTACCGCGAACAAATCGATATGCCGGTCCTGCAAAGCATCCTCTACGACTATGAGGAATTGCTGCTCAACGACGGTTGCTGCGGACTGGCTGTGCTCAACCCGGCACTCCCCCTCGAAGTACAGCTCGATGAACACAAACTGCTGTTCGTTTACGGTCGTCAAAATCGCCGCTGCGAAATGGCATTGAAACAGTCCCGGATTCCATTGATCGAGGACATGCGAGTCATCACAGAAGCCGAACACGTGCACAGTTCCAGCAATGAAATGCATGATCGCTTCCTGGAACTTTGCTGTCGACTTGGCATCGATATCTGACAGATCTCTATATGAATAAGGTTGCCAGACAATCAACTGCAAACCTGCGACACTGGTTCCCGCTGGCAGTCGCCTGCCTGCTGCAGGCCGGCTGTCTGGCGCTGCATCACCAGGCCGGCGGTACGGAAACATTCAAACCGGTCTCCAGCGAACATTCTGCGACCGAAACAAAGCTCTCACCACCTCGGTTCGATGAACCGCCCGCTGCCGATCCGCAGCCACTCAGGTTCGCCATGCAGGCTCCGGCCGCCCTTCAATGGAAAAACTGCGCACGATCCGCCGGAGGAAGACCATTCCAGTACTGCACAGTCGGTGACGGGACATTCCGTACAATTGTCGTCGGCAGCACAAATGGAAACGATCCCGCAGCACTGGAACTTACCGAGAAACTGGCAACACATCTGCACGACAACAGCCTGATCTACGGTGGTTTCCAGGCTCTTGTGATCCGGACCCTCAATCCCGACGGGGCTGCGGAAAATCAGTCGGTCAACTCAAAAGGCCAAAATGTCAATCGACAGTTCCAGGCCATTCCCAGTGACCGCAGCTTGAAATCCCCGGAAGCCGAACTGCTGATGCGGCTCATTGAGAACGAACGCCCCCATCGCATCCTGCATATTCGCACAGTCGATAATCCCGCCGGAGTCCTCGGAAGCGACACACACTCGGCAACGCTGACCTCCCGAGTCAGTCGATCACTGGGCTTTACCCGCTTTCTGTATCCACAGGATATTGTCCCCGGTACGCTTGAACATTTTTGCTCACGCGGCGAACTGTGCCAGGTGATTACTTTTGCATTTCCACGCAACATGTCGTCCACCGATGCCTGGAACCGCTACCAGGAAAGTTTGCTCAATCTGGTTCAAACAGACGGACAGAACGTGTCCCAGAGCAAATCAAACACCCCGGCACGCTGAACACCGCAGCACACAACAAAAAGAGGCCGGCGGAAAACCGCCGGCCTCAGCATATTCATCAGTTCTGCTGCGCTACCCTGACAACGCATGCACCACTGATAATCCTTCCTTCACGCCTGACACAACTGAGCTTTCCGCAACTCAGTAAGGCTTCGGCAGTGGAGTCGGATGCGGTTCTTTGCACTTCTCCGTAGGAGCTGCTGGTTCTTCAGCATGAGGTTCCTCAGCCGCTGGTTCCTCAGCTTCTGGTTCCTCAGCCGCCGGTTCCTCAGCTTCTGGTTCCTCAGCTTCTGGTTCCTCAGCGTAAGGTCCCTCAGTTGCTGGTTCCTCAGCCGCCGGTTCCTCAGCGTAAGGTCCCTCAGTTGCTGGTTCCTCAGCCGCTGGTTCCTCAGCTTCTGGTTCCTCAGCCGCTGGTTCGCCATATGCTGGCTTTCCAGAATTCGCTGACCCCTGTCCTTCGTTCCCGACAGGTTCTTCAGCGACGGCAGCCTCTTCGTAAGCCACTTCTTCCAGTACCGCCTCTTCAGTTTCTGCTGCTTCCTCAGTCATCGCCTCTTCAGCAGCGATTTCTTCAGCGGCCGCAGCTTCAGCCTCAAGGTCTTCCGGAGTCAGGTAGAGAGGAATCTTGGGGCCTTTATCCTCAAAATTCTTCGGACCTTTCTTCAGCGGCTCTTTGGAACCCTTCTTGCCGACCTTTGGGTTACCATCGTTCGGGTCATTCGGGTCATTTCCGTAGCCATCTCCATCAGTATCCGGATCGTTCTCATAGTCAACGCCCGGCTTGTCCGGATTTTCCGGCTTACCGTCTGAAGATTTGGGTGGCTCTGGTGCAGGAATCTTCTCGAGATCCAGACCATTGGTCAGGTTCTCTTCGAAGGTCTTCAGAGCATCGCCGCCATCACGCCCCGTTTCTGGTAAAACAACCAGCGAGTCGAGGGCATTGTCCCACTCAACACTCTCATGGCCATTCACCAAAAACAGTTCAGGATGGTCAAACGGAGCCTTCTGGTACTTCACACGCTGATCGGTCAGGTGCTCGAGAAACTCAACCAGGTTCGCGATCCCAAGATGATGCCCGTGCAGCGAAGGAATTCCGCTGACGTCAGTATCCAGATCTTTCAGGTTCGCATGCTCAAAGTCAGCACCTCGAACATAGAACTGAACGACTTCCGTCAGGTTCTTCATGCTGCCCGTATGCATGTACGGACCAGTCAGCTCGACGTTGCGAAGTGTCGGAGTCTTGAAGGCACCGTCCACTGCCACGCGATCGCTGGAGGTCACCACGTTCTTCGGATCGGGGTTCGCCCCGCCCTGCTCCTGACGACTGTATGACAGCGGTCCAAACAGCGGATGAGCAGCACCAACACCGAGATCTTCGGTCGTCGGACGCACACCGATGTTATAGAAGCCTTCGTCATAGAACGCCAGGCCGCGAGCCATCGGCATGTAGTGAATGCCACCGTCTGTCGACAGTTGCCCACGAGTCATGCTGACAGTTGCTCCGGCAAACTCAGGACCATGATGGCAGGTGATGCACTTGCCCTCATTCATGAAGATCCGGAAACCCTTCTTCGCATTCTCAGAAAGAGCACTCTTGTCGCCCTTTGCGTATGCGTCGAACGGAGTCTGGTCAGATACCAGAGTCGATTCATACATCATGATCGCCAGTCCCCAGAACAGGGAGAAGTTGGCTTCCATGTGGGTGTAACCGCCATCTGTAATCTTTCCGCCAGCCCACCACTCACGGTTGAACGACTCGCGAATCAGCTTTGCATAGCTGGCCACTTCTTCGTTCAAACCACGACCGTCGGAATCACGATAGATCCCAAGAACACTGTCGTCTTCATGCACCTTCTGAAGTGCCAGCGGCTGCAGCGACAGAAGCTTACGCCCCAATTCCCTGAAGTCGCGACCATCAGCGCTCATCTCAACTGCACTCAAAACCGGACCAACGGCCTGAGATGCCAAAGCGGCATTGTCGAGACGAATCTGCACCTTCTCAAGCAGTACGCCATTAACCAGACGATAGACGCGAGCGTCCTTGTCCAGGTCGCCGAACGGATTCACCCCGTTGAAGTACCGATTTGCACGACCGTCCCAGAACAGGCGGTCATGAAACACGGCGTTGATCGTCGAAGGAGCATTCCGGCCAGTCACCTGGCGAGCATTGCTGCCCTTAATATTGAAGACCAGGTCAGCGATCTTCTTGCACTTGTCAACCGGGTTGCCCACAACGATCGAGATGAAACTCTGGTTGATGACACCCTGTGATCCGAAGACCAGCATGGAGTCACTGATGACCGGGTTCCTGCTGTCGCCATCAGCTGAACTGCTGCCAGGTCGAGTCGGATCCTTGAAACGATGGAACGGGAAGTCCGCAGGCTTCAGTTCCTGATTCGCTCCCTTGAACGACTGTGCTGCCGCAATTCCCAGCTTCAGGCTGGCCGCTGACTGGTGACCGAACGTGCTGCCCGGAGCACCGGGGTGCAGCTGGTTCTTCGTGCGAATGTCCGCACCGGCATTGTAGTGACAGGATGCACATGCCGTGCGACCATCACTGCCCGCCTGCATGTCCCAAAACAGGGCCTTACCAAGAGCAATCGCTTTTTCTTTGTCTTTAATGAAGTCTGCCAGGTTCTCCGGCAGCGGAACATTAATGGACTCCAGTGGTCCCGGAGCCAGTGCTTCCTTCAGCACGCGAACATTCGCCACCACAGGACCGTCCGGAATACCGGCGGTTTCTGAAGCAAAACGAATGCCGGTGAGAGGACGCACCGCAGTAAAGACCAGATCGTGCTCTTCCCACCGCATGTTGCTCTTCGACCAGCGGCTGGGACGCTTTACGGTGAAGACCTTCTTCTCGCTGCCAAAGTACACGGCCAAAGTACGAGCCTTCGAGGGGAAGGTCGACCAGTTGCCAGACATCAGGAAGCGAACATGATAGCGGAATCCAGGCACTGTCTCGATCGACTGAAACAGAGAACCCGAACGATTTCCGTTCAAATCCACTGCGTTGCCGCGATCGTATGGCACCTTGAAATCGTTGACATGCAGAGCCACATTGCCAACGTCCACTGACCAGCGACCAACCTTGCCAGGGGCCGCTACAAGATTCACAGGAGCTGTCAGATCAGATTCGTCAAAGAACCCATCTACCAGCACATTACGCAGCCAAACCGGATCCGGCTCCGGCTCACCCATTGCTGCCACTTCGGGAGACATCCGAGGCAAACCCAGACGGGCAGCCTTGGAATCGAATCCGACATCAGCAACATTAGGCTCTGCTTCGGCAACCGCCGGTGCTTCAAGTGCGAATACCAGCTCTTCAGCCGGATCCACACCTGCTTTGCCGCCGTCCTGCCCTGCAGCAAGGCCGGACGTCGCCATAACAGCAGCAGCAAGAGCCAAAGGCGAACTCACGCGAGACAGCCAGGACCGCCATCGCGTTACACGTACAGCGAGACAACTGGTATCTGCCAGCGCTGTACTAAGCCCTCCGTGCAACCCGCCTGCACCCTCCTGTGGGGCAGACTTCTTACGTTTTTCTACAACCATACTGTTACCGTCTCTGGTGCCAAGGGGAACAACTCACCATCAGACAAAAAACGACACCGTCCGGCTTTCGTTTTCCGGTTACGACCCCCGCCTCTGACCACCGCCTCTGACATCTCCCTTCTGCATCATTCCCGATGCAGAAATGCCAGCACGAAAGCGAAACAGGAGTACCCAAACTTGCAAGCTTCTTGATTGACACACTGGTCTCCTGCAGCACCGCACTCCGCGATGCGCACAATGTGTCCGCAGATCCCTGTTCCGCAAACGACGGGCCGTAAAGCAAAAATGACGGTACGGGCCCGCTCCAGGTGACGAATGTTACGGCAGGAACGATTAAAGGAGCCTCAAAACCGCTACAACCTCTGCAGGCGTCACAATCAAAACAGCCAATTCGAGCACTGATCGGCTGGTGATGCAGTCTGGCACGATCCTGAAGGTCACTCTGTTAATGTTGGTTTGCGCCCGATGTTCAAAGACATTGATGGGAATCACCACCACAACAAAAAAGGCCGCTGGCATTGCCAGCGGCCACATTCACCCACGTTGCCTGAAACAACACGTCATTCCTGCCAGTAGCCCGGTCGTTTCAAGGTATCGACGGTCGGAGACTTAACAGCCGAAACCGGCGGCTGCGGACGGTAGTCCCCCGGGATCAGCTCCGCAGGTGGTATGTCGTTCACCGGACGAGGCACGTACTTCCGGTCGGAATACCCTCCATCCCCCGCCCGCCACTGCATCCCGCGTTCAAGAGTCTGCTCGAAAGTCCACAGACCTTCACCTCCCTCCCGACCATTAGCCGGTATCACGATCAGCTGATCCAGCGCCTCTTCATAACACTCCTCCGCATGACCATTGGGAATTACCAGTTGAGGATGATCAAACGGAGCCTTCTGTTTCCGCACCCGCTCGTCTGTCAGATGCTCAAGGAATTCCACCAGTGCATCCACCTTGAATTCCCTGCCGTGCATGCCCTCGATGGGACGAATGTCGGGCGCCAGATCCTGACGATTCTGATCCGGAAAATCTCCGCCCCGTACGTAGAACTCCACCACTTCCCGCAGAGATTTCATGCCCCCGTTGTGCATGTATGGTCCGGTCAGTGAGATATTTCTCAGCGTCGGCGTCTTAAATGCTCCGTTCACAGCCAGCCGCTGGTCCCTCGACACAACCACCTTCGGCTCAGGATTCCGCCCCAGCTGCTCCTGGCGACTGTATGACAAAGGGCCAAACAGCGGATGTGCCGCCCCAACGCCGATATCTTCAAACGTCGGACGAACTCCAATGTTGTAAAATCCACCGTCGTAAACCGCGATACCGGCAGACATCTGCATTTTCTCTACAATACCGTCATTCGACAGCACTCCCCGCAGCTCACTCACGGTGGCACCAGCAAATTCCGGCCCGCTGTGACAGTTGATGCAGCGCCCCTCGTTCATGAAGATCTTCAGACCTTCCTTCGCCAAAGGTGACAGGGCCGCTCGATCTCCCGCCGCCCAGCGATCATAAGGGGCCTGATCAGAGACCAGAGTCGATTCATACATCATGATCGCCAGTCCCCAGTACAGTGAGAAATTGGCTTCCATGTGCGTGAAACCTTCTGGTGTCAGCCGACGGCCTGACCACCACTCCGGCTTAAATGCTTCCCGAATCAATTGCGAATAGCTGGTCTTCTTGCTGCACAGCCCATGCCCCGAAGCATCACAGAAACAACCCAGTACACTGTCGTCAGGGGCCACCTTCTGCAGCGCCAAAGGACGCAGCGGCAAAAGCTTTCTGGCCAGCTCCGAAAATCGACGCCCGTCCCACGACATCTCAACCGGACTGATCGCCGGACCTGTCGCCTGTGATGCCAAAGCCGCATTATCAATCCGGATCGACACCTTCTTCATCGAGCCGCCAGCGTCCGCGCAGTACACGCTGGCATCCGGGTCCAGGTCACCAAACGGATTCACACCGTTAAAATACCGGCTCGCTCGACCATCCCAGAACAGTCGGTCGAAATAGACCGCATTGATTGTTGTTGGCGAGTTCCTGCCGGTCACCTGTCGCACATTCACACCGTGCATGCTGAACACTGGGTTCAGAACCGGTCTTCCAAGATCAGCAGACTTCCCCCGCAGCAAAGCAATGAAATCCTCCGTCAAAACTCCCTGCGAACCAGCAATCTCGCGAGTATCTCGCAGAACCGGATTACCCTTCGACGGTTGTCCCTGCCGGTCCGCCGGTGCCAGAGGCTGCAAGACCTTGTGAAACGGAAAATCATCCGCTTTCAACGTCTTGTTCGCTCCGCGAAACTTACCCACCGCCGCCGTAAACAACGCGGCACTCTGCGGATACTGCGGTCCAAAATTGCTGCCCGGAGCGCCCGGATGAACAGAATTCTTCAGCCGCAGATCAGCACCCGCATGCCAGTGACAGGTGGCACACGCCGTGCGACCATCTGAGCCGACCTGCATGTCCCAAAACAAGGCTTTCCCCAGGGCAATCGCTCGCTCACGACTGGCAATATACTTGTCCAGATCCGCCGGCACCGGTACCGGAATACTGCTAAGTGGCCCCGGAGGTCCCTCTGGTGCATACAAAGACACAGCCGCAATCAGCGGGCCGTCAGCCGTGCGAGACGTCTCTGAGGTAAATCGCAGGGCCGACTGTGCCCCCGAAGCCAGCAACTCTGCCGTATACCATTGCCAGCCAGCAGACGACCGTGACCAGTCCGCAGGCTTCGCAATCGAAAACGTCATCCGCTGCTTTCCCAGACGCACCGTAACCACTCGCGGACGACTGTCGCCGACACCCCATTTCCCGGCAGCCAGGAACTTCACCGTGTAAAGCAGGCCCGGTTGAACCGTAACCAACTGATAAATCGATCCCGACCGAGTACCATTCAGATCAATGACTTTCCCCTTGTGGCCGGACGGACTGTATTCCCCCACATGGACATCCACATCCCCCAGATCCACCTGCCATTCGCCAATCTTCTTCTGTGTCCGTACCAGCGTGGTCTGAGCATACTCGGGTGCGGAAAATATCCCGTCACGCACCAGATCCAGAGGCTCCGGCCCGCCATTCGCCTCCGGCACCGCCAGTTCTTCAGCCACCGGAAAATCCGCCAGACCAATCGGTTCCTGAGCCTGCACGAAATCGATACCTGCTGCCAGTACCCCGAACCCGCACCCCAACAGGCCCGCCAAAACTCGCGGTACCCCGACCCGTCGTGTGAGCCCTGAACTCACAAACAAGGATTGCAGTATTTTCACGTCTTCACCTCTGTAGTAGATGCCAAATGGAAACGCCCCTCTGAGGCTCCTCTACAGCGAAATGTGGTCCGAACGAATCAGTGTTCCCCCCCGCAACACGACCACCGCAATCATCAAACACACCCGCAAATCCCACACAGTCAGAACACCAGCTGCTCCTCAAAGTCAGGCGGCATTCGCCCACTGACACTCTGCCGCTCCGGCCTGCCAGCCCGGTGAACAGCACATGCCATGCAGAGAATCCCGCATACCGCCGGCAGGACAGTTAACCCGTTTCGATCACTTCACAGCACACCCGGCTGCCCAACGGCCAACGTCAAAGACTTCAATCAAATCCTGACACCTGAGATCAACACCCTTACAAAAACGCAACATTTTTTTTCACCACCACTGAAATGTTGTGCTCTGTAAACATCCTCACCCTCTGCGTGTCAGACAGAATTGACATTCTGTTAAAGCTCGCGACCACGGGTCTGAATGCTCTTCCCGCCCGACCGCTGTGCTCGGGAAACGTCACACTGGCCCAGTTCAAACGGATTGTTCAACTTCAGTGAAAACCCCCGAGTCCAACAATTTTTCTTAAATCAACGGTCCGATTGTGACGATCAGCGAATCTGAGTGGGTTTTCCCTTAGCAGTCCCGATCGGACAGAACCGGCAGAATCTGCCGAAACTTCCGCTGCAGTCGCGACTGCTGCAGACACCTTCAGGCCGGCCACCAAGTGACACCAAGACTACCACAAATTCAAGTGCCGCTGATTCTGGTGCTCCTGTTCACCCAGACTCTGTCAGCTCAGGATGGAACTCCCCGACCGACTCAGGTCCGTACACCTCAGCGGGCCGGACACAGCCTGCTGCCCGCTTCTGCTCGTCAGAACACCACACGATTCCCCGTTCGCACGGCCGCATATGAACGACTGGCCAGTCAGTCGGGAGAAATTTCCGAACCCATCACCCCGCTGGGTGGCCCCGTAGCCGTTCGCAGCGGGACTGCCCGCTACAGCCAAAACGCACTACCGCCGGACGCCGGCGTGGACCGCTCACAACAACCACAAGCCATCGATGCACATCGCTGGGAATTCAATTTCCAGAACTCACCCTGGCTGGCCGTACTTCGCGCCTACGCCTCGGAATTTGGCTTCACACTGCACCTGTCAGCCCCCACAGACGGCCTGTTCTCGTTCTACGAAGAACGTCTGCTGGATGCCACCGAATCACTCGATATCCTGAATGATGCCCTGCTCGCATCCGGCCGAATCCTGATTCGTGACCAGCAGCGGCTGACACTCGTCAGCGCTACCGCCGAAATTCCCGGCAACATGATCCCCTTTGTGTCAATCCATCATCTCGATTCCCTGGGACGCAACGAGCTGGCCACCGTCGCCATTCCGCTTCGCGGGCCGGATTCTACTCAGGCACTGGAAGAAATCGCACAGCTGCAAAGCACACTGGGCCAGGTTCGAGTCCTGACCAGTTCCGGCCGCGTGGTCGTTACCGACACCGGCAGCTATCTGCGACGCATGCGCGACCTGCTGCTGGGCTCAGGAATTGCCGCCGGTGATCAGCAGGCACATGTCTATCAGCTGCGGCACGCCCGTGCGGAAGATGTGGCCAAAGCCATCACAGACTTCCTGTCCAGTTCCAGTGGCGGTGCGGCCGACGCCGGCGGCGCTATCGTCACCGGAGGAACTCCAATGGGTCAGCGAGTTGTCGCTGAGAAAACCACCAACAGCCTGCTGGTTCGTGGCACCAGCGAAGAGCTTTCCACCATCGAACGACTTGTGGCTGAACTGGACCGCGCACCACGTGAGGTGCTGGTGCAGGCTCTGCTGGTCGAAGTCGAACTCGGGAATGTGAATGAACTGGGAGTAGAACTGGGATTTCAGGATTCCGTACTGTTCGATCGCAGCGTGGTCGACAAGCTCGTCACCATTAATCAGACCACTACCGCCCCCAACGGCACCCAGACAACCAATCAGCAGATCATCTCACAAACCGCAGCCCCGGGGTTCAACTTCATGAGCCAGCCACCGGGGAATAACGTAGCTGCACAGCCCGGTCGAATTGCACCTCAGGGTCTTTCGACCTTCGGTATGGGTCGAGTCAATGGTGACCTTGGGTTCGGCGGGCTGGTACTTTCCGCCGGTTCCGAATCTGTCAATATTCTGCTGCGAGCCCTCGATGCTAATTTCAACATCGAAGTTCTTAGTCGACCTCAGGTGCGTTCCGTCGAAAACCACGAGGCACTGATTCAGATCGGACAGCAGGTGCCGATTGTGGATGGAGTTTCACTGACTCCCGTTGGCAGCGCCAACCCCAACATCCGCCAGGACAAAGCCGGAATCATCCTGAAAGTCACGCCCCGCATCAGCCCTGATGGCCGAGTCCAGCTGGATGTGGAGGCAGAGAAAAGCGCATTCAATCTGACTCCCGGATCCGGTGTCCCCATCTTCACCGATGCCACAAACGGCAACGTGATTGAAGCTCCCATCAAAGACATCACCACCGCCACCACCACTGTCAGCGTGCAGTCAGGAAATACCATCGTGCTCGGAGGCATGATCACAAACGATCAAAGCATGGCCACTCGAAAACTGCCGTGGCTCGGTGATCTGCCGGTCATCGGACGACTGTTCCGTTACGACTACAACAGACTCAAACGCAAGGAACTGCTGGTCTTTCTGACCCCGGTGGTACTCGAAAATGATCGGCACGCGGATCAGTTGCGACAGCTGGAACTGGACAAAATTCGCCTGCCGGCAGAGGCCTGGAATATCTACAACCCGCTCGCCAGCCCCGCCGAAAGCGGAGATATTATCCCCCCGCCGGTACCCGCCGACTCGGATCTGCTTCCGCCGCCGCAGTCGTCCGTCGGCAGCCAGGAATCCTCCGTTCGACTGGCAGGCAGTACAGCAGTCTGGTCCGGACAGGGGCGACCACAAAACGCAGCCCCGGCATCACTGCAGCAGCCCGTCGCTCCTCACCCGGAACAGCTGCAGCCCGAAGCCAATCTCACAGATGTGGCCGCACCCGCACCCCGCACACGCTGGGAACAGTCCGTCAACTATCGACCACCACAGAATCAGATGGATGGCAGCTTTCCGCCCGAACCTTCCAGCGGAGCAGCAGCGCCCCTGCGATTCCAGCGATCACTGCGCAAACCCGCCGCCTCCCCACAACCAACACACACCCACGCAAATCAGCAGCAAATCAGTCCGGAACTGGCGCGGCGAGTTTCCCTGCAGCGAAATCGCTAAATCACCCAGCGACGAATTGCGCAACCCGTCGAATTCGCACCACGCAACGTTGCCGAAAAACCACCGGTGTTGCTCCCGGACAGCATCAGACTCACAGCGCTGATCCACCGCAAGGACGCTGCACAGCCGATTAAAGCCAGCAGCAGGAACAACTTGCAGCCGACCATCCGCTTTTGCTGCTTTTCCGGCACAGCATCTGCATCGAGTCTGTTGACGGGAACATTCCCGCCGACCGCTTCGCTGCGCACCAGCATGCCCCACGGCTCGCGGTGACTGCTGCCAGAAACATCCGCCAGCCTGGAACTCCAAACCGTGATCGCGCCTGCTCCCGCCACTGATAACCTGCAGACCGTCAGACAACTGGCCGCACGATTCGGCATGACCTGCATCGATCTCGAACAGCATACCGTGGACCTGCAGCTCCTGCAGCAGTTTCCCGTTCAGGATCTGTTCCGGGAAAATGTTCTGCCGCTCAGTCGGAATGGCAATCGAGCCGTAGTGGCGGTCGCCGACCCACTGAATCTGACGGCCCTCCAGGAACTCACCGTTCGCACCGGTCTGTACCTCGATCCGGTGGTCGCTGCACACGATCAGATTCAGCGACTGCTAAAAAATGCACTGGGACTCGGTGGCGGCACAGTGCAGGAACTGATGGCGATGTCGAAGGAAGAAATCGACACGCTGCAGGCCGCCGCCGGTGACGAAATCGGCGATGCATCCCAGGCTTCGTCCGTCGTCAAACTGGTCAATGAACTGCTGCTGGAAGCCATCGAACAAAAAGCCAGTGACATCCACATCGAACCCGAAGAAAGCGATCTGCAGATACGCTTTCGCGTGGACGGAATGCTCCAGATTCAGCCCATGCCAGCCGAAATCCAGCGGTTTCGCGCCGCCATCGTCAGCCGACTCAAGATCATGTCGCGGATGAACATCGCCGAAAAACGACTCCCCCAGGACGGACGCATCCGCCTCACTGTCCGCGGCCGAGAAGTCGACATCCGAGTTTCCGTGATCCCCATGCTGCATGGCGAAGGCGTCGTCATGCGACTCCTTGACAAATCCCGTAATTCTCTCAGCCTGCAGGCCGTACGCTTTCCGCCCGAACTGCTGCCGCACTGGCAAAAACTGATTCGTCGTCCCCACGGTCTGATCCTCGTCACAGGCCCTACAGGCAGCGGCAAAACCACAACTCTGTACAGCTCGCTCTGCGAGATTCGCCGACCCGACCTGAAAATCATCACGATCGAAGACCCGGTCGAATACAACCTGCAGCAAATCAGCCAGATTCAGGTTCAGTCACAGATCGGACTCAATTTCGCCGCCGGACTCCGCAGCATCCTCAGACATGACCCGGATGTGGTGCTGATCGGAGAAATCCGCGATCCGGAAACTGCCACCAGCGCCATTCAGGCATCACTCACCGGACACCTCGTCTTCAGCACCATTCACACCAACGACGCCGCCAGCACCTTCACACGACTCATTGACATGGGTGTCGAACCGTATCTGGTGGCCAGCACACTGCAGGGCGTCCTCGCACAACGACTGGTACGAAAACTCTGCACTCACTGCCGCACTGCATACACACCGGATCCAGCTCAAATTCCAGAAGACTGTCGACTGCCCGCTGGCCAAAAACTGTGGCAGGCCAATGGCTGCCGCGAATGTCGCGGTTCCGGCTACAACGGACGCATCGCTATCTTTGAACTGCTGATGACAACCAGTCGCATTCGCAGCCTCTGCATGCAGCAGGCCGATGCTGCCGAAATCCAAAACGAGGCGATTCGTCAGGGAATGCAGTCGCTGCGGCAAAATGGGTGGCAGCGAGTCCTTACGGGTGAAACGTCGCTGGATGAACTGATTCGCGTCTGTCCGCTGGAAAACTCCAACGACTGAATCTCATTGCAAACCCAGCACATCCGCTGACATGACCGGCAAATCATCAAGCTGACGCAGGTGCGGCGTTTGCCGGGCTGCATCCAAAGTAAAGCGGATAACCGCCACCGGCTGCTGACCAATAATCTGCCCCACCGCAAAGCCGCTGAA
>Ga0172372_10002103_pt1 | contig 30532 bp, 28 predicted proteins | sample LakKiv5m_2_FD_114544 | JGI IMG/M metagenome (GOLD analysis project Ga0172372, IMG submission 114544) | Freshwater microbial communities from Kabuno Bay, South-Kivu, Congo - kab_092012_9.5m | ecosystem: Environmental > Aquatic > Freshwater > Lake | place: Democratic Republic of the Congo...
CCTCGCTGAACTCCCGGTTCAGCTACGTTTTTTGCCTCAATCTATCCAAAAACTACTTACAAATATCCTACTTCTTTATATTGACAGAGCACTTCGCTGTACATGACGTCGGATTGTAAAAAACCCTAGGTCCTAGGTCCTAGGTCATGAAATGGCTCGAACAGTTTTTTGTTTTTAACGCAATTTCTGAGTTTTTTGTCTAAAATAAAAAAGGCCGGAATTTATAAGTCATACATTTTTATGCATTAATATCTCCCAATTCCCATACCCTAAAATATCCTAGGACCTAGGACCTAGGTCAACAAAGAAGCTATCGCTGTACAGGAATCCATTTTCTGATCCTGACAGCACTTAAAAAACTGGATTACCCCTGGTATTCACCGGTGAATACCCGCAGGTTATAACATTTACCAACACCAAGTGTACCCGGGAATAAATGAGAATTTGAAGCAAAATAACTTTGATGTCCTTACTTTCGGCAAGGAGGCTCTCTGTGGCACACAAAAATTATCCGTGGATAAAAATAAAAATGATATGATTTTTTCTTCTTGTCATCAAAACTGCTTTATTTTGAGCTTTATAGGTTAATACTTTTTTAATATTTTATATAAATATATATATTCCTAAATTATTGTTTATACAATATAATATTCTGTAAATTTATAAAAAAGCAACATGCAAAAGTCAACGCAATTTAAACTGTCAGCAATGATGTTTCTGGAATTCTTTATCTGGGGTGGTTGGTTTGTTACTCTCGGAACGTTTCTGGGCAACAATATGGGGGCTTCAGGAGAAGCTATTGGTCAGGCTTTCAGCACTCAATCATGGGGTGCCATTATTGCACCATTTATTATAGGTTTGATTGCAGACAGATATTTTAATGCGGAAAGAATTCTGGGCGTTTTGCATTTTGTTGGGGCTATACTCATGTATATGATGGCCTCCGCTGAAAATTTTGATAGTTTTTACCCGCTGGTGCTGGGATACATGATTGCATATATGCCAACGCTGGCACTGGTAAACTCCGTAGCTTTCCATCAGATGAATGATCCGGCAAAGGAGTTTTCTCAGATTAGGGTATTTGGCACTATTGGCTGGGTCGTTGCAGGTCTGGCTATTTCCTACGTTTTTGGCTGGGACAGCAAGGAAGCCATTGCAGGCGGCATGCTAAAAAATACTTTTCTGATGACAGCAGCTGCATCTTTGGTGCTTGGGCTGCTTAGCTTCACATTACCGGCCACACCACCCAAAGCCGATAGAAATAAAACTGTCAGCTTGTCTGATATCCTCGGGCTCGAAGCATTGAAATTATTCAGGGATAAAAATTATTTAATTTTTTTCCTTTCTTCTATTCTCATCTGTATTCCTCTGGCCTTTTATTATCAGAATGCAAATACTTTCCTGGTAGAAGTCGGTATGGAAAATGCTACCGGTAAAATGACTCTTGGTCAGATTTCAGAGGTCTTGTTTATGTTGCTGTTACCCGTATTTTTTAAGAAATACGGTTTTAAAAATACAATACTTATCGGTATGCTGGCATGGGCCGTAAGATATGTGCTTTTTGCCTATGGCGATGCCGGTTCCCTGACGTTTATGCTACTTACAGGTATTGCTCTGCATGGTATATGCTATGACTTTTTCTTTGTCAGCGGGCAGATTTATACCGATGCCAAAGCCGGTCCCGCCGTAAAAAGTGCTGCTCAGGGACTGATAACCCTGGCTACTTATGGCATTGGAATGCTGATTGGTTTTTGGGTTGCCGGAAAGATTGTGGAAAGCCACAAAATCGCCAGTACAGATCCGGCAGGTACCGCCATGACGGACTGGAATGGGGTTTGGCTATATCCTGCCGCTTTTGCAGCAATTATTATGGTAATTTTCCTGCTGACCTTTAAAAATGAAAAAGTAGAAGCTGCAGCCTGACCCGGTTGATTAAAAGTTGATTGCAAATTTATTCCGGTCATCATGCTGCGTGGTTTTTAAGTTCTCATATCCAGGCACCGGCAATTAAAAATAAATGTATGATCAGGCTGCTGACAAACTTAAGTATATCAGGTCCATGGTTTTTGTTCATGTGGTATCTCGAAAGATTGTGCAGCCCTGATGCTACAGGTAATAATGAATGGCTGATAGCTGTCTTTCTAGCATTGGCAGTACTTGGCGCATGTATAGGTTTGATATGGCGAAAGTCGTGGACATCATGGCCTCCGGTAAAGCTAAAAGTACTTGCAACATGTTGTTTTTTGATCCCGGCGGGTATTATGGTGTTGAATCCGGAAGGGTTGTTGATGATGGCAGGATTTTTTTTTGGACTTACGTTCTTCCTCAGATCATCCACCTTTATTCAAGTGGCCGTATCTATGGCCCTGGCAGTCCTTTTTTCAGGATTGATATCATTTTTCAATATTCAGTCTTTGCTTCAATACCTTTATCTTGCAGTAACAGTTATTTTTATTTCAGGTATATGGCTGAGCAGGTTTGATCAAAATTTTGTATTCCGTAATGAAGCCATATCCAGGCCTGTAAAGGCTTCTTGGGTCGAAGTACTGAGAGGTATTGTTTTATTTAGCCTGATTTTCTGGGCGTTTAATTTTATCATCTGGCAACATATTGTTATACAAAACCATGAAAATAAAGGATATCATGCCGTGGTATTGAGCATGGTGACATGTATTTTATTTCCCCTTGCTTACCTGCTTGCCAAAAAGATCAAAAGTGAAAATGCCCCGGCATATACCTTCTGGGTTTCTTTGCTCTGGATGGTGTCCGGAGGATATGCAGCATATACGTATGAATTATCGTGGATAATCATGTTTACGATGACCGTTACGTTGTCTGGCCTGGTATCAGGGTTCATCCTGAACAGCCCGTATATTAACCTGTATACAACTTCACAAAGGTACCATATCTTGATGGGTATGGCGGCGGTACTGATACATTTATGGTGGGTGTATATGGATTATAATTTTAAGGAAAAGCTTGATGTTATGAAAATGCCGGAGCATTTTCACCTCTTGTCCATGGGACAGCTGATGCTGAAGCAGATAAATGTTTTTCCTGCTTTAATTGTTGTTGCTTCGGGTATTCTTTTCGTCAGGCACCAGAATCAGATGAAAACGCTCTCAGCATGAGGGTTCTTTTGTAAAATTACCCGATTAAAGTAACTTTTTATCAGCGAGAAACTAAATTAGTATACTTTGGAGTACATTTCCTGTTCCAGCATCATTCTTAGCGCCGCGAGTTCTTTATATTTTTCACGGGCCTCCGCTGCCGGATAACCAAAGTAAACTTTTCCGCCATCCAGATTTTTGGATACACCGGACTTTGCCAGAATAACTGTTCCTGCTCCGATATGCAGGTTTTGAGCTATTCCAACCTGGCCATAAATTACACTTTCGTCACCTATGATGGTTTTGCCGCCTATGCCCACCTGTGCAGCCAGAAGACAGTGTTTGCCGACAACAACCCCATGGCCCAAATGCACCTGGCTGTCCAGTTTACTGCCTTCCCCGATGATGGTCTCACCTGAAACACCGCGATTTATGGTACAGCCTGCACCAACGACAACATCATTTTGAATAATTACCCTGCCGCAGGAATGCCATTTGATGTATCTGCCGTTTTCTTTCTTGAAATAAAAGGCATCTGTGCCAATGAGTGCGCCTGCCTGAATTATGGAACGATCACCTATGACTGTATCATTGCCGATATAACTTCCAGCCTGGATATAACAATCATCTCCGATCACTACCCGGTGTCCGATGATGACATTCGGTTCAATGATGGTGTTTTTACCAACTGTACAATCACTTTCGGTTGTGCTGGTGACTGGCTGAAACGGATAGTGATCCCTGGCAATCTGATTATAAACTTCAAAGGGCTTATCTGCAATAAGCAATGCCTTTCCTTCTGGAAAATCAGTTATCTGATCAATAATGATGGCTGAAGCTGAGGAGTATACGGATTTGTGGTAATACTTCTGGGAATCAACAAAAGTAATGTCACCGGGACGAACCTTATGAATTTCGTTGATACCGGTTATCATAAGATCTTGATTACCAATTATTTTTAGATTAAAATGATCAGCAAATTGCCTAACTGGAATGGGGCGTGTAAATTGCATAAGCAGAATGATATATTCTAATAACGCCTGAAAATGGATTTTGTATGTAAATTTTGTAAAAAAATGATAAAGATCATTTTTCTATTTTGCCTACTTCCTCAACTGTGACGATTTTATCAGATTTATTTCCCCAGGTATTCATTATATAATTCATCACATCTGCCACCTCCTGATTTGTAAGCCCCATAGGTGCCATAATGCTGTTATATTTTACGCCATTGACGACAATCTCACCTTTTTGCCCAAATTTTACGCCTTTGATACTTTCATGTCGCTTTTCTCTTAAATAATCTGACCCAGCAAGCGGAGGGTAACTGCCTTTTGCTCCTTTTCCGTCTGCTTTATGGCACTGGACACAGAATTCATCATAAACCGAAGCTCCCCGGGCTATGCTTTTTTGAAGTTCTGAGTTTTGAAATACTGTCAAAAACAACAGATTAAATAACACAAATGCTTTAATCCACATAAATATATACAATTTATTTACCTTATTTTGGTATCATCCTGAAAATTCCTTTGCTTTCAACGGCAACATAAACGTAACCATCCGGAGCCTGAACAACATTACGCACCCTGCCAATATTTTCAAATAGTTTTTCCCGTTTTACCACTTTTGTTCCGTCCATAACAAGTCGCTCCAGGTAACTAAAGGATAAAGAGCCTATGAGGATATTTCCTTGCCAGTCAGGATATGTTGAAGAGGATATAAAGCACATGCCACTCGGGCCAATGGATGGTATCCAGTAGTAAACGGGCTGTTCCATGCCTTCCTTTTCTTTTTGATCTGTGATGATGGTACCATTGTAATTGATGCCATAGGTAATAACAGGCCAGCCGTAGTTTGCTCCTTTTCTGATAATGTTCAGCTCGTCGCCACCCTTTGGTCCGTGTTCATTTGTCCATATTTCGCGGGAAGCCGGATGTATAGCCATACCTTGCTGATTGCGGTGTCCATAGCTCCAGATGGCTGTTTTTGCTCCTTCAGTGGAGTAAAAAGGATTGTCCGATGGGATACGACCATCATCGTGAATCCGGTACACTTTACCTCCGTCCCGTTTGATATCCTGTGGGTTCTGATCGTGATCACCCCGGTCTCCAATGGTAAAAAATAAATATCCCTGATCGTCAAAAACGATTCTGGAGCCAAAATGATATCCCTTTGAACTACCTGGAGAGGCCTGATAGATTGTATTAAAATCCTTCAGTTCCTTGCCGTCAAATATGGCACTTACTATAGCTGTATTGCCGCCCTCTCCGTCAGGTGAATTTTTAGAAAGTGAAAAATAAATTTTACGATTATTGCTAAAATCAGGATGCAATCTTAGATCGAGGAGTCCTCCCTGGCCCCGGTAATACACGTCCGGAACGTTTCCTACCAGGTACTTCTTTCCTTCTTTTACCTGATATACCATGCCTTCCTTCTCGGTATACATCGTACTACCATCGGGTAAAAAATCCAATCCCCACGGTATATCAACACTGTCAACAACCAATTCAAGATCGACTTCACTGACTTTCGGAATTATAATGGTGGTATCTTTTTTACTACAAAAAAAGATCTGAGGAAAAATCATCAACATCAAAATGTATCCCTTCATAAGTATAAATTTATAACGTCACGCACTGATTGACTTGTTATCAATGTATTTTAATAAACTTTTGAGGTGTATAGGCTGAGGCTTCCTTTCTTCTAATCCAGTAGACGCCCGCTGCCAGTGGAGACACGTCAATTTCTGCAAAATTATTGCTTTTAAATACAATTTCGGGGATTATTTGTTTGCCGGAACTGTCATAGATAATAAATTCTGTCTGATCGCCCTGAACATTGGAAATGGTGAGCAAGTCTGATACCGGATTTGGTACCAGTACCCAGTTGTCTTCAGTTCCGGTGTTCAATGGTGGAGGATACTGGTTGAAATAGCCATCAAGCCAGCCAAGTCGGTTGATGGTCCAGTTTCTGATAAAATTCACTTCACTTTGATAAGTATTCCCAACGAAATAGTTTGGCCAGACCCATTGTCCAAGTACGGGCCACTGTTTAAAATTTCTTTCCTGTGCTTCCTGGAGGAGTCCCGTCAGGGAATCAACAACGAAGGTAACGCGTTGGTTGGAAAGTTCCTTTTTGCGCAAAGCAGTCCAGCGGGCCCTTACTTCTCTTTTAAATTCGGTGTCCTTTAAAAACTGTGTCCACCAAAAATGTATGACCCAGAAATCATCAGGACATACCTGATTAAAATCTGTAATCACCAGATTTTCAATATTGCCGTTTGTGCAGTAGTTGACATTTCCAAACGCGATATTATAGTCCCAGACGGGGCCGAAAAAAATCTTGCCCCCGTCACTGTCTTTTTTCTTGTAGAAATATGTGCTTAGTCTGTAGGCATCCGGATTTTTACTCACCTCATTGATCAGGATGTAATCAATCAGGCTTTTTGTGTCGATATATTGTCGGAATCCTTTCTCGGGATGTGCAAATAAGGAGGAAGCAATAGTAGATTCTACTTTTTGAATATGTTGTTGAATATAAGCCATTTGTGGGGCATTGATATCTTTAGCATCCGGATCATCGTACTGGAAATAAGTACGTTGCCAGCCGCCAGGTCTTGGAGCATACGGTGAATACCAGCCTGCATTGTTGGAACCGCTTTCCTTATCCATTTTAAGAATATATCCGCCTGTCACTTCGTCTCCGCTGATATCCTCAGGCTTGAGATTGGCTATATCCACCCGATTTTTATCTCTTTTTATTTTTTCCATAAGTACATAGACACCCTGGTATTTTCCGTTGAGTATCAATTCGCAGTACCTACCTCTGGGTGCATATTCCATAAACTGTCGGGCGAGGGTATAGCACAGCATATTTCTGATAAGGCTCTTGTCACTAAAAGGTCCATGTAAAATCCAGTCATTTTCTTTAGGCATACCGAGTAAGCTTACGTTCACTTCATCCCCGGTGGCGTCCCTGGTTTCCAGTCCATATCCTTTTTTTGGAAATCCCTGCGATGTAGAACCTCTAAGTTCGATTCCAATATTCCCATTATAAACATTTGGGAAATCCGTAATTTTATTTCTTCCTGATGTAGCATGAATGATTTTCATGCCAGCCTTAATTTTTGGTTCGTCAACAATATCTGCACCATTGGTTTCTATGATTATGAGCGGCAGATTTGAGCTTGTAATGTCAACCTGAGTAAAACAGATCTGCTGCATCAAAAAACTCATTAAGACTAGTATCAGTATTCTCATTTGTCGTAATTAAAATTATTCATACTGTTATTTAAGCTACGCATCAACAACTCCCTGTAGTTGTGGCTGAGGAAGCCAGTGTATTTTCAGTTTTATAAATCTGACTGTAAAAACGACTTGCTGAATCGGCTGATTCTGCTGCGATTTTACCTTAATTGATATAAATACTTTGGCATAAAATACGCAGATCCTTGTTCTGACACAATACTGGTAAAGCCTGCAGTATACTCACAACTTCTAAATACAAATGTAGGTTATTTTGTATAATGAATGAAGCAAAACCCATTTATTCGTCCCCTGCTGGAGAGTGTTGGGAGTGGAGAGTTGGGAGTTGGGAGAATTTTTGACCCAAGACCTTTTTTTATTGACCTGCAACTCTGGTTCTGGTTGAGAAAGTTGAGAAGGTTGAGTTGTTCTTTGTTGAGGTGTTGAGGGCATTGTCTTTGACTCAATTAATTTAACTTATAAAATCCGGCATTTTTGACCTGGGACCTATGACCTAGGTCCTAGGATATTTTAGGGTATGGGAATTGGGAGATATTAATGTCTAAAAATCAATCATTTACAAAATTTCGACTTTTTTTATTTTAGCTTAATCCGACGTCATGTACAACGATGCGAAGCAATCGCCTTACAGGACGTTTTGATTTTTTGATACTTTTTGTGTGCCATGAAGGTAGGTTGGTGAAGGCCTACCGTGTTATACTGGAGATGATACAACAACATGAGTGACCATGTTGCGAAGTATCGGCAAGGGATTTTAGGGTAACTTGTCAAACCGCTCTTTTCTGTAAATCGAGTAATTGAGATGTAGTAAGCATAAAGAGAAAAGGCGTTTTAAAACGTCAGGTGTGGTATACAAAGATGAATGTGAATGAATCGTTGATGAAACATCGAAAACCAGAGATATGGATAAAATCGGGTTGTAAAAAGGACTCAGAGATCAGCATTGTGGACACCTAATTACTGGAAATTCTGCCTGATCAGTTGGCTTTACAGGGAACGTAGCGAAAATTTATTTCAATGGTATTGGTAAGTGGATATCAGATTTTCCACTTGATATTACACCCGGCGCTGGGAAATTGAGGATTAGGAGCATCTTTCATTTCGAGCAATGCATCAAGGGCTGAAGAAAGATCATTGCCGGTCAGTGGCTTGCCGTTACCAGGGCGGGAATCATCGATTCTTCCTCTGTAAAACAACATTCTGTTTTCGTCAAATACAAATATATCCGGAGTACAGGCAGCATCATAGGCACGTGCTACCTCTTGGCTTTCATCGTAGAGATAGGGAAATGGATACTGGAGAACTTTTGAAATAAGCCGCATCTTATCTGGATTATCATCCGGATATTTTTCTGCATCATTGCTGCTGATGGCTACAAAACCAATACCTTTTTCCTGATATACCGATGCCAGCCGGATTAGTATCTGGTTGACGTGAATTACATACGGACAGTGATTGCAAAGAAACAAAACACAGGTTCCCTTGGGTCCTGCAATGTCTTCAAAAGTTAAATCTTTTCCGGAAGTAGTATCCGGAAGGCTAAAATCAGGGGCTTGCGTCCCTAATGGAAGCATTTGTGATTCTGTAAGTGCCATAATATTGTTGATGTATGCAAATTTAATGTAATTCCCTACCTTTAATTGAGCAGGTAATCTGCAATAAGAAGAAAGTCAGGAATTTTCCCTTCAAACAAGGTTTCATTTTCCAGATCCTTAAAAATATAGTGTCCTGACATCTTGCCAATGGGGCTGTGTAAGGGACACCAGGAAACATAGCTGAAGGAATCGCCAGGATCAATAGTGGGCTGCTGTCCTACAACTCCTTCTCCATGTACTTCTCTGTCAGAAAGCAGACTGTCCTGTATATGCCAGTATCTTGATAGCAGTTGTACAGCATGAACGCCGCTATTGACAATCGTGACCTTGTAGGTAAATATCAGTTTTCCGATGGAAGGATTAGACTCCTCCGCCAGATATTGTGGCTCAACCTGAATATGTAAGCCATTTGTTTCTGCAGCAAAAAATTTATTCTTTTCCATCCCAGTGTCCTTGAGGACCAAAAACAAAAGTTTCAATGATATGTTCAGCCTCCATAAAGGCTACATCCAGTTTATCATTAACAAGTACGAAATCAAAATAATTCTCATAAGTACTTTCAACTTCTGCTTTATTCAGACGCCTGGCAAGACTTTCAGGACTTTCTGTAGCCCGTTTTGTCAGCCTTTCCCGTAGCAGACTTAAATCCGGTAGTTTGACAAAGACTGTCATACACTGATCTCCGTATATTTTTCTTATCTGCATGGCACCACGAACATCAATATCAAATATGACACTATTTCCGGAAGATAATATCCGCGTTATTTCAGACTTTAGCGTGCCGTAATACTGATTTGTATACACTTCTTCCCATTCGACAAACTGACTTTCCTTGATGGCATGCTGAAAGGCTTCTGCGGACATAAAATAATAATCATTTCCTTCCGTTTCATGGGTCCTTTTTTCCCTGGTGGTGGCAGAAACAGAAAAGGATAAAAATGGATATTTTGCCAGTAAATGTCTGACAATAGTAGTTTTACCTGAACCTGAGGGCGCAGTGAATACAAATAATTTACCCTGTATTTCGTTCATCATCAAATAATTACGCATCAGTTCGAATAATCCTGGGTAAACTCCTGACGACAATCTGAACCGTATCACTTAATCGTTCTTCAAATAAAACCAGCTTGCCCCGCTTCAAATCATCCAGTGCATCCTGATTGTAATGCCGTATGGTAATCAGTTCCAGCTGATCATCCTTGACCACATTGAATTCACTGCCCAGAGCTTTGACCAGTTGATCAATGCGCTCTGCAATATCCTGTACACAAACGGTAAAACTGATAGCTGTATTGCGCATCATATTCACCTTGATGCGCAGCGTGGACAACAAATGAAAAATCATACTCAGATGGTGCTCTGCCACAAAAGAAAAATCATTGGTGGAAATATGCAAAAGACATTGATCCGGTTCTATAACGATGACGGGAGGATAACTCAACTCCAAAACATCACTGATCATTGTGCCCTCGCTTTCAGGATCATCAAAGGGCCTGACAAACAATGGAATATTCTTATTCTGAATAGGCTTTATGGTCTTTGGGTGTATAACTTTAGCCCCATAATAAGTCATTTCTATGGCTTCTTTATATGATAGTCTGGGCAACTTGAGGACTTCCGCAAATTTTCTGGGATCGGCCGTGAGTACTCCCGGAACATCCTTCCAGATGTGCATGCTGTCTGCATCGAGACAATAAGAAATAACAGCTGCAGTATAATCCGATCCTTCTCTGCCGAGTGTTGTGGTAAAATTTTCACTGGTGCTTCCTATAAACCCCTGACTAACCACAAGCCGGCCGGCTTCCAATACCGGAGAAATCCGGGATGTTGCCTTTTGCTGGGTCAAGTCCCACTGAATGCGCGCATCACGGTATGTATTGTCCGTAGATATCACATCCCGCACATCTAACCAAAAACTCTCCAAGCCACATTCCTGAAGATAGGCATTCAATATTCTTGAAGACAATAATTCTCCCACCGATACAATCTGATCATAATAATAATCGAAAGATTCCTGAGGCTCTTCTTCAATAATCCATTCGATTTCGACATATAAATCATGAAGCTCTTCCAGAATCAATCCCGGATGCTTAAAAAGCTGTACAGCAATTTCGGCATGATCGTCTTTTATTTTTGAAAGGAGAGTAGTTGCCTGACCCTCTTTTTTAAAATAGCTGCGAACCACACCTTCCAGTGCATTGGTAGTCTTGCCGATAGCAGATACCACAATTACAAGGGGCTCATGGCTGAATTTTTCAATGATATCTGCCACATTTCTAAAACCTACAGCATCCCTGACAGAGGCACCACCAAACTTGAAAACTTTAATTGCCCGCATAGCGATTTTAAATATCGGATAAAGATAAAAATTCCATAGGTGTCCATAATGATTTTACAGGTAATATTGAATTAAAGTAGTAAAAATGGCGGATAAAAATCCGATTTTGCTGCCAATTTGACACCTTATTGGGCTTGGTGATGAATTTGATAGATATGATAAAAACTAATAAGCATTATGACTTACGACAATTTTACCATAAATGCACAGGAGGCGATTCTTAAAGCACAGCAGCTTGCAGGCGCTATGGATCAGCAGGTAGTTGACACGGCACACCTCTTAAGGGGTATCATGGAAACCGATCCGAAACTGAGTGAATTTTTATGTAATAAAGCCGGTATTTTGGTTCCGGCAATGCAAAAGAGTATACAGACAGAAATAGATAAAATTGCCCGGATAAGTGGCAGTGACAAGCAGTATCTGAGTAATGATGCCAATAAGGCATTGAGTAAGGCCAAAACGCTAGCCAAGGAATTTGGAGATGAGTTTATTGCTCTTGAAATAATATTACTGGCTATCCTCGAAGGATCAGACAGCATGGCCATGCAAGTGAAAAGTGCAGGAGGAACACCGGCACAATTCAGAAAAGCCATTCAGGAACTACGAAAGGGCAGGCAGGTTAATGACCCGCACGCTGAGGGCCAGTATAATGCCCTGAAAAAATATGCCCTTGATTTGAATGAACAGGCTGAAAACGGAAAGCTGGATCCCATTATTGGAAGAGATGAGGAAATCAGACGGATTCTCCATATTTTGTCGCGAAGAAAGAAAAACAACCCCATCATCCTGGGAGATCCTGGTGTGGGAAAAACAGCCATAGTCGAAGGAATAGCGTGGCGGATTGTGCAGCAGGACGTACCTGAAAACCTGCTGACCAAGAAAATTTTTGCACTGGATATGGCAGCATTGATTGCAGGCGCCAAGTACAAGGGTGAATTTGAAGAAAGACTTAAGGCCGTCATCAATGAAGTAATTGCTTCAGATGGTGAAATCATCCTGTTTATTGATGAAATACATACCCTGATTGGCGCCGGTGGTGGTCAGGGAGCCATGGATGCTGCCAATATACTCAAACCAGCGCTGGCCAGGGGAGAGCTTCGTACCATCGGGGCTACCACACTGGATGAATATCAAAAATATTTTGAAAATGATAAAGCTCTTGTGAGAAGGTTTCAAACGGTAAGCGTTGATGAGCCCTCCGTAGAAGATACTATTTCTATTTTGCGCGGAATACAGGAAAAATATGAGGTTTACCACAAAATAAGAATTCTCGACGAAGCCATTATTGCAGCAGCTGAGCTTTCCAACAGGTATATTTCAGAGCGAAAATTGCCAGATAAAGCTATCGATCTGATTGACGAGGCCGCAGCAAAATTAAGACTCGAACTTGATTCTGTTCCGGAGGTAATTGATGAACTTGACCGAAAGCTCAGACAACTGGAAATAGAGAAAGAGTTTATTAAAAAGGAAAAGGACGATAAAAAACTCAAATCCATAAATGAGCAGATTGCTCATCTTAAAGAAAAGCTGGATTCCATGCGTGCAGCCTGGAAATCAGAAAAAGAAATTGTAGATACCGTACAGAAAATCAAGGAAGAAATCGAACAGCTGGAGTATGAGGCACAAAAGGCAGAGCGAGAGAGTGACTTTGAAAAGGTTGCCCGAATAAGGTACGGAGAAATGAAACTGCGTGAGGCCCAGTTACTGGTAGCACAGGAAAAACTGGCCAACCTGCCTGAGGATGCCCGTTTTACCAATGAAGTAGTAACAGCCGATGAAATTGCTGAAGTCATTTCAAAGTGGACAGGTATTCCGGTTTCAAAAATGTTGCAGACTGAAAAAGACAAATTATTGCATCTCGAAGATGAAATCGGTAAGCGGGTGATCGGACAGCAGGAGGCTGTTGTAGCAGTAAGTGATGCTGTAAGACGGTCAAGGGCGGGATTACAGGATGATAAAAAACCCATTGGATCATTTCTGTTTTTGGGACCTACAGGAGTGGGTAAAACGGAACTGGCGAAAGCACTTGCTGAAGTGTTATTTGATGACGAAACAGCTATTACCAGAATTGATATGAGTGAATATCAGGAAAAGCATGCCGTAAGCAGACTTGTAGGTGCTCCTCCCGGATATGTGGGTTATGATGAAGGCGGTCAGCTTACGGAGGCCGTAAGACGCAGGCCGTATTCCATTATTCTGCTGGATGAAATAGAGAAAGCGCATCCCGATACTTTTAATATTTTGCTCCAGGTACTGGATGATGGCAGACTTACAGACAACAAGGGCAGGGTAGCCAATTTTAAAAATACCATTATCATCATGACTTCAAATGTTGGTGCGGAGCGCATACTTGAAAATTTTGAGGATCTTGATATAGCAGGAAAAAAGCATCGACAGGAAATCATTGAAACTACTAAAGTGGAGGTTTTTGATATGCTGCGGGGATTTTTAAGACCAGAATTTCTCAACAGAATAGATGAAAAAATCATGTTTCTGCCACTGTCAAAAGACGAGATCAGGGAAGTTGCTCAAATGATGATTGGCAAACTTACAGATAACCTGAACAAGCAGGATATTCAGATTTCCTTTAGTAAAGGGGCCATGAGTTTACTTGCCGATCTTGGATACGACCCTATGTTTGGCGCCAGACCTATGGCAAGGGTTATTCAGAAAGAAATTGTTAACCCTTTGGCAAAATATGTATTAAGCGGTCAATTTTCAGCAGGCGAGACCATTTATGTTGGCATAAATGCGGTAGGATTTACTTTTAGCCATTCCCCTTCCGGAAAGGAAGAGTCGGCTGATGCAGGCTCGAAGAAGGTACTAAATGACCTGATAGAAGACATAGAAGTTGCAGAATAAAAGATTCTCCGGTGTGGCGGATGACTTTAAGTTTTTCTGAATGACGGTAATCATTAAGAGCCTGCTTTTTTAAGGGAAAAATAGCTCTGGAAAAGTTTTGCCAATAAACTTTTAAAAAATATGAATTACGTGGATCTTTTGAAAATGGAAACTTCTATTTTACAGTACCATATCCTTGTACGCAATGCAGGTGGAATAACCTTTTGAAGCGAAATAAGCTTTTGTGTCTTCGACAGATTTTTCTGATGTTGCTAACACAAAATCTCCACCCCAGGCACCCAAAGACTTAATTTTGCCCCAGTAATCTTTAAAATACAGGTCTCCTGCTTTTTTGAATCCTGTATGTGAAGCGATGACGTCTTCATGGGTCATGAGGAGCGCTTCAAATTCCTTTAGTTGTTTGCATTGCTGAATATCCTCCGTAATTTTGGTGATGGACTTGACAAGAGCAGTTTTGTTTTTTACGGCTTTGAGGTACTCTTTAATGCCATTGGCTGAATTTTGCTTCTTTTCGAGATACACAAAAAATAAATTCTTGTGAAACGAAGGAGAAAAATCAACTTCTGTATAGGAAACTTCATCAGGAGTATTTAGATACTCTACCGGGCCGGAAGCAAACGCGCATGCTACATCGTATCCTGAGCCATCTTCTGTTTTGAAATAAAGCATCAGGGGATTGACTTCCGCCCATTCTGCCACCAGGTATATCAGGGTGCTGCTTGATCCCAAACCCCATCCTATTGGAAATTCAAGCTGGGTTTCAATTTTAAATCCATTCCACTGGGACAAAAATTCTGAATTTAACCTGACGGCATTCTTAAGTAGTTTTTGAAGGTAAGCTGAAATCTCTTCATCAGAAGTCTGTACAGGTGAAAAATCAAAAAGCGATATGGTGGACTCAAACCAGACCTTGCCGTCCTTATCCATGCTTTCCCATATAAGATCAGAGCTCGTAGTTCTTTTTACTACCAGTTTTTGGCCTTGTTTTGTTGGTAGACCAAGTGCTTTTGCTCCATCCAGAACTGCATATTCTCCTGTCAGCAACAACTTACCGTGTCCGTAGTATTTGGTTTTGATAGCGCAAAGATTTAATGTTGCACAAATTTAAGCATTGAAAAGGGGATATGAATAATATATGTGAAAAATAATTTTATAAAATGCACAATTTCTGCAAGATACATATGAATCTTATCCTAAAACAACTTTTTATATTAGAATCAATCTAAATAAAACTCATTTTAATAAACCTGTAGCTTACATTCTTTGTTTGTAATCAAATCAATGACAATTCAAGATGGATACAGTGAAATCACCCGTTATGTTGTATACCGAGCAAACACCCAACCCGGAAACGCTCAAATTTGTGACTAACAAAATGCTATATCGTGGTACAGCAGACTTCAGGGAGGCATCCCTGGCAGAAGAGTGGTCTGCACTGGCCAGTGCTCTATATTCCTTTCCGTATGTGAAGGGTGTATACATTTGTAATAATTTTGTCACCATCACTAAAGAGTTTAATTATGCCTGGGAAGACATTATGCTCCCTCTGAAAGAGTATATTAAAACTTATGTGACCGAGGAAAAGGAAATTATCGCAGATGGATTTGAGGCAGCGATGCAAGCTATGGAAGCGGCAAAATCTGAACGTATATATACCGGTGATGAGGCAATGCTGGTGCAGAAAATCAAGGATCTTATTGACACCTACGTCAAGCCGGCTGTTGAAATGGATGGAGGGAATATAGAATTCAAATCCTTTGACAATGGTATTGTTACGGTTATACTGCAGGGTTCATGCAGCGGTTGTCCTTCTTCCACGGTTACATTGAAGTCAGGGATTGAAGGCATGCTGAAACGAATGGTTCCGGAGGTTACGGAAGTAGTCTCCGAAATGGGATAGCCGTCAGCTACAATTATATGAAAAGTAAATACCAGGATTTGTGCCGGGCCGCTGAAAAAGTTGCCACCAAAGCAGGTGCTTATATTTTAGCGCATAAGGGTCGGGTAGAGGCAGGGGATATAGATGAAAAGGAACAAAACTCCCTGGTTTCCTTCGTCGATAAAAATGCAGAAAAAATAATTACTGAAGGCCTGTACAATATACTTCCGGAGGCCGGTTTTATAACGGAAGAAGATGTGACTGAAAACGATGAACGAGAGTATACCTGGATTATCGATCCGCTGGATGGTACCACTAATTTTTTAAAATCAGTTCCTTATTTTAGCGTAAGCATTGCACTGGCTCATCATGGCGTACCAGTTGCGGGAGTTGTTTATGATATTACCGGCAATGAAGTCTTCAGTGCATCCAAGGGTATGGGAGCTACATGCAACGGAGAAAAAATAAGGGTAACGTCCGGACAGCTATTTTCTGATCAGCTCATAGGTACTGGGTTCCCCTATGTATCTTCACAACTTTCAGAAGCCCATATAGATGTATTGCGGGATATCCTCCAGTCAACCCGTGGTATCAGAAGAATTGGATCTGCGGCACTGGACTTGTGCTATGTTGCCTGTGGAAGGTTTGGTGCTTTCTATGAAACGGACCTCAATCCCTGGGATGTAGCAGCAGGTGGCCTCATTGTTCAGGAGGCGGGAGGTATTATGGATGATTTTTATGGTGGTGGCAACTGGCTTTCCGGGCATAATGTACTCGCGACACCCCCACAGTTTTTAGATTTGATGATGTCCAGGTTTGAAAAATTTAAAGGCCTATAATTCCAAAAATACCATTCGGTTCAGACATATTCAAGTTGCTCATATAATATGAGGCAACTCTTGCAGCCTCCAATTATGCTGTTTAATAATTCTGTTATCATTTTGATCCCGAGGAGCTCTACAATCAAATACGCTGGGATATTTCAGATATTAGGTTGTAGTAGTCCAAATAAAATTCAAGGCCCCTGATCCATGGTCAACAAAAATATCTTTGGTGAATTCATAAGATTTAAGACGCTTAAAACTTATGAAGACATAAAAAAACCCTTAACCACATTGAATGATTAAGGGTTTTATGAGTAGCGCCCCCTCCAGGACTTGAACCTGGGACCTGCGGATTAACAGTCCGTCGCTCTAACCGACTGAGCTAAGGAGGCATGCTTCAACCTTTCGGTCAGCAACCTTTTCTTTCAAAGGCGGTGCAAATTTATAATCTTTGACCATTTTAACCAACAAAACAGAGGGTTTTTTTTATAATTTACAAAAGGTATTTTTTTTATGCCTTCCATAACCTCAAATCTGGCACTTTGCCAAAGAAACATATACTGATAATTTGTACTTCTTTTTGTATTTCCAGGCATTTAAAATACGCAGCGGAATATACAGTTCAACTGCATTTTTCCTAGTTATGAATAAAAGGGGATGTTTAAAAAACTGAGATTTTATTTCTGAAAAACAAGGGGCTGTTAACGCATTTTTGGACGTCTTCTTTTTCCTCCAGATCCTGGCAGCTGACCGGTTTTCATACCCATGCTTTGTGCTAGTTTCATCTGCCCTCTGTTGGCAATAGCTGTTTCAAACTGCTTCAACTGATCTTTGAGGGCAGTTTCAGTAATTTTAAGATTTTTGCACTGATAAATATAATTTTTAGCTCCCGCCCAGTTGTTTTTATTAGCCTGAATACCTGCCATTTGTAGTAGAACCATACCTTTTTCGTTATCTGATGGCAGTTTTAATGCGAGGGCTTCGTTAAAGAATGCTTCAGCAGTGGTATTGTCCTTTCGGTTTGCGGCAAGAGAACCTTTCAAGATGTAGTAGAAGGCTCTGTTGGTAACATAAAGCAGTTTTGGATTCAGGGTTAGATTCAGTCTTTTTTCAGCTCCCTCAAAATCCATTTTCTGCAGCATCTCCGAAGCTGATTGTATAGTACCCAGCATGATATAACTTAGTAAAAATAAAAGTCCCGTTACAATCAAAATGGCAGCATACCAAAATCCAAAAAAGAATGATAACACAATTCCACCCCCCAAAAACAGGGCAATCAATGCAAATTTTATGTAAATATTTATGGTAAACATAGTACTGTTTTAAGGAAAATATGCAAAGTACAAAGTTACATTAATTTTGTGTATTCTACCTGCCTGTCGAAGGTATATCCCCATTATTTTATCACCTTGCCGGTATCATTAATTAACAAAAGATTACCTCCAGTATCCATGTATCCTCCTGCCGGAAATACAATTTTAAATACATGTTCAAAGTATTCAAGTGCATGCTTTTTGCCAGTAGTCTGACTGGCAAGCAGATTGAAAATAAGGATGCCGCCTTCACTTAGACTTTCGCGCAATAATTCAAGATATGCAATAGTCTGCAGATCTTCCGGCACCTTACTGCCGACAAATATATCCATGGCAATAATATTGTACCTCGTGGTGTCCTGCATTAAAAAAATACGCGCATCAGCTTCTACAAGGGTAATATCACCAGAGAGGTCAGGCAGCACATATTTGCTGGCAAGCCTGATGACTTCACCATCAATTTCTACACCGGTATATGTATACTGCCTGTTAAATTTTTTTTCAAGCATGTAAGGTATACTTCCCAGGCCAAAGCCAAGTAGCAGGACATTTGCTTTGTCAGGAAGTTTAATCCGCTCAAAGGCATGACGAAAATTGTCGTATTTATCCGCAAAGGAGTAAATTGCGTCTGCAGTAGAAAGCTGTATCCGACCTTCCTGCAGGCTTACACATAAGTATTCATTATATTCTGAATACGTTTCTTCCAGTTTTATCTCCGACACATAACTCCACCATCTCTTCCACTGTGGTATTTGTATGTTCATAAGACATAGTTTAGCGATATTCAGGCTTCAGCTGCATCAGAAACCTGGTTTTGTAATTGTAAGTCCTGACTACTTCATATCTCGCCGATAATATTTCCTTGTCCTCAGGTTGTGCATAGTAAAACAATGCATTACTTTCAGGCTGTGGTTCCTTATGGTAAGGAACCAGTTCATACCTGCCCTGATTTTCATAGGTGGTATGAAAGAGAAGGGAAGGATGAAAAAGCCAGTTACAGTTGATTTTTATGGGATGTGTGATACCTGATACCGATGTGATTTTACTGATATCATTCAGAACTTCATAGGTGTTTTCATCATAATACCATTCAAAACTGCATTTTGGGTTGAATGCATTCTTGTAGTGATATCCAAGCAAGCTGACACATAGGATGCTCAGGACTATGCCTCCTGCATTAAAGCGCTTCCTCACCAGTTCAAAAAGTGCTGTAACCGGAATGGCCAGCATAGGAATAAAAAACAAAGATGTGCGGGCATTCAAATAGGGGACATTTGCCAGATGATGCTGGAGAATATTGTAAATAAAACTAAAAATGAGCAGACAAACCGAAGCTGTCGTCAAATTCCATTTTTTCCAGTTTTCATTGAGGATAAGTGCCATGGCGATGCAAACTATTATGGACCATGTAATAATTTTGGCAAACAATGGAAACTCCCATCCAAAATACGGGATATTGTGTCGAGTGCTGAATATCAGAGACATGACGGTATCGACATAAAAACTATAATTACCCCAGTACACAAACTGCTTTGTTGCTACCATTTTTGTGATGGGAAGATAGGATAAAACTGCCAGAATTAATGTGGTTATCAGCAGTACCCTTATATTCTTAAATGTGGAGGGATCTCCGGACTTCCAAGGTATCAAAATTGTTAAACCAAGCAGACCGATAAGAGGCATATAGTAATTGAGCAGTGTAAAATTGGCGTAAACTCCGATGGCAGCTGCTATGACTGCACCGGAAAGATAGGAGGTTTTGGGTTGGGTTGTATACCGGGCCAGCCAATAGAGGCTTGCAGATTGAAGTGCCACACTCATGGCATATCCGCGGGCAAGTGAAAAGAAATCGAGCAAAAACGGATTGGCAATACATAAAAACATTCCGGCAGCCCTCACCCATCCTGAATTTGAAATGAGTCCGGTAATCTTCCAGCAGCATGCAAAATACAAAACAAAACTAAGCACATTCGGCAGTCGGATTGCCCAGGATTTGATGCCCCATATCGCCATCGACAGTTTTATACACAGGGTGTTCAGTATGTGGTTATTCGGCCATGGATCTGTGTAGGTTACAATATCCCGAACCGACATAAGGCCATAATAAGTAGCTGTACCTACCTCATCATGCGTCATAGGTATAGTCCAGGCCTTGTGTATAATCATTCCCCAGGAAAGTAAAAACAATAATGGCATCCATGGATGCAGTCTGATATTTTCCAGTACCTGTTTCAAAGCAGATCTGTACATAAGGGTATGAATTTTTATAGCGAATATAGTGCTAAGAATAGAATAATGTACCTTTTAAGACCATTAGTTATTGCTTAAAATTCAATCCTAAAGCCACCGCTTACCATGCCCGGCCCAATTCCAAGTTGGTATATTTCAGGATTTTTGTAATTTTCGACAGATTAAACCTGAAGAAATTGGAAAACCGAATATTTTGTGAAACGCCCAGATTCATTCTCCGGGAAGTTGTCATTCAAGATAAGGAAGGCTTGTTTATCCTGGACACTGACCCGGAAGTACATCGGTTTTTGGGCAATCAATCGGTAATTTCGATGCTTCAGATAGAAAAAATGATTGAATCACTTCAAATGCAGTATCGCATCCACGGCATAGGAAGGTGGGCAATCATTGAAAAATCAAGTGGTGAATTTGTTGGATGGTCAGGCTTAAAACTTGTCAAAGATACAATCAATAGCCGAAGCCATTTTTTTGATCTTGGATACCGTATTATAAGATCCCACTGGGGGAAGGGCATTGCATATGAGACTTCCCTTGCTGCCCTCAGGTATGGATTTGAGACTCTGAAGCTCAACAATATCTATGCTTCTGCACAGGAAGAAAATCATGCATCGCTGGCTATACTCTCAAAGCTGGGCTTCAAAAAGCAAAACAGGTATTATGATTTTAATGCATGGCAAATCTGGCATGAAATGCATGACTCTTCCTTTAATTTTGATTCATAATAATAACATATACATATTACTTATAAAATATGATATCAAAATGTTGCATTCATTGCTATTTGGATGCCGGTAAAATTTCCTTTTAAAGTCAGTGGAACAACCATGGAATGAAAATCAAGTTTTTTATGCCTGGTTTTATAACCGACTGCATCCAGAAATTCATTCATCGGATCAATCAAAATCAGTGCTGCCTGTCCAAAAATGCGGGAGTTATGCCATTTTCGGTCGTTGCGTATAATTCGGCCTTTAATGGCATAAAAATGCTCTCCTAATACAGCACCTACAAGAGGAGTAAGCATCAGATCCTGATAGGAAGGCACCTCCGCGAAAGCTTCCAGTCCATATTCCCAAAACAATGTCGACATAAGCGCAGTGTAGGTAAAGGACTGCCATTGATTGTATCCGCTTCCGCGTGCACTCATATAGTAAAATGCGCCGGCATAAGGGTGAGTTACATAGTTGATAAAAGGATTATCCCTGTCCCAGACAGGCCCCTTCAGGATATTGGTCTTCCATTTGTTCCATGGGCCATCTTCCAGTATTTTTTTTCTGTCCCAGTTGCTGACGTGTTCGGGCAATGACCAGTATACGGCAACGGAAAGCAAAGAAGTTCCCAGAAATAACCCGGAATTGTACAACAGCCTCTTAGGATCCTGCGCAGGATCATAGTATCCTGAAAGGTTTGACTCGGAAGTTTTAGAAGTATTATTTTGTTTTGAATAAATGCCGTAAAATAATGGGGATGACAAACTTCTCAGTGTGTCTCCCGCGGTGACGGGAATGGCTATCCATCACTGGGGCATCAGTAAGCACAAAATCAAACAGCGCATATGTAACGAATTGTTTGATTAAATTAACCTATTTTTCAATGCCCTGTATTAAATGAAGATACTGTAAGATCTGATATTCATCATCATTATTGAAACAATCTGTAGCGATGTTTTTAAGTGTGACCTGAGATAAATTACTATATTGATTTTAATACAATGACTATGCCTGCACCAAAAATGATAAGTCCTGCAATTTGCCTAGTCAACTGTATGATACGCGGGCTTAATTTATGTGAAATCCATGCTGCAGCAACAACTTTGGCAGTATCCGTGAGTATGATGGTTGCCAGTATTGTGGAAAAAAGCATGACTACCTCATATGAGGTGGTTCTTTGCAGGTTGCCATAGGTATGCATCAGCGTAAACCAGAAAAAGAAGGTAAAGGGATTAAAGAAATTGACAGTAAAGCCCTTGCCAAAGTATCCGGTTTTCAACCACTTTTTTGTTGCGGAATTTTCTGACATTTGATAAGACGGGGAAGAGAAAAAGGTAGAAATACCAACTATAGACAGGATACTTCCGCCAATTACCGCCGACCAGAAAGGGTAATGGGGATTTGCAGTCATTTCTTTAAATTGTGATGTAAAAAAATAACTTCCCAAAATAACCACCAGATCACTGATCCAGATACCCGCTCCTACCCATATACCGGCTTTCCAACCGGCAGACAGCGAGGTTTGGGTCAAAGCGACAAAAATGGGGCCAAGCAAAATACTCAACGAAAACCCATAAATTAACCCCTGAACAACATATTCCAAATCAATAATTTTTAGAGCCAGGCAGAAATACCGGATAATAATATACCTTTAGGAGCGCACTACTGGTTAATGGCATTTTCTAATAATTAAAAACGAGTCAACGAGCAAATCCGGTCACCATAAACGTTTAACACAACAAACTCTACACCACAGAGTTGCAAATCATACTATTAACTATTATTTGCTTAAACCTGCGGCATCCATAAATTCCTTGCTGTCGGGTTTTATTTTTGAGGCAAAGAAATGTGTCAGTTTTCCATTTTCATCGATGAGATATTTGCAAAAATTCCATGATGGAACTTCCTCATTCCATCCATTTTGCTTTGGATCGGTAAGCCACTTGTAAACCGGGTGCTGGTCTTTCCCTTTGACATCTACTTTGTCAAACATCTGAAAGGTAACGCCGTAATTTTTCTGGCAAAAGGTTTCAATTTCGGAAGCACTTCCCGGTTCCTGCCCTAAAAACTGATTACATGGAAATCCAAGGATGACGAAATCATTGCCATGTTGTTCATAAAAATTCTGCCAGTCTTTGTACTGAGGTGTGTATCCACATTTGGAAGCTGTATTGAGGACAACAATCTTTTTGCCCTTATAGGCAGACAGCTGAATGGTGTCTCCATCTATGGAAACAGCTTTTAAATCATAGAATGATGTAGTCATGATATTAGAATTTTGTTTTACAGGATCAGCAGTAAGTACTTTGTCAGCATTCATACAACTCATAAGCCATGCCGGCAGGCTGAGGAAAATAACGAAAAATAAAGAGGTATTCATATGTTTAATTTTAGTTTGTCACGCGCTGCGTGACTGGTTATCAAGGCCATAAGGAATCTTTGATTCGTAAAATAATCATCATATTTTGTGTATAAATGCTATTTTACTCATGTCGATTTCATATGTTTAATTTAATTTATGTTTTTAAATAAAGTTGCACATTTACCTGCCATACAGAAGTGGAAGAAATTTATCGGTTTGTTATTGTCCATAAACCTGTATCCACCTAACTTTCTGCTTAAAGTTTCTTCAAAGCATAGTCTTCGATTGGATAATCGAGCAAATGATACGGATACCATATATGTCCGGATCATTGGAATTTTATTAATAGAACCTTTTCCTTATCATCCACTTTTGGATGGGTATTAACAATGGGTCTTGTTTTTAGTTTAGTTAATGAGACTAAAAAATTTGGATTAATTACATCCTAAGACCTCATTTCTTGCTTTTTAAAAAGAACAACCATTGGATTTGTGGTGAAATGCCATTGCGCCTGCCTTCATTAGGAAATAAAGCATTAATTTTGCAAACTAATTCAAATAGAATATGCTGGATAAGCTCGATGCGATCGTCGACAGATTTTATTATCTGGAAGAAAAGTTGTCAGATCCGGAAACACTTTCTGATATGAAGGTTTTTGCCAGGGTCAACAAAGAATACAAGGATGTAAAGGAAATAGTCGAAGTTATCCAGCAGTTTAAATTATTAAGTCAGAACCTGGAAGGTGCCCGCGAGTTGATGAAGGAAGAAGATCCTGAAATCAGGCTAATGGCCCAGGCAGAAATTGAAGAAATTCAGCCTGTGCTCGAACAAACCGAAGAGCGGCTTACTTATCTGCTCATACCAAAGGATCCCGAGGACACCAAGGATGTTATCTTTGAAATACGATCAGGCACCGGTGGTGACGAAGCCAGTATTTTTGCCGGCGATTTGTTTAGAATGTATAGCAGGTATTTTGAAAAACAAGGCTGGAAAATGGAAGTTCTGGATGAAAATCCCGGAACCGCGGGAGGATACAATAAAATAGTTATTGAAGTGTACGGTGAAGATGTATATGGTAAAATGAAGTTTGAATCCGGAGCGCATCGCGTACAGCGGGTACCAAAGACGGAATCTCAGGGTCGGGTACATACCTCTGCAGCCACAGTTGTAGTGATGCCGAAATTTGAAGAAGAAGAGATTGATATACGCAAGGACGATTTGAAAACGGATACATTCCGGGCACAGGGCGCCGGAGGTCAGCATGTCAATAAAACAGAATCAGGAGTGCGCTTTACACACTTGCCAACAGGCATCGTTGCAGAAAGTACTGATTCAAGGTCGCAGCATAAAAACCGGGAGATAGCCTTGCAGAGATTATTTGTTAAAATTCAGGAAGCAGCACGCGAAAAAGCATATCTTGAACAAAAAAACAAACGTAAATCACTGGTTGGAACGGGTGACCGTTCTGATAAAATAAGGACATACAATTATCCGCAAAACAGGGTGACAGACCACCGCATCAATCTGACGCTCTATAGCCTTGACCGTGTAATGGAAGGTGACCTCGATGAGATCATCCAATCTCTTCAGGTAGCTGAAAATGCTGAAAAAATGAAAGGTGAGGAAGTGCTGTAAAGAAAAATTACCTATGACAACCAGATATCACATCCCGATTTTTTCCATTTTGTTTTTAATCATTTTCTATTCCGGGACAATATTTTCCCAATACAAGCACAGTGATATCTTTCCAGGTATACAGGGTAAGGCATTGCAGGATTCACTGGTTAAACAATACAAATCATACAGTTTACTCACGTATGCAGATTGCAGGGATACATTATTTGCAAAAATTGATGTCAGACAGGATTCACTGGAATGTATTTACACAGGTATGAAAAGATACCTTCCTCCCGGAGAAGATCCCACACAGGCTGTTTTGCTCAATGGGGCACCCAACGGAATCAATACGGAACATGCCTACCCGCAGGCCAAAGGTGCTTCAGGTTACGGACGCAGTGATATGCACCATTTGTATGGTACCCGTATCAAAGCCAATACAGACAGGGGTAACAAGCCATTTAGGGAAATTCCGGACAACCAAACGAAAACCTGGTATTATTTGACTAGCGAAATGAGCACCATACCTGTATCCGGAAGGCAATTGTACAGCGAATCCAATGATACCCATTTTGAACCCCGGGAGTCTTCCAAAGGGGATATTGCCAGATCGGTTTTTTATTTTTACACCATGTATCGCGCCGATGCAGAAGCAGCTGATGCTCAGTTTTTTGCTGGTATGCTAAATGACCTTTGCGAATGGCATAATCTTGATCCTGTAGACCAGAAGGAATGGGAACGAACCCACGGAATCAAGAAATACCAGGGCAATGTAAATCCTTTTGTTATTGATTGCTCACTTGTATCCAGGGCCTATTGCCAGAATCTTAGTCAGGAGTGTGAGTATATTCTGGATACTGACCAGCAAAACAATATACAAAAATCTCATCTGGAGACTTATCCCAATCCATCGGGGTCAGAGATGCTTATATCTATTGACGCTACGAGTCAGGCATATGTATTTGAGATTGTTGATTTATCCGGTAAAGTGATTTTTGGTCCCAGGAAAATCCTGGGTTCAGAAGTTCATCAGATAACTGTAACCCTCAATAGTGGCATTTATTTTGCCCGCTTGTCCCTTACGGGCCACAATGGCTCATCATTGGTCAGAAAACTGATTTTTTATTAAAAATTATCGTTCATTTTTACTTGCCAAGTTCCTCTTTTCCCCGGGTCTTCAGCGTAAAATAACCGTTAATTAAGGTCAAATCATACCGGTTTTCATTCGTTTTTATCCATTTTTTAACATCATTTTAATTTGAATTTCATGATAGTTGCTACTTTTTTCATGAAAAAATAACTTTGGTGTCCGGACAGTTAATAAATAGGTATTATGTGTTAAACTATGGCGCATAGAATGTTAATCAGTATACTAATTCCCTATATCTATATAAATGATTGATTATCAATTATATGTAAATTTAAATCATGTTTTTTAAGATTGTGGAAATGTGGAAAAATAATTATTTTAAAAATGGAAGAGGAATCTATAAATCTCTATATTTACGCTTTAGTTTACAACCTGACTCAGTATCACATATATGGAACATAAAACAAAACGAGACGCTGCCCTAATCAATTTGGTGTCTGATTTTGAAACGAAGTTTGAGCAAGGAAATTTGGGATATATAGACGAAAAAGCTTTCTTTCAACTTATAGAATACTACGAAGAAGAATACTTGCCGGAAAAAGCAATGGAAGTTGTAGATCTGGCGCTGGAACAATTCAAATACAGATCAGATTTTTACATTATCAAGGCGAGATTACTTTTGTACGAAGGCCAATATGATGATAGTCTGTATTTTTTGGAAAAAGCATCTCAAATTGCACCTTATGAATCAGAGATTACTATTTTAAAAGCCAGGGCACTGGCATTGAAGAAAGATGTCGATGGTGCAATGGCATTGCTGGAAGAACTAAAATCATGGGCTGGCAAATCAGAAGCTACCGAAATACTTATTGCAGAGTCATTTATTTATGAGTCCGTTAAGGATTACGACAAAATGTATGATTGTCTTGCCAGGGCAGCACTGCAGGATCCTTCGCATACAGAAGCTATGGAGCGCATTTGGATTAGTGCAGAACTCAGCAGGAGATACGAAGACAGCGTAAATTTACATCTTAGCATTATAGATAAGGATCCGTACAATTATCAGGCATGGTACAATCTTGGACATGGATATCATTGTATACTGGAATATGAAAAAGCGATAGAGGCTCTGGAGTATTCTTTTATTGTCAATCCGGATTTTGAAAGCGGATATCTTGATTGTGCCGATACCTGTCTTCAGCTCAGAGATTATTCCAAGGCACTTGACATTTATATTGAAGCCAATGCCAGGTTTGGACCAAATGCAGAATTAATGGTCAACATTGCCAACTGCTATTTAAATCTTAAAAATATTTCGCTGGCAAAGGAGTGGTTGTTGAAGTCCATAAAAATTGAAAACTACAATGATGAATCTTATTTTTTACTGGGAGAAGCTTATGCACAAGAGGGTATATGGTACAATGCCATTAATGCCTATCACAAGGCTATTGAACTGGACAACAGAAGGGAAGAGTACTACCTTGGTCTTGCCAAATCTTACCTTGCGGTAGAAGAGTACAACAAGGCCACCATCAACTTTCAAATGGCTATCCAGACAGGACCAGAAGATACCAAATATTGGAAGGAATACGCCTGTTTTATGATAAAACTGGGCCTGCTTGATGAGGCATTGCTTATATTGGATGAGGCGGAGGATTATACCTATGGCGCTGATTTGCTATATTGCAGAGCTATTATTCACTTTTTTCAGAAAGAAAGAACAGAATGCCTTGCCATGCTTGAAGAAGCCTTGGTTGAACATTATGAAGGTCATACCATATTATTTGACATGGCCCCTGAGCTCAGGCTTGACAAGGAAATTAATGGAATGATAAAATATTATAAGGAGGAATTCTGATTTTTCCTTTAAAATACTCTTTTTAATTACCAAAACTGAGGAGCATCTGTCAAAAAGATGCTCTTTTTTTTAATATTACCGTACAATAAGGATCTTGGTTACATACGTATCTGCAGAACTTGTTATTTCTGTGGTAGAGGCAAATACGAGATACGTGCCAGAAGTTGCGGGAACTCCATTGTAATCCTTTCCATTCCATATTGCTGTACCTCCTTCAGCGTTGGTTTGATATACCAGTCTGCCGCTCATATCCACAATCTTGACCTGCACATCCCTTGCCAGTCCTCTGATAGCAATATCTCCCTGATAGCCAGGCCTTACCGGATTTGGAAATGCGTATACATCTGTATATGTTCTTGTCGCTGCAGATGTTGTGGTCCTGAAACTTTGAATACCGGCGTTGGTAGCTATCCAAATTTCTCCACTTTCTCCATTATATGCCAGTTGTTTTATAGTATTATCAATAAGCGGACTATTTCGTGTGTTAAAGGAATATAAAACGGTATCCCCAGATGGAGCCATAACAAAAATTCCATTCCTGGTTCCCAGCCATTTTTTATTGCCTCCGTCAACTGCAATTGAAAGAATTTCTTCAGCTTTCAGCAAGATAGCGGGGATTCCATCTTCGATTACTTTTTTGGTGTTACCCTTACATCTGCCCGTGTCAAAAGGATCAGCACAATCGAATACTACCGGGCCCTCAGATGTCCCAACCCAGACACTGCCATTTAGATCGACAGCGACGCAATTTACCTTGTTACCCGTAATGGCACTGGTTGCAGCCGTAAAATAACGTATCTGGTCATCGGAGGTATTCTCAAGGTCTTTTCCCTCATGGAATACAATCAACCCATTACCAACACCTTGAACGGTTATCCATTTATTTTCATAGGAATCTATGTCTATTTTAGAAATATTTGTGCTTCCGGGCACCGTGAAGTTATACCATTTGTCATCTTTCGTCTTGACAACTAAGGGCCGGGGTGCACCAAAATTACATATCCACATATTTCCTTTTTTGTCAAATTTCATATATGGTATTCTTATTCTTAAAGGATCACCTGTTCGGCGTTGCAGTATACCACCCGTATTTTCTGTATTGTAATATGTTGCCAGCCCTGTTTCACGGTTATATTTCAGTATCCCATTCCAAAAGCTACCTAAAAAAAGGTTTGAAGTCTTTGGTTCCGGTACCGTAGTCTGGATATATAAAATGTCTTTTTCGCCGAGTGCAGGGTTGTTGTCACGATTAAAATTTTTCCATTCATTTTCCGCATAGATGTAATACCCAAAGGATACAGCCGGGTTCTGGTAGTCTTCCGTAATTCCTCCTGAAGCAATAAAGGCAGTATCTTTCAGGAAATGTATTTCGCCGGCCGTATTGGAGGCCGGTGAATTGAAGTCAAGTTTGCGACATCCCGACGCCGGCGTATCTGTATACCTTACAGGACTCCATTCATCCGCATACCAAATACGTCCTTTCTGGTCTTCAATACCATATATCAGTCTATTGATACAATCAGCTCCTCCTTCATTGAGCATAAGGTTTTCATCTGTATACCAGATTTTACTTCTGTCGTTTATCCCCCTTTGTCCAATCAACAGGTATTTTCCCTCTGTGGATAAAAATCTGACCTGATGTCCTGGGAGTTCATCCTGCCAAAGTTCAAACTTCAGATCATCAGCACAATAAAGGATGGCGTTTTTGATAACCAGGAACAGCCTGTTTTTGTATTGCTCCACAAAAACTGCATCATAATTTTCGGGAAGGTCTGAATCCAGCGTCAGTTTTTTCCATCTTCCGAAATCAGCAGGATTTGGATCGTCAAGTGGCAGATTATATAAGCCTTCAGATGTAGTCCCGAAAATACGACTGCCAAATATGGCAATATCCCGGACAGCCACCGGAGTAAATGTGGTATTTTTAAATTCGAGTTTTTGTAAGTCAAAGCTTAAAATTCCAAAATCAGTAGCCATAAAAGCAGTTGATGCATTGGCAATTTCAACATCATTTACTTTTTTACTTCCGGGGATGACCCTGTTGTCTTTTATAGCCGGTATATTGGTTATACCCTCATCAGACAGAACGTCAACATTGCTGTCGGCATAGACAATTATAAGCTGCCTGTTGAAGGGGTCGTATGCCATTTTACTAACCTGAATTCCACTAAGTCCGTCTTCTCTGGACAGGTAGGTGATTTCACCATCTTCTTTTCCAATGTAAAAAATTCCTCTTGTTGCGGCATAGATAATGTGGTCTTCACTTTGGGTAATCCATATTCCTTCCTTTAATGACAGATGCGACTTCCATACGCCGATTGGAATATCGCTTTGGCTCAGGGCAATACCTGTAAAAAAAAGAAAGCAAAAACAAATCCAGAGCGTTTTCAAATGGGACATGGTTTCGGGTATGAAATGTATTAATTTACAAATTTATTATTAGCTTAAGCTGCATGGTGCAA
>Ga0172372_10002105_pt1 | contig 30525 bp, 19 predicted proteins | sample LakKiv5m_2_FD_114544 | JGI IMG/M metagenome (GOLD analysis project Ga0172372, IMG submission 114544) | Freshwater microbial communities from Kabuno Bay, South-Kivu, Congo - kab_092012_9.5m | ecosystem: Environmental > Aquatic > Freshwater > Lake | place: Democratic Republic of the Congo...
GAATGGGCTGAATCTCTGTACTAGACCGCTTCGAGTACGAGTACGAGTACCATTTCATTGAGTACGAGTACGATAAAAACCAGTGGTTTACATTCCTAGCCACAATAATTCCTGAAGAGCCCAGTAACAGAAACGTAAAACCTATGAGATTCGGGATCAATCGCATTGAAACCAGAATTCAGTGGCCCGCAGTTTTTCTGATCGCCATCGGTGGATTGGGACTGATTGTATCCTCCTGGTGCTTTCTGTTCTCCTGTGTCGGTTTACTCAACGGGTTGATTTGGAGTTCGAATCAATCCCGTGCCCACCAGGAGGATTTGGCGGTTTTCTGGAGTGGTCCTTTTCTCTTCTTTGCCGTTGGTCTGCAGCATGGACTGATGATGCTCGCTGGCCAGTACCTCCTTGAAAGAAGGCACTATCGGGCGGCTGTCGCAAGTTGCATCCTAGCGGTGTTTCCGAGTTTTTGCCTATGCCTGAGCACTCCGGTAGGGATCTGGGCGTTGATATTGCTCAGTGACGATCAAGTCAAATCCGAATTTGATCGATCCGATCAGGAAGACCCGCCGAAGGATCCGGGTCGATGACTAGCCCTCACTTGATCAAGCTCGATGTTTTGCATTAAGTCAGGGGAGTATGAGGCAAGAGTTGGTCCGCAGCCTTCGTATCAGAGAGTCCCAGTGGTCCGACGGACTGGTTCGCTTGGCGCCCGAAAGCAGGGCGAGCGCTTTGTGAACTTGTCCCCGTTCACTGTAGAGCACAGCGAGCTCGATTATCAAATGATCGGCAGGCTGATCTTGCGCTCCAATAGCAGATTCATAGCTCTCAATGGCTTGATCGATCTTACCAAGCTTGGCAAGCGATAAACAACGCCAATAAGCCAGTCTGTCGCTAGTATTGCTAGTATACAGATCTGGTTTGGTTTGTGATTGAGCTGTCCATTCCAAGAGACTACCCCAAGCTTTCGCATGCTGGAGGATCAATCCAACAAGAAGCAAGTAGTCTTCGTCATCGGGGGTTTGATGCCTCATCCAATCCTGACTTAACTGCGTATCGTCCAGAGCAAGTTTCAGGATGAGTTGCTCCTTGGTTAGCTTTGAGTCGTGAATCTGCGATGGGTCTAGTTTGTTTCTGATCGAAACGACACGATTCATGAGTTCGAAGATCCGTTCTTTTGCAGTTAATCCGCCAACTACAGCACGGTCATCGATCTCATAGACGCATTGCAGATGCCTTAATGCCCTTGCGGGGTATGCATTTTCATCGATGGATCGGTACTCATCGAGTTGATCTTGCAGTTGCTGCAATGCACCTAGGTTCGTCATAACGCCCCCGAGGATGATTGCCCAAACAACGAGGGACTGCGGTGTTGGGGGATCTGACAGTTGTTTATCCTGGTCCGCTTTGGTTGGATAGAAAAAAGTCCAGAGCGTGACTATCGCGATGCTTAGCAAACAGCGCAAAAGGTGTCGAACCCACCTGCCTGATTCTATAGAAACTATCGTATCGGACACAAATGCACCTGTGTATTCCAACAGGATCGCTAGGATCATGGGAGTTAGTCCCAATAAGAGTCGATAACGCGTGAGTCGCTTACGACACAAATCCAACTCAAATGGGTAACATTTCCCAATAAGGTCCAAGGCGCATTTGGACATTGCAACTGAGAGAATCAGATAAGTAAACCGTGTGCTATGAGTGCCAAATAGTGGTATTGGCAAGGGAGCCGCCGTTAGAAACCAAAGAGCCGCCGTTGTACCCAAAAAATACAAGAGCGTTTCTAAGCAGAATACTCGGTATGGGCTAGGCATCTGTGCTCCTTGTTTATCTCTGATGCCGTGATTTCCAGATCATGCCGTCCCAGGCGTAGTGGGTCAAGGCGGCCCAAAGGTTCAAAGTCTGCCAAGTTTCAGCAATCCATGGCCGCGAAGCTTGAGCGGTCCAGCCAATCCAACCCACCGCAAGAATTAAAAGAGCAAGAATCCCATACCAATGGCGTTGCAGGAGAGTCACAGCTGTCATGCCAAGAGACTTGGTGCGATTTCGAGTGTAGGATTGACTGACAAAAGCCATGTACTCGATGGAGTGAAAGATCGACGCGGCGGTTGCAAATCCCAAAATCATGCTCCAGGTCCCAAAGAGATTCGACAATAAATATCCCGCGTATAGAGAACTGAAACTAACAGCGTAAATCGTACCCGGAAGATCACTTGAACGAACGTACGCGATCTTGCGAACACACAGTAACACCGGAATAAACAACATTCCTAAATCGCATAGCCACCATGGAAACCAAGGCAGATCGATGAACCACCCTGAGTAAAGGGTGCTACTGGCGGATCTGAGAATCACATAGAAGATGAAGAAACGAACACCCCAGCGTTGTAGGCGATCATCGAGAAGACAAGGTTTTTTGCCAGATCTTTTATTGTAGACGCTCAAAATACCTGAGTGCTGGCTTGCAAAATGCCATGCGTTCCAAATGTAGTCGAGAACTCCAAGGCACAACAGAAGTCCGCTTTGAAACCGAACCGCTATCAATAATGTCGCCAACAGAATCGTCGATACCACCAGTTTGCCCCCGATGCCCGACCGTCGATCTTGATCGATACTGACAAGCAAAAGCGTGAGCCAGCGATGAGGAGCGCTGATAAAATAGAGTTGCCAAAAATCGATCGTGGAACCAGCACCAAGGATAGCCACTACCAAGAGCAGTAGCGGCCAATAAACATTAGCGATCCACAAGCAGTCGAATTGTTCCGAATGCAACCAACGATGAGCCAAAGTGTCTGACTGACCAGACAGAACTTCACAACGGGGCATTCTCAATCTTCCAAAGACCCTCGACCTTCCTGAAGCTCCACTGCTGCTCTTTGGGGTCTGCTCCCCCAAGCCGTGAAATCGAGACATTCGCCTTGGCGACCTCGCCATCAATCGTAGGTCTTCCGACGATGTAGTATTCCAATGAGCCAGCCTTGTCTGCGGGCGGCAAAACATCTGGCTTGACCAAAATCAACTTCAGCTTTTCATCGGTCGATTTATATTCATTGAGGTTGTCAACGACTTCAGCAACAAGACGTCCATCCTCAGACCCCATATTCACGACCTTCTGCTGAGAGCACCCCAGGAAGATCAGAAGGAATAGGGGTATGCGAATGAACTTGGATACAAATCGATGAATGATAAGTTTCATAGAACTAAGGTTCGTTGGAGACTACTTCTCCTCCAGAAACGGTACACAGGTTTTGCCATACGATCTGGTCGATGTTGTTTGGGATAAACCGGATGGATCCGTCGACGTACGATGCGTTCACGCCTGAACCATGGTAGCTTCTTGCTGCGACCTGCCATTGGCCGCCCGTAACCGGATCAACGTCTCTATCCTGAGTGCAGAACATCTGATGTCCAGCGGGAAATGCAGCAGGGTTCGTCGGCAAAGGGCATCCGGTTGTTACGTCCGTTCCATTGGATCCCGGAGGGAAAAAACCAGAAAATGAGTTACCACCCATCATCGGAGTCAGCAACGCACCTCGGACGTCGCGGTTCATGCCGCTGGGATGCGATGAACTTGTGCGCCCATCGACGGTGTTGTTGGATATGACTTCGCTGAACATCACGGAATTTGAGGTTCCGTCGGTAACGTCCCGTAGTCTTCTCCCTTTGCCCACACCCCAACGTTGGCCGTAAGGGAACTTGTTGATGTCAACAACAGCACCAAACGCGCCTCGCTTGGAAATGTCACCTCTGGGAGTAGCATCCCTCATGTACCTTCCACCAAAACAAGCAACATAGTTGGCTTTGTACAGATTTTCGATACTCAAGTCGCTGTACAGTACTTGGCTTGGGGGCGAACTGGGGCAGGACATCGCAGACCGAATAAAACTTTGCGTATCGATATCAGGGCGTCTCCATGGCAGACCGTCCAAGTTATCCCAGGGGCATGCCTCCTGGTGATCGTCAGCAGCAATCCCCTGCTCGACTCGTTGGCTCAACGTTGACTGTTCCATGAATGTGTAGACGTGCATAACCCAGGCAGGTCCATAAACCTCTGCTCTTGGAACCAAACCACCACCTTGGCTACCCGTCACGACAAATGCGGGAAAGTTTGGATAGCTGCCCCTAGGGGTGCCATCGGAGTTCAAGTTGTTTGGAGCCGTCGTATAACGTTCCGAGAAAGTGACATAACCAGGTGGCAGACTCTTTGCTGCGCTTTCCAGGTTGTGACAAGCCAAAGACATTTGCCTAATGCGGTTCGAACAATCCATACGACGAGCCGCCTCGCGGGCAGCTTGCACAGCTGGCAGCAACAGACCGACCAATACGCCGATGATCGCAATCACCACAAGCAGTTCAACTAACGTAAATGCTTTTCGATGCAGTCTCATAAACACCTCCAAACGGGGTATGGAAAAATAACTGTGCCACTATATGCGATGGCTTCTTCCGTCCATTAGAAACCTGTTAATATCCGTTTAGGGATTGGTTAGTGTCCTTTGGTTCACCGGTTTCTTGGATTCTCGAATGCACCAAAGATGATTTTCACCACGGACGATCAACGAGTCTTTCATCACACAAGGAGTCGTTTGCACACTTTCACCCAATTCGTTGGAAGCTACCACTTCGTATCGATCGCTATTACGAAAAACGACGCACCGCCCAGAATCCTCGAAAGAATAAACCAATCCATGGATTCCAATCGGCGAGCTATAGGTATTGCCACCCTTCCTAGCGCGATGGAGGCTCTTGCCAGTTTTGGGTTCCAAACACGTATAGACCCCTCCGTCGTCCACAACGTGGAGATAGTCACCATACAAAAGAGGAGTGGGAACGTAAGGCATCCCCTTCTCCAGACGCCAGATGGGTACATCAGGCCTGGCAGATCGCGGATCCAGCGGCAGAGCAAATGCCCGAACGTCAGGCGATCCGCCAAATGCAAAGACCATTCCGTGCCCAACACTCGGCGAGCAAACCACCTTCTCCGTAGGACCTTCGACTTGCCACAAAACCGCACCGTTTTGGAGTTTCAGGGCCATGGTCCGATTTGCCCCTACGAGTATGATCGCTGGATCGGAGCCGACTTGCGTTAAATAGGGGGTCGAGAAGGATCGTTGGGCAACAGGAGGCGTAAACCGCCAAACCTCCCGGCCATCGTCTTTGGCAAGCATCGCGACAAACGCTTCGCCATCCTGATGCCCATTGATCAGTACACCAACCTCACAGAAGATCGGTGAGGCCGCAAAACCATGTTTCGAAAAAAACGATCCTAGAGAGACTTTCCATAGAATTTCCCCGTTTTGACTGACAGCCGCAGCAATCAACTGTTTGTCATCCGCAAAGGTGCAGTAGATCACTCCAGAATCTCCAGCCGGTGTGCTTGAGGCGCTGGTATTGAATTTGTGCTGATTTTCAACCGGCCCTCGATGTACTGGGCAAGTCCAGAGTACTTTTCCATCTAAAGGATCGAACTTCATCAAAGAACGAACATCCGTTTGTGGGTCGGCGGTCGTCACATAGATCGCTCCGCCTGAGACAATCGGGGAGGAAAGACCACGTCCAGGTACTGGCGTCTTCCAAGCGACATTCTTTTCACGAGACCACTCCGTTGGAATTCCAGTCTCCTGGCTGATCCCATCGCCTCGCGATCCCCGCCACATCGACCACTCTTGGGCCTGTGCAGCGCTGATCAGGCAGATCAAACCCATCCATAGGGCATGCGACAACGCACTTGCAAAACAACGTCGGTTCATGGAGCTTTCTTTTTTGTTTGCTGGGATTGCTTGATCTGCCGCAGTAAGCTGACCTGTTCTTCTAGTTGCGCAACAGTTTGCCGCGCCGACAATAGCGATCGCTCAGCCGCTTCGATGGCTTGATCGACATCGTCGGTATCTCGAGTGGGACTGATCTGGACTGGACTTACACGCGTTGGGGGATTTGGAAGGTATGTCACGAGCGATCTTGAAGCCCTCGTCTTATTTAGCTCGATCGGGAGCCTGGATAGAATCCCATCTGCTGCTGATATCGCGATCGATTCGATCTGACCATCCACACCCGAAACCACTAAATCACTCTGATTCTCACTCAGTTGGGCTGACAAAATCCGATACCCCAGCGAGGCATTCCAAATCAATTTTGGCTCACTGGTGCCTTGCTGGATCCGCCAAACTTGACACCCTAACTCCTTGCCCACCGTCAATACCAAATCGGGTCCCAACCATCGCGCTAGGACAATCCCAGAGCCGTCAGCTTTCCAGTTTTCGATCGAGTCGAAACTATGAAGATCCCAAATTCGAATCGTTCCTGACTGATCGCCGCTTAGTAGCAAGTCCTTCTGAGCATGCCAGGCCAGGCTCGTAATCATCGCAGTGTGTCCACGCAGTGTCGCAAACTCCCGTTGAGCGAAGCGGTCCCACAGAAGGACTGCTCCGAATCGATCCCCACTTGCTAGAAGCAGTTGATCTGGACCATAGGCAGTGCGAGTCACCCAGTCGGTGTGCTTTTTGTATTCGTTTGAAACCGAATCCGCTATTCGAATTTCCTTGACAAGCTTGGAACTGGTTCCTATCGCGATGGTTTTGTCGGATCCATCGAGGGAAAAGTCTTGGATCGTATCGTTCTCTTGTCCCAAGCGAACATCGAAAACCTGTTGATCGAAATTCCATCGTGCCAGAGAACCAGATTCCCCTGGTTTTCCTATCGCGCACCAAAGGTACTTCCCATCGCTGGAAAACTTCAATCCGGAGATCTCCAAGTCGTCGATTCGTATCGCTTGCTCCTCCATTTGTTTCGATAACACGTTCCAAAACGCGATTTGCGAATCGCCTTGGATTGCGATCTTTTTTCCATCGGGCGAGCAGGCCAAATGAGCGATTCGGTGGTATTGCGAAACCGCCTTCAGGGGACTTAGCCAGCTTGGCTCCACCTGCTTTAGCTCAGAACCGACAGGATTCGATTTCATCGTCTGGGGCTTTGATGTCTTCATCAAATCACCCAACCCGGTCGCTATCCAATCTCGAATCTTGTTGAGTTCCCTCTGAGGTATTTTTGGTTTGTTGGGAGGCATCGCAGGTGACTCCAAATGCGCAGCCAACAGATACAGTGGACTCGCAGCAGGATCACCAACAACCACCACTGGACCACTGGCTGAACCAGCAAGGATTCCATCGACCGAGGTCATCACCAATTCAGCCCTTGGCTGATCTTCGTTATGGCACGAGACGCAGTGCTGCTTGAATATCCCTTGCACCTGCTCATAGGACACTCGTGGCGATTCGGCCAGGGGTGCTTCAAGTGCCTCTTGGCTAGTGGCCGCAGGTGTCATTCCCGCAAGAACCACGACACAGCAAATGATTCTTCTGATTGATGAAAGGATCGAATCGAGCATGGCGATTAGTGATTGAAGATGAATTCGTTACTGTTTAAGACTGCCCAGAAAAAGTCCTGGAGCGACTGCTCGGTGTTTGCATTCTTCTGAAGTTGATCATCGAGCCAACTTCGCTCAGATACAGTGGGTAGACGAGTCAAGCAGCGAATCGTGATTCGTGTCAGGATTTCCTGGGGCTGAACTTTCTGCTCAAGCCAAGTCCTTATCACAGAACCCTCCTCAATTTTCTTATTGGTCGTTTCGCCGTTGAGTAAATGCAATGCTTGCGATAGCGTTGGAGAGATTTTTGTTTCGCAGGTACAAGCCAAATTGCGATTCGATCGACCGAATGTGTTTAGGAAGTAATGTTGGGCTTGACCGTCGGCAACCTTCACGGCGCGCTCACCCTTGGACAATCCAGGCAGTCTCTCTGGTGCTTCGGTAACCTGGCAAATGCAATCGAGTAAGACTTCCGCTTTGAGCCTGCGAATCTTTTGATGAGAGAACTCTCGCTCATCGAGTTGATTCGATGGGTTTTTTGATGTGGAAGCTTGGTAAGTCCTCGAGTTGCAGATTTCACGTACCAAGGGTTTGATATCAAAATCATTGGCGACCAACTGGTCAGCGAGGTAATTCAGGAGCGAGTCGTTGCTGGCGGGATTGCTGATACGCACATCGTCGACTGGTTCAACGATTCCTCGTCCAAAGAAATGGGACCAGACCACGTTGGCAATGTTTCGAGAAAAAGCGCGATTGCTAGGATGTGTCAGCCACTGTGCCAGATGCTCTCTTAGATCCCTTTGGTCGGTTTGGACCGGTCTGTTTTCTCCAAGAAAACGAGGTTGTATCCCCTCCTTACCCAAGGGATGAACAATATTTCCGGTGGCCGCGTTGTAGATGGTAAGTTCGCGTGGGTCTTTTCCCTGTTTATAGCCGATCTGACTAAAGAACGATGCAAAATCGTAGTAATCGTCCATGGTCCATCGATCAAACGGATGGTTATGGCACTGAGCGCATTGAATCCTCGTACCCAGAAATACTTGGGCGACGTTCTCAGCAATCAACTGAGGGGTGGTTTCGGTTTGAAAGTAATTGGTAGCAGGATTACTCAGTGTGCTTCCGCTGGCCGAAATGGTCTCTTTTGCAATGTCCGCAATGGTTTTGCCCTGCGATACTTGGTCTCTAAGCCAATTGTCGTACAATTTCAGAGCCTTCCTGCTAACCCCGTTATTGGTGCGTATCTGAAGCAGTTCCGCCCAGTGCAAAGCCCATTGATCTTGAAACTCAGTTCGATCCAGCAACCGATCGATCCATCGGTTTCTTTTGTCTAAATCCTTGTCGTTGAGAAACTCGTTGTAATCGGATTCACTCGGAAGTTGCCCAACTAAATCGACAAACACTCGCCGTAAGAACTGCTCGTCGGTCCCAAGTGGCGAAGGTTGAATATGCAGGAACTGCAATCGTTGGTCGACCAATTGGTCTATTGTCCCATTTGAGACGACTGAAGGGTATTCAAAATATTCGCCAGACCGAACAATGATTTCCGTTCCAGCGGAGAACTGGTCAAACCTCGCCATGACGAAAGAAACACCGGGGCTAAGCAACGAGACCAACCCTTCTTTATCCACCTTTGCAACCCCTTCATTGTTGCTGAAGAATGTTGATAAATCGGTAACGTCACGTCGACTCCCATCACTCAAGGCAGCCACGACGATGATTTTTTGGATTCCTCCTGGGCTTGCCGCTACGCTCTGGCCAGGCAGCACTTCAATCCCCACGGCTATGGGAGTCGTTGCCTTGTCATTGAGCGCTCCTTCATAAAGCCACTGGATGAGCAATTCGTGTTCTTTGGAGTTTTCGGCAATCGGCCCACCCCCCGTATGCGCAACGAAACCGATCGCCTTTTGCAATAAAAGAGATTCCTCTGGTGCGTTTCTGTTGACCCGTCTTCCACCGAGCTCATTGGTGATTCGATCAAAATCTCCAGTGGGGTCGTAACCAAATAGACTCAGCCGGAATCCATCTTTGCCTGTGGCTGCCCCATGGCATTTTCCTGTGTTGCAACCGCTCTTGGTTAGAACCTGAAGGACTTCGTTGCGAAACGCAACTTGCGGTTGGTTTTTCGCTTGGAATACTCTCACAGGAGCCGAGCTGCTTAGACCTTGGAACTTGACCTCCAAGGCCCCCTTTCCATCCTCATTAGGGATAAACGCTTCAGACTCCATACGACCGATCTGGATCGGTTGAACAGCAAAGTCGCAACTCGAAGTGACATCGATGCTTCTGCCATCCTCGTAGTGTGCTTGAACCACCACCCTCTGGAACTCGCGGGCCGAATTCGTCGCGATTTCGCTCGGATAGATGCTCAAGCGAGTTGGCATCGCCTCTTGGCCATGCAAATGCATGCCAAATCCGGCAAACCAAATTGACATTAACACGACGAATCTCGTTACAAACCAATTCATCGGACTGCCCGACACTCGACGGAAACTCAAGTCACTCATCATCACTCCTATCAACGATTAGCCTTTGATTTTTGACGCAGAGCATCCAGGGGACTCAGAGGGCGACCTTGGGAGTCTGTGACCAATTGGCCTTTTGCAGCAACGACCAGCACGGTAGAGCGGCAGATGCAATGAGAAACCTCTTGCCCTTTTCTTTTCCCCTTAAGACGGACAAAGACTGAATCGAATCGACCCAGTGGAGCATCCTCGGGCGTCTCGATTCGCAAGTCTGCTTTGCGCTGGTCTGCCTGCATCAGAACGGCTCTAGATTCGACTCGGTTGGGCAACCCTTCGACACACGCTTCAAAGGGACCATCGAAAGGAGTGTCCAACTCGATTTCCAGAGTGACCTCTCGAGTCTCTCCAGCCTCAATAGCGATTGGACCGAGTTTCCCCTTGGCCGGATTTGAGACGATGTTCAGGATTTGAATCGAAGAACATACAAGCGAGGAGTTCGATGCCCAGGAACCTACGGCGCTATCGATAGCACCAATCTGTGGTTCTGCATCGCGCAAGTTCGTAAGCGCCTCAGAAGCTTCTACCACAAGGGGCCATTGCTCCAGCGGTGCTTGCAAGGTCGCTTGAAGCTCGATGCTAAAGCTGCTCACTCCCTTGGGAATACGAATCTGCACCGGTGCAACAACGCCTTCGGGTAAATGAGACACAAATACATCGATGGCCCCGTCGAATACCGTACCATCGCTACGTTTTAACCTGTGGACCGTTCCATCAACCTTGAGCGTACCATCGACACACAAAGACGATTCAAACGGAAGTAGATCCACTGAAATCGTAACAGGCTCGACAACCCCCATCATGAAATGATCGAGTTGCATGCCCAGATAAAGGGCATCGGCTGGTCCTCGGATCAAATCAATCACCTGCAGAAAATCACCTCGAAGGGTCGGACCCTGTGATTCTACTCCCTCCCCTATAAATCCCTCTTTGGGGTAAGTCGTTACGGGTACAACTTTGGTTTTCCCCCAACCCAGTGGCGCGTCAGCCCCGGCAGATACGATCATAGGTCGAATCCGTCTGATTTGGGTAAATGGAACGGTCTTGAATTCCAAACCTGCCGTATCGCATTTGGGTTCTAACGCGATCTGTTGATGATCGGTATCGCTACGAAGCCCGACCATTGTCAAAACCCGGTTTCCTTGCGGAACCCCGATCGATTGTTGCGCTTGCGATAGTTTGTCGCGACGAGAGATAAAGGCAGTTAAATCAGGTTTTTTCGGGCCGACTTCTAATCGATAGAAATAATCCTCGCCTCGCATGGATCGCTTGTCATCGACCCGGACCAAGTAAGTTTTGCCAGCTTTACCAGCAAACACTAACGAGGCATCGAGCGAATCGATATCCTCGGCCGATGCGATCGATGCTCCAGTTTGTTCTTCGCGTATTTCCAAAGTAGCATCGAGCGATGAGCCAAGCCTAGAAGCATATACCTCGACTTGGTAAACATCGTCAGCAGGAACTCTAAATGGGATTCCATCGTTGCTTGTTGGGTGCACAAGGCATGTTTCGAATGCAAAGGGTGCCATTTGCAAATCGAGGTCGCTTAAGGAGCTCTGGTACTCCTCTGGAGAAATCCGAATCGGCAAGAGAGTTGGGCAGGAGATCGTCGTGCCATCGATCGTTCGAGCGCTGAGTTCCACTTGCCCGATCGCGGATTTGGATCCGGAGGTAGATTGAGCAACCAATCGAGCAGCGCTGAATCCCGATGTATTTTGCCCGAATCGCCATGCTTGATTCGAGCTGACGCCCAGAGGTACCGCCCTTGCGGGGCGTGGAAAGTGACCAAGATGCAGGGCATAGCGACTATTGGAATCGGCATCTGCACCGATCGCTTTAACAGCCAATTCGTAGCGTCCAGTCTTAGCCGCTTGGAATGAAAAGAAAGGATCCTGCGCAGTCAGCGCAGTGTCGTCGACTTCGATGATCTTTACACCGTTGGAATCCGTCAGGATCATTGCTGTGTCGAGCAACTTACCACCCAAACGAACCGCAGAGATCTCAGCACAAAGCCATTGGCCCTCCTGTAGATCAACGGTAAACCGATCCACTTCATCCCCTTCGAGTGTTCCGAGGATCGTTCGATTCTTCGAAACATCTGAGTTGCTGCGAGCTAATTCCTCCGATACCGTCTCGAAAGGAGTAACTGTCAATCCTCGCAACTCGGTGATGCCGTGGGAACTCGCGAATCGAATCGGATGCAGACCCAGTTTGCATGAAGTGAGAACTTCGACGAACAGATCAACCGTATCATGATCAACCTGTTTGATTTCAACAACCTTGAACCCATCGATTGGAAGGAGGGCTTGGGTGCAACGACCAACGGCGGCTCCAACGGCTCGAACTTTCGCTGTTTGACCACGTGTTACGACACTTGGTTCGATCAGATCGAGACTTGGGCTCTGCGCAACACATGCTGGGCCGATCTCGTAAATGCACGCTCCACAAAATCCCAAAAGCAACAAAAAACGGACGATCATGCCAGTAGTTCCGTTGCAACATGTCCATTTTGAACGATCGGTTGAGGCCGATCGCCCGGTGACATCAGCGATTGGCTCGCATCGATACCGAGCAGGTGGTAGACCGTCGTCACATAGTCTTCAACGCTCAGTGGAGCTTCTGCGGGTTCTGCTGCAAGACCATCAGACGCACCATGGATATACCCTCGCCGAACACCACCACCTGCCATGACGATCGAAAAAACTCTCGGCCAATGGTCTCTACCCCCACCAGCATTGATCTTTGGTGTTCTACCAAACTCGCTGGTTACCATCACAAGAGTCGAATCCAAAAGTCCGCGTTGATCCAGATCGCTGATTAGGCCTGCAAAGGCGCGATCGAAGTCGGGCATTTGTGGTTCGATGGAGCGATAATGAAATGCGTGGGTGTCCCATGCTCCATAGGTCACAGTGACAAATCGAGCGCCGGCCTCTACCAGTCGTCTTGCGATCAGGAATCGCGCACCTGCTGAGGGTCTCAACACCGGTCCGTGCGGTTTCATGCCGTAGAGCTCTTTGGTCGTGTCGGATTCACCTTTGAGGCTAAAGGCATCGCGAGCCTGACTCGATGAAAGGAGGTCGTAAGCCCGCTGGTAAAGAGAGTCCATGGTGCCGACCGCATCATCCTGCGTTTGGCTTCGAAAATGGTCGTCCACAAGATTCTTCAGATCCTTGCGCCTTTGGAAACGACTGTCATCGACCCCTTTGGCTAGGCTCAAGTCCCGTACCGTAAAGTTCGAGCGTGCCGGATCGGTTCCCAACGAAAAAGGCCCACAGGAATTGCTTAAGTAGCCGCTTCCTAAATACTGACTTCCTTGATTTGGTACACAAACATAAGAGGGCATCGCTTTTCGGACACCGAGTTGATCCGTTACCACCGAACCCATGCTTGGATAAACCAGTGCAGGACTAGGTCGATACCCGGTAAACATGCTGTGTTCACCTCGGCTGTGATCGACCTCGGTATGCGTCATGCTGCGAACAACGGTCATTTTGTCCGCGACTTTGGCGCTATAAGGCATGTGGGAGCTGAAATAGACCCCTGGGATCGTCGTGGATATCGGTGAGAGGATCCCACGGTACTCTGCGGGAGCATCCGGTTTAGGATCAAAACTATCCATGTGTGCAAAGCCACCTTGAAGGTAAATATGAATCACCGATTTGGCTTTTGCGCTAGTCTGATTTTGGTCTGCTTGAGCCTTGAGGTTGAAGTACTGACCAAGCGAGAGTCCGACTCCTCCCAACCAACCGACTCGCATGAATTCGCGTCGTTTCCAAGACAGATCTGATATTGACCTGGACATTCTAAAAGTTCCTTGCTCGTATGAAAAAAGCCAATCCAACGGTGCGACCGATTCCTAATTAGATTCGTACTGGATGACCAATCTGGGGCGCTGTTGGATGTCTTCAAAGTCTGATGTGTAAAAATCCCAGCCGTTACCGCCAGTATTAAGAAAAACCCAGCCAAAATTCGGAGCGCCGTTTACCCATCGCTGGACTGTATCGGTGACGTCAAAGACGACGACGGAAGAATTGGCCGCGATTTTGCCGAAAGTGAAACTATCTTTGTGACGCGAGGCCTCGAGCCCATCTGCAGAGACCCCATCGACTAGGGAATTCCAAGTCGCTGACTTTGAGAACGGGATCAGCATCCGATGCAAATTGACGGTTGTGCCTTGATCAAACGCGCTGACATAAAGCTTTGCGGTCTTGACCTTTGAGAATGGGGGAACTTGCGTGGCCTGCTTGCCAATCAAACCATCGAACCGAAGAAGAACCTGACTCTCTCCTCCGTCGTTATTCGCATCGGACGAAGCGTTGGGATTCTTATCCAGCAATGTGTTGCCTGCAAGAGCCCAAATTTCTGTGTCGACAGTCCCCAAATAGCCTTCCTTGCCTTGGCAATACATGGCTGTTTTGATGATGGACTTCGAATCGAGTCGTGCCTCTTGGCCGCTGCAACAGGTCGCGTTCCAAGCGACCAGGAGCAGACCGATGAGCAATCCAAAGTGGGTGACTTGCATGACGATTTCCAAATTCCAAATCGGTATCGATTTGGGTTACTTACCAGAGGGAGCAGGCGTTGCGGGCACGCCGTTTGGAGCGGGAATTACGGCAGCAGGTTGCTTGGCTTCGGCCCTGCGTCGCTCTTGAATGTCCGGGACTATTTCGAGCAGTTCGTTGGGTTTCCCAAGAACCTTGGAAAGTTCAAATGCATCATAAAGTTCGCCACTTGCAGTCCTGGACTCGTAACGGAGTTTCTCTCGATCGATATGAATCACTTGATAGAGTTGGGTGTCTTCTGCAACCCGCACCATAAACGGCTTTTGGTTGATGTTGTACATCTTGGGTCCACTGACTGAAACCACGTAGACCGTTCCGATGTGTTTGTCTTGATGCGTCAGACCCACAGGTACGTTCCCGGTAGTCTCTGCGTGGGGTGTTTCAAGTCCTGTTCGACCGTAGGTGTGATCGTGTCCTTGGAGAACCAGATCGACGTTGTACTTGTCCAAAATAGGCTTCCAAAGGGAGCGAAGCTGGGCGTTATCCCGATCCTTAGCCGTCGAAAATACGGGGTGATGGAACGAACAGATCACCCATGGGGATGAGTTTGCAGCGAGTGTTTTATCGAGCCATTCGGCTTGCTCTTGCAGTCGCATATTGCTGTTGAGAATGACGAAACGGGCATTCTGGTAAACAAAGCTGTAGCATGTTTCCTCTAAGCCCTGAGGGCCGTGGCTTGGGAGCGCGAACTGGGGCCTCCAATGATGGGTAACACCAGCTTTCCCCTCGGAACTCTTGTGCATTTCGTGATTTCCAACCACCGGAACATTGGGAATCGTAGCGTTTAACCAGGATCCTGCACCGAACCACTCTCCCCATTGCGCATCGGATTGTGCAGTATTGACCAAATCCCCAGCGTGCAACAAGAACTTGGCTTTGGGGGCATCGCTATAGGCCTCCCGGATTACCCTAGACCACATCGAACGAATGTCGTTTTGAGCATCCCCAAAGTAGATGAATGAAAAAGGCTCTTGTTCAACTTTGGCTGTTTTGAACTGAAACCATTCGCTCCAATTAACACCGTCCCCGACGCGATATGCGTATTTGGTTCCCGGATTCAACTCTTGAAAATGAACCGAGTGAAAATGAGCGGTGCTTAAATCGGTTTTCAATGCGACCGACTCAGCCTCAATCCTGGAGGCTGTTTTTGCAAATTCCGGACCTGGAGTGGCGATCGCAATTTCGGCGTATGCCTTGTCGACATCCACGCTCGTCCGCCAAGTTACGCTTTGGCTATTCGTGGGATCAGCGGCCCAAGTAAGGACGATTCGATCAGGCATCGGGGAGGGAGTATAAATCTCGACATCTTCAACTTTGCGCACTTTCGCATGCGTGTGGCCATCCTCTCCGTCATGGCAGAACCCTGCGACCGCAACACGTGCTAGATAGATGATCATCAGAGTGGACAGCATCGAAAATTTCGAACGGTTCAAGATCAAGGCTCCGTGAACAAAGTTCCGTGAACAAAGGTAAGAATGAACTACAAAAAAAGGCTACCAATACTGATCTCGAATGCATCATCTAATCGGTTAAGGTTTGGAAAGAGGATCGTTAAGACTTCCGCTTGCTCGCGAAATTCTGACGAACCTTCTTGCGATTTTCACAGGAAACTCTCCCAAGGATCCTGGCTTTGCAGTTCAATACGCATTTAGACAAGTCAGCAGTGTGGGAAGGTGCTAGAACAATCTTTGGATCGCGGGGGGATTTCGATGGTGAGCGAATTGTTGGGATTTAGACCAAAGGCATTGCGCCGTGAAATATCACTTGCCGCACTTCAGCTCTTCTTTGCACTAATTGCAATGAATGGGATTTCCCATGCACAAGACAAGAGTCCAGAGCCTTCGGGCCGTTTCGCCGGACCAACCGAGTCGGGGTTTCTGCTTCCTAACGGCTGGCACCTGACTCCAGCGGGAAAGCAAGTCGATACCAGCGATCTGCTGCTGAACATTGTGCCCCTAAAGGACTCCCGACGCGCGGTCATCGCTACCAGCGGGTTCAATGAACATCAACTTGGTCTTGTGGATCTAAACACCGGTGAATTCCTGAACAAGCAGGTGGTGCATCAAAGCTGGTTCGGGTTGGATGTAGCTCCTGATGAGACTCGACTTTGGTGGTCTGGTGGCGGACTGGGCCAAGTCCATGAGTTTGCGATTCAAGAAAATCAGTTGATCCAAACCAGCCAGAAAGAACCGAATGTTTTTGAACTGAGTCGTAGTGAGCTGTCCGAAATCCGAAAGAAACTCGCCAAAGAAAACGCTTTCAAAAGTGGCCTAGCTTGGGATTCCACGCGAGAACGCCTTTACGCTCTGAACATCAACCAAGGAAAATTGCTTGCGATTGCCCAGGATGGACAAAGCACACTCGAACTGGAATTGGGAGGACGTCCATACGACGTTCAGATATCACCTCACAATGGTCTGGTTTATGTAAGCGATTGGTCCGAACGACGGGTCCTGGTCATCGATCCAGATCAGATGACCATCGCTGCGAGAATCCTCGTCGGAGAGCATCCGAATCAACTAGCGTTTCACCCCATCGACAACCGTCTTTTTGTTGCCTGCAGCTCATCCAATGGGGTTTGGGTTATCGATTCGAAACGTGGAGTCGTGACCGAGACGATCATGACCGGCCTCTTTCCCTTAGCTCCCGAGGGAAGCACACCGGATGCACTTGCGATATCTCCAGACGGGAAACACCTTTTAGTGGCAAACGCCGACAACAACTGCATCGCCCTAGCGGATATCTCGGTCGAGAGTAGGAGTCAAATCAAGGGTTTTATACCGACGGGTTGGTATCCAACGTCGGTTGCCATGACACCCGACGGTAAAAAGATCTTGGTTGGCGTTGGAAAAGGGAATCAAACCAAACCCAATCCGTTTTTTTCCGAGAACACCGACGACAAGTCACTCAACCAGCAAGACAAGTTTGTTCGCAAAATGCTACCTTATCCTTACATCGGAACCACGATCCGTGGAGCTCTCTCTATAGTCGATTTCCCAAGCGAAATGGAACTGCAAGAGTACACGGCGCAGGTCTATCGAAACTGCCCTTACTCAGACAAACTGCTTACGTCAGTACCTTCAACACTTCCCTCGATCATCCCAACACGCGTTGGAGATCCTTGTCCTATCAAGTATGTGATTTATGTCATCAAAGAGAACCGAACGTATGACCAAGTCTTTGGAGACATGGCACTCCAGAGCCCTCCGAAAGGAAACGGCGACCCAAGTCTTTGCATGTTCCCTCGCAAGGTCACCCCGAATCATCATAAGATTGCGGAGGAATTTGTCTTGTTGGACAACACCTACTGCAATGGCCAAGTCAGTCGAGACGGGCATCCATGGAGCACCATGGCTTACAACACAGATTACATCGCACGAGATTGGCACTTGACCTACTCCCAACGACTGGGTGTCGATGATGATGATCAAGGCGATTTGTCTAATGCTCCATCTGGCTACATCTGGGACGCGTGCAAGCGAGCAGGGGTTAGCTACCGTTCCTACAAAGAATACGGAAAACGCACCTCCGACACTCAGGGCAATGTCCTCATGGAAGGTCGGGTCCCAGGGCTAATCGGGCATGTTTGTCCAACTTTTGGACTTGGCACTGGGGGTAAAGGCCGCGAGCGTGACAAAGACCTTGTCGATGTTATGCTTGCAGAGTACCAGGAGTTCATCAAGAACGGAAATATGCCTCAATTTATCATCATGAGTTTGGGAGAGGATCACACCGATGGAACGACCCCTGGCGCATTCACACCAGAAGCGTGTGTCGCCAGCAATGATCTTGCTTTAGGGAAGTTACTTGAAGCGGTAAGCCACAGTCCTCTGTGGGCCCAAACCGCAATCTTTGTCATCGAAGATGATGCGCAAAACGGCCCAGATCACGTCGATGCACACCGCACCGTTTGTTTAGTCGCCAGTCCCTATACCAAACGTGGTGCCGTCGATAGCACGCAGTACAGCACCGTTAGCATTATTCGGACTATGGAGTTGATCCTTGGACTAGAGCCACTCTCTCAGTTCGATGCGGCCGCACAACCGATGTTTAACGCATTTACGACCACTGCTGATTTAACACCCTTCCAAAAAGCCGATCCCCAAATCGATCTTGAAGCTACAAATCAAGCGACCGCATACGGTGCTGAACGCTCCCTCCAAATGGATTTCACCGAATACGATCGGATCGACGACTTTGAACTCAATGAGATTCTCTGGAAAGCTGTCATGGGCGTCCAGGCTCCTATCCCGCCTGCAGTCCGTCGGGCAATCGCCGTCCGATTTCCGTCCCAAACCAAGTGAAAGTCTGGACGTGTGGACCAATACGGATCGATGAAGTGCTCGAAGCTAAGATGCAAAGGACTCGAAAGTTCACCCGAGTCAGGACCTGAATGACCAAATATTTAGCGGTTCAGCAGCCGCCGAAGGATGTTTTTCGTGTTCTAACAACCCCTTGATTTGGCTACAATTTCCGAGACACACATCGCCTTGCCTTTTCTTTTGTTTCTCTGGATAACTCCATGCGATCCCTGTTCTCAAACCTCCTGTCTGCCGTCTCCAAAAGTCTATCCACCCATCGAAAACAGCCACGGAAGTCTCGGCAACGCCGGCTCTTTGCTGAAGCCCTCGAGACTCGCAAAGTCTTTGCCGTTGGGATCCCTGAGATCTACATCAGCGAAATTCAAGACGATCCGCTCTTTGGAAATCGTGATACGGACCAGTATGTGGAACTCCGAGGGGCTGCGAATTCCACCCTCCCTGCGGGAACTTATTTTGTCGTGCTCGAAGGTTGGGGGGCCGTCCCAGGTGGACCCGGATATCTACACAGCGTGATCGATCTTTCCAACTTGAGCTTTGGTGCCAACGGTTTTTTGACGGTCACCCAATTAGCAAGTCCCTACCAAGTCGACCCGCAGTCGACCCGTTTGGTCAGCAACTCAACGGGCTTTGCCGGATTGCCCGATGGTCGATGGAGCGACGCTTCTGATCTCTCCGATCGATTCTCATTCATCAGCGGCACACAGTCGTTCCTCATCGTCAGTGCGACAAGCAAGCCGACTCCCGGGAATGACTACGATCTGAATGATGATGGCAATTTGGACAACGGCGCCGATAGTTGGAACACGTACGACTCGGTCGCCATGATGGGATACACACCCTCTCCAGGTTGGTCCTATGGCCGTATCACATTCTCTCACTTGACGACAAATCACAGATACCCAGCAGGTAGTCTCTACACGGTCCAAGAAAACATCGGGTATGTCGGGCGGATCGGTAGCTCAACCGGATACGCCGCAAACGACTGGGTCTGCGGTACGACCATCGCCGACACCCTTAACCCCAACTCCGCCTATCGCTTCACCTACGGCACTTTCGGCGATCCAAGACCTTTGGTCTATTCGGGTCGAGCCATCAACCACGTGGGAACCTACAACTTTGGGGGTGGATTCACCGGCCAAGCTCTCCTGGATTCCGACCGCAACGGGGTGCTTGACTCCAACGACATGCCTCTTGGTAATGTCTCGGTCTTTGCCGATCGCAACGACAACGGCGTTCGAGACAGCACCACCATCGATGTCATCGCAGCCCAACAAACCCTCGATGTCGAACTGGCAAACACCTTTCCAAACGCAACTCTGACTGTCGCCAATTCCAATAACAAAAACATTGGTTTTAAGGTCAAAGCCCAAGCTACCAACGATAACGCCGGTAATTCCATTCGGGTCTTGGCCAGCGAAGGCATTCCCTGGTTCGATGACTCAGGCCGACTCAAGGTCATGTTCTATCGCGAAGCCAACTCGGTCTCGATCGAAGCCATCGCCGCCGAAACCCTTACGGTTTCATTCGGTCGAATCGACATCTACGACAAAGACGATAATTTGTTAGGCACGCGCTCGACCAATCCTCTCATCGGTACCGCTAGGCAAACCATCGGCTTTACCCGCCCTAGTGCCGACATCAAGTACGCGATCATCTACACCGATAACAACGTTCCAAACAGCAGTCCTTTCGGGAAGTTCGATAAACTCAGATACAGTTACCCTGAGTTTCAAACAACCACCGGACCAGATGGAAAGTTTCGAGTCGACGAAATCCCTACAGGCACCTACCGACTTACGGTTTCTAACTACCCAGGCAACCTGATTCCCATCACTCCAAACTCCACAGCGCCTCTGACCGTCTCACGCTTCGAGCACCTCAACAACGTGACATTCGGCTACAAGGATAATCTTCCACCCGAAATCCTATCGACGCAGTTCAATATCCCGGAAAATCCGGCGGTAAACTCGGTCGTCGCTACCGTCTTGGCCTCCGATCCCGATGCGGGACAATCCCTGACGTACCGTTTCACCTCGAACTCCGGCCCATTTAGCATCGATCAGATCACCGGTGAAATTCGCTACACCGGAAACGGGCCATGGAATTTCGAAACCACCAAAGAACTGAACGTCGAAGTCGAAGTGCGCGACTCACTAGCAATCCCAGGTACCACCAGAAAGTTCATCAAGTTAGTTAATCTCGATCGCAACGAAGCCCCCAGTGCGCAAGATGCGAACTTTACGATCGACGAGAACGCACCTGCAGGTACCATCGTCGGCACGGTAGTCGGTTCGGACCCCGATGCTGGCGTCAACGGGCAGATTGTTTTTCAGCTCGGGGTAGGGGCCCCAACCGGAGCGTTCAGCATCGACGAAAATACTGGGCGCATCACCGTTGCTTCACCGACACTGCTGGACTTCGAAACCAGACCGGTTATCAGCCTCCCGGTCATTGTTCGCGACAAAGCCACGCCTCCGTTGTCCGGCAATGCCACGGTGATTGTCAATCTTCGAGATCTCAACGAAGCTCCCTCGAACGTTACTTTTACTGACCGAGTCACCATTGCTGAGAATACCGTAGTAATCCTGCCGGTCAGAGTCGCAACCGTCGCGATCGTCGACGATGCACTTGGCACCAATAACTTGTCTTTGTCTGGACCAGACGCAAGCCACTTTAGCCTCATCGGCAACGAACTGAAATTCCAAAGCTCGACCCCTCTGGATTTCGAAACCAAATCGATCTACCGCGTCACAGTCTCGGCCGATGATCCGTCGCTGGGCTCAACGCCAGACGTGAGCGTACCCTTTGAATTGGTGATCGCCGATGTGAACGAAAAGCCCTCAGGGATCCTCTTTAGTGATGTCGTCAACCCTGTCTTGGAAACCACGCCCGTCAATACTGCGATTCGAGTTGCGAATATCTCAGCCCTCGACGATGCGATTGGCAATAACGTCTTTTCTTTGGGCTCAACGCTCGATGCAAGTTTCTTCCAAATCGTCGGAAACCAGTTGCAGTTTAAATCCGCAACACCGCTGGACTTTGAAACCAAACCTAGTTACCGAGTGGTGGTTCAAGTCGATGATGCTGCGTTTCCTGGTTTCCCGGACGCATCCTCGACCTTCACACTCTCGATCGGGGATGTCAACGAGCCACCTGTGGATCTGCGACTCGATAGCGCTGTGACGCTGATCAACGAAACCAACGGTGTCTCTGCAGGACAGACCGTTGCGACGATCGTCGTTGTTGACGATTCGACCGGCAGCAATCAACTGACGCTTGAAGGTTCTGACGCAAGCTCCTTTGAAATCTCTGGCAACCTGCTTCGCCTCAAAGCAGGCTCCCCCCTGAACTTCGAAGTCAAACCGTTCTATGACGTCACGGTCCGACTGGTCGATCCCTCCTTGCCAGGACCTCCAACTCTGACAAGATCGCTGCGGGTCAATATCAGCAATCGTCCCGAAGTCATTTCGATCAGCGATGCGTCTGGCTCGCCACTTGCCGAAAGAATCAAGTCGATCCGTTTAGGTTTTGATACCGAACTTGGTACCATCCCAGCCGATGCGATCAGTGTTGTGAAAAAGGATGTCGGCTTTGTCGCTGTCCCTTACACATCGACACGCGGGCTAGTCGATGGAAAAACCGTTGTCGATTTAACGTTCTCAGGTTCCTTGGTCGACCCCCAAGGCTATCTGATCGATGGTGTTTATGAAGTCTTTGTAACTGGTTCCAAAGTCACCATGGCTGGAACCAATATCACCGGTTTATCGTATAGCTCGGGTATTCTTTCGGTCTTGAACCCAGTCTCTGCTGGTTTGTTGCAAATCAACGGAAATACCTTGCTTTTGGCTAAACAAAAGGGGGCTTATCAAGTCACCCTCAGCGGTCTGAGCGATGTTCCCCAAGTTTTGCAATACGACGTTGATTTCGATGGCAATGGTACCGTCGATCGGAATCTTTCAGGCGGCACGACGCTGACCATCCCGGACGTGAGTTTCGCACAGGCCGGTAGCTACACGATGAAAGTCGTCGCTAGATCCAGCGGACAAATCTTGGGCTCGGCTAGCTTCGCGATCGCTGTGAGCCCTGAAACCAGCTCCACCGAGAACTGGATTTCGGCCATGGATACCGACCGTGATACATCGGTCTCTCCCCTGGATGTTTTGGTGGTCATCAACAGCATCAATACCGGTGGCGGACGATATAGCTTCGATTACGATGTCGACCGGGATGGAAATATCTCCCCCTTGGATGTGTTGATCGTGATCAATTATCTGAATACTTCCCCATCGGGTCGTATCGACACCCTCGGTGAATTGATCATGGCTGAGTCAGGTGGCAATACAGGTATCACTGCCAACCGAAGCGTCCAAGGAAAGATTTTGACCAGCACTCGATCACTCTTTGCCTCTCTCGATGGATCCGACCGACTCGATATTTCCAATCTAGTAGCCCAAGATGGGAGTTTCGCGATCACCGACGAAGTCTTTTCGGATCTCTTTGGAATCATACCAGATGGTACCTACGTATTGTCTCTTTCAACCCGTTCTGGAAATACTTTCTCCAGCGCGATGGACAAACGTTTCTTGAACCTAAAGGATCACTTAAACGCCTTCTCGTTTGTTTCGCTTGTTGGACGTACTGGACAACTCAGAGCCGTTTGGTCGGCTTCAGCACTCGGAGTACGCTACAACGTCCTGGTAGGACCAACCGGAGGAACCCTCAGCGTCCTTCGTTCGGGACTGTCGGATACTTCTCTGCAAACCGAATTGGCATCGGGGGTCTACGACATTCAGATCGAAGCTGTCGATGCGGCGGGTAATAAACGGCTTTCAGAGAAGCGGACCGTGACGGTCTAGCACCAGCGTTCCGAAATGGATCGCTTGATACACGAAGACTTGGAGCAAACCATGGTAGTCAGACACGCATCCCGACCTCAGAGGGTTGGGATTGTCGGTGCGGGAATCGCGGGACTAGCCCACGCTTGGTCCGCCGCAGAGCGTGGGCACCAAGTAACGGTCTTTGAACGATCGAGCAAATCTTCCGGGGCTTCAATCCGAAATTTTGGAATGGTGTGGGTCATCGGCCAGCCCGATGCGATGCAGGCTATTGCACTGAACTCTAGGGACAGATGGCTCGAAGCGGCCCAGAAAGCTGGCTTCTGGATCGCACCTTGCGGATCCTTGCACTTGGCTCACCACGACGATGAATGGCAAGTGCTTCAGGAATACGTCCAGCAGCATCAAGGTTCACTACGATCAAAGTACTTGAGACTGCTGGACCCTGATCAGACTCAATCGATGACTTCGGCAGCCAATCCCAAAGGGTTGCTAGGAAGCCTATGGAGCGATACCGAATGCTGCGTAGATCCAACCAGTGCCGTTCGGGCGATACCAGCGTGGCTACACCGCGATTACGGAATCAACTTTCAGTTTTCAACGGCAGTCACCCACGTCCAGAGCGGATCTGTTCGGACAGCAGATTCCAAGACCCATTCGTTTGATCAAATCGTGATCTGTTCTGGTGACGACTTTGCAACCCTTTTGCCCGAAGTGTACCAGGGGGTATCGATACGGCCCTGCAAGTTGCACATGATGCGAACGGTCCAGCAACCGGACTCCTGGCGAATCGGTCCGCATCTTGCCGGTGGTCTGACACTAAGGCATTATCCTAATTTTAACGGATGTCCTACGCTCAAATCTTTGCAACAAAGGATCGCGCATGAATCGCCCGAGCTTGATGATCTTGGAATTCATGTCATGGCTTCACAGAACCATCTTGGGCAAGTAGTCCTCGGGGACTCTCACCAATACGGTGACCAAGTCGAACCGTTTGACACTTGCGATATCGATCAGTACATCCTGCGGGAGCTTCGGAAAATCATCCAGCTTCCAACTTGGGACCTACAAGCGCACTGGCATGGTATCTATGCCAAGTACACTGGAGGCTTGGTCTTCGAACAACTCGTTAGCCCAGGGGTCAGGGTGTTTACCGGACTGGGTGGAAATGGCATGACTTTATCCTTTGGTCTTGCTGAAGATGCATGGGACCGTTGGGAAATAACTTAAGCCTGGAGTCGATGATGAAACATGTATGGCGATCTGAATCGGCGTCGCAATTATCGATTCGCGATCTTCGAGGAATCGTCCTTGATTGGGCCGGAACGACGATCGATTATGGTTGCTTGGCACCGGTCGAAGTTTTTCGGGCAGTCTTTGCGACGATTGGGATTGAGGTCACAGAAGCCGAAGCGCGTGGGCCGATGGGGCAAGCGAAAATCGACCATATCCAAGCGATGCTGCAGATCGATAGGATTCAGCAAAAGTGGCAAAGCCTCTTTGGTCGCCCCTCGCGTCGAGAAGATGTCCAGGACTTGTACGAGAAGTTTCTGCCTTTGCAAAAGACAGTACTCGCAAGCCACTCGGATGTGATCCCTGGTGTTGCACAAGCCATCGAATCGTTACAAAAACAGGGGGTCAAGATCGGATCGACCACCGGCTACACGCGTGATCTGATGGATGTTGTTGAACCGTTGGCGGCAGCCCAAGGCTACGCGCCTGAAGTCACCGTCTGCTCAGACGAGGTTGCTGCTGGCAGGCCGGCTCCATGGCAAGTTTATCGGGCAGCAGAAAAGCTTGGGGTATTCCCGATGTCCCAGATTGCAGTCGTCGATGACTCGATCGCTGGAATTCAATCGGGGTTGCACGCCGGTTGCTGGACGATCGCTGTTGCCATGACGGGCAACGCGTTGGGTTTGGATCGATCCTCCTGCGAATCTTTACCAACAAGCCAGCTAGAGGAACGACTGGAGAGGATCGCAGAAAGTTTTCTATCTCAAGGGGCCCATATCGTGGTCGATTCGATCGCCCATATCGGTCAAATCTAGTGCAGTATATGCCCGGCTTATTGGGATTACTCGGGTAGGCTAACTTCCATCTTTTCTATTTTTCCCTCGAACGCAAAAGGCGTTCGCTTGGCGTAGTCGAGCGAAACAGGAGCCCCTAAATCTGTCCCCACATCGAGCGTTTCACTAGCCGTGAAGGCACCTGGAACGGTACGGGGGACATTCGCTTCGATGGATACAGATCCATCGACCGAAACGCGAACTTCTGCGGGCGCACCCGGCTTAGGAATCGATTCAGTGATCTCGATTCGGTGTTTTCCTGATGATAACGCTTGGTTCGATTTAGCGATGGTTCGCTCGATGATGAGCATGTTGTATTCGTAGATCAACTTGCCCTGGTCCATATACAGACTGACCCCACCGCTGGAACCACCCATAGCATACAGAACGCCCGAAGCATCCTTGGGGATGTCGATATCGATGGTGATTTTGTTGCTTCTTTTCCCGATTGGGGGTGCAGCGAATTCGGGCATCCGCTGGACACTCGCATCGAAAGTCCAATTGCGATAAGGGGAGGAAACGGCATCCTCGGGATGGAAGCGAGTCCACAGGCCTCCCCCAATGGGCAATGCTTTATTGTCTTTAGCGACCTGAGAGAATAGTTTCTTGAGCTCCTCTAGTTTTTCTGGGTGCTCTTTGGATACGTCGTTGGCCTGGGAAAAGTCCTTGGTCAAATCGTACAACTCCCAAGTATCGTCGTTGGCATCCCAATTTTTAAGTCTTGGGGCCGATGCAGGGGTGTCCCAGGGCAAGAATGGTCCGAAGGCACATGCATACCAACCAGAATGGTAGATTCCGCGACTCCCGTTGTTCTCGAAATATTGAGTTGTCTTCTGAGATGTTGCTTGTCCATTCTCAAAGGTATACGCCAAGCTCACGCCGTCGATTGGGTCTTGATCGAAACCATCGACTTTTTTGGGAGTCTGTATGCCCAAGATTTCATAGAGCGTCGGAGCGATGTCGTTGACATGATGGAATTGGTTGCGAAGGAGCTTGTCAGGCTTTATTCCCTTAGGCCAGGAAACAACCATTGGATTTCTGGTTCCACCAAAGTGTGCAGCGACAAGTTTCGTCGAGCGAAAAGGTGTCGAGCCAGCCCAAGCCCACCCTGCATGATACATATTGTCGGTTTCTCGCGATCCCAATACAGACAATCCACCGAGTTGGCTCAGTGCATTGAGTTGCTGGTCGATCGTGTTGGGGATGTTGTTCTGGGCCAAAAGCTCGCTGATGCTACCTCGCTGACCCTCAGCACTCGATCCATTATCCCCCCAAATGTAGAAAATGATCGTGTTGTCTCTCAATCCCATTTGACTCATTCCATCCACAAGCCGCCCTACTTGTGCATCGGTATGTTCGACGAACCCAGCATAGATTTCCATGAGTCTGGCTTGGAACGATCGCTGCGATTCAGGGATGCTATCCCAAGATGCCATCGTTGCATCCCGTGGAGTCAGTTTCGTATCTGTCGGGATGATCCCCATTTCCTTTTGTTTGGCAAAAACTCGCTCTCGGTACTTGTCCCAACCGTCGTTGAATTTGCCTTTGTACTTGTCGGCCCACTCCGGAAAGATGTGGTGTGGTCCATGAACCGCACCGGGTGCCCAATACATCAAGAACGGTTTGTCAGGACTATAGGCTTGATGGCGTTTTAACCATGCGAGTCCTTTGTCCACCATATCCTCGGTCAAATGATATTTTTCATCGTGGGGAGGTTCGACGGGGCGATTGTTCTCGTACAAACGAGGTTCGTATTGCGACGTTTCTCCAGCTAGGAATCCATAAAAGTAATCAAACCCGTGACCTGTAGGCCAACGGTCAAAGGGGCCCATCGCCGTCGTTTGATTGGCAGGGGTGTTGTGCCATTTCCCAAACGCTGCCGTTTTGTAACCATAGTGACCCAGCACTTCGGCAATCGTCGCCGAAGTCTTAGGAATGATACCGGTGTAACCTTCAAAGTCGCTAGCTCGCTCGGCGATGGTTCCATTGCCGATGCGATGGTGGTTCCGACCCGTTAGCAAAGAAGCCCGCGTCGGAGAGCAAATCGATGTTGTGTGAAAGGCTGTGTAACGAATCCCTTGGTTTGCTAACCTCGAAAGCGTGGGCGTACGAACTTCGCCCCCAAACGTATCTGCAATACCAAAGCCGACGTCGTCGATCAGCACGATCAAAATATTGGGAGCATCGGCTTTGAGTCGCGATGGCTCCTTGCGCCATTGCATCTTCGAATCCCGTAACGTTGCCCCCGCGACGCTCGCCGAAGGGGTCGGTGGAAATGGTAGAACCGATCCGTCAAGGACTGTAGGCTCTTGGGATTGCACTTGGCAAGGAGAACCTGTCAGCAGTACCAACGCAAAAACCCAGCCAAACAAAGGGGCGAATGCCCCTTTGCACACATCTCGAGTGAACATCTTTGTACCTACTAGTTACCGCCGACTTTGGGTGAATTCAGAAGCGCTTCCATCGCCTGATCAATCGTGAAACTCGCTGGTTTCTGTCGAGGTGGAAAATCCTTGAATGTCATCAACTTCCTACCGACAATATTTTGCATTGGAACCGCCATAAAACTTCGTCGGTACCACCATTCGTCATACCCCATCCCTTCTTGAGCTCGCTCACCTGGATCGACTTTGAGATCGAAAAAGATTGGAGCTCGAAGCTTCGTAAACGGGTGTCTCCAGACATCGATTCCAGTGGCTTCCTGAATCAAAAAGTGGACCTTGAGACGATCCACTCGAACAGCAAGCAAGTCCCCGTCATCACTGAAGTAAAAGAACTCGTTGCGAGCGCTTTTATCCGACTTGCCAGTTAAATAATCAGTCTGATCGTAGCCGTCCAAGTACACTTTGAACTTCTTGCTGCCAGCTTGGTAGCCTTGCAAGAGCTTGCCCTGGATGTCCTCGACTCCTGCTGCCGCCAAAAGCGTTGGTAGCCAATCCTCACCGGCAAAGATGCCTTCGAATTTGGTTCCAGGTTTGATCTTTCCAGGCCAACGCACCAAGGCGGGTGTTCTCCATCCCCCCTCCCAATTGGTGTTCTTTTCACCGCGGAACGGAGTCGTCCCCGAATCAGGGTATAAGCAAACCATCGGTCCGTTATCGGTCAAATAAATCACAATCGTGTCCTCGGTAATTCCGAGCGAATCCACATATTTCAATAAGTCACCTACCAGAGCGTCGTGTTCGACCATCCCATCTGCATAAAAACCCAGACCCGTCTTGCCAAGATTCTCCTTCTTGACGTGCGTGAAGTTGTGCATGCGAGTGGTATTGAACCAACAAAAAAATGGCTTGCCGGACTTGGTTGCCCTAGCCAAAAAATCCTTCGTCACTCCCAAGACCTCTTCGTCGATGGTTTCCATCCGCTTGATATCCAGCGGTCCGGTATCTTCGATGCGTCCGTCGGCAAAGGACCGAATCACCCCACGAGGTCCAAACCGCTTCTTGAACTCAGGGTTCGAAGGGTAGTCGGGATTTTCAGGTTCCTCTTCCGCGTTCAAGTGATAGAGATTTCCAAAGAACTCATCAAAACCATGATTTGTCGGTAGAAACTCGTCCTTGTCCCCAAGATGGTTTTTGCCGAATTGACCAGTGGTATACCCCAAAGGTTTGAGCAGCTCGGCAATCGTAGGGTCTTCTGCTCTGAGTCCAAGATCAGCACCCGGCAGTCCAACCTTAGAAAGCCCAGTGCGAAACGGCAATTGACCAGTGATAAACGCGCTGCGTCCAGCTGTACAACTTTGCTGGGCGTAGTAGCTCATGAATTGCCCACCCTCGCGTGCCAAGCGATCGATGTTGGGGGTTTGATAACCCATGATGCCTTGATGGTAAGCACTGATATTCCAGTACCCCACGTCGTCGCCCATGATGACCAAAATATTCGGCTTCTCGGCACCTTGGCAATACACCAACGATCCAACGCACAGTAATAGCTTGATAAAGCTTGCTAACGCAGTTTTCATGTTCTCGTATCTCAAAAAAGTATAACTAGAACTCGCGGTTCCTCAGGAATTGCGGTGGCGCACTGGAGTTCTTAGCAGTCTTTAAGCCCACCTAAACCGCTAGGCTAGCGGAGGCGTAACCTACAACTACCACCAAGCGTGGCAGTATACTCAAATTCGGTGGGCTCTCAAAGTAGATGATTTCTCCGAAATCATCTGCAAACGCGTCAGGTATGGCTCAATCAGATCATTGTGGTTCAACGTGTCGAGCACTGATTTCGGAGAAATCAGCGACCTTGAAAAACCGGTTCTTCAGGCCCGAAGGGCCCTCAACGTAGATGATTTCTCCGAAATCATCTGCAAACGCTTCAGGCATGGCTCAATCAGATCATTGTGGTTCAACGTGTCGAGCACTGATTTCGGAGAAATCAGCGACTTTGAAAACCGGTTCTTCAGGCCCGAAGGGTTCTTAACGCAGATGATTTCTCCGAAATCATCTGCAAACGCGTCAGGTATGGCTCAATCGGGTCATCGTGGTTCAACGTGCTGAGCACTGATTTCGGAGAAATCAGCGACTTTGAAAACCGGTTCTTCAGGCCCGAAGGGTTCTTAACGTAGATGATTTCTCCGAAATCATCTGCAAACGCGTCAGGTATGGCTCAATCGGGTCATCGTGGTTCAACGTGCTGAGCACTGATTTCGGAGAAATCAGCGACCTTGAAAAGCAGTTCTTCAGGCCCGAAGGGCCCTCAATGTAGATGATTTCTCCGAAATCATCTGCAAACGCGTCAGGCATGGCTCAATCTGGTCATTGTGGTTCAACGTGTTGAGCACTGATTTCGGAGAAATCAGCGACCTTGAAAAGCGGTCCTTCAGTGCCGAGGGCCCTCAACGTAGATGATTTCTCCGAAATCATCTGCAAAC
>Ga0172372_10002106_pt1 | contig 30518 bp, 26 predicted proteins | sample LakKiv5m_2_FD_114544 | JGI IMG/M metagenome (GOLD analysis project Ga0172372, IMG submission 114544) | Freshwater microbial communities from Kabuno Bay, South-Kivu, Congo - kab_092012_9.5m | ecosystem: Environmental > Aquatic > Freshwater > Lake | place: Democratic Republic of the Congo...
GCACTTGCGGGCAAGGTTGATGTTATTGAAGATATATTAAAACGATCTGCCGAACCATTAAAGTCAACTCAGGATTGTGGTCAGTTTCCGGGTAATCAATCTCCCAATGCCGTATTTGGTTATGGACGTATAGACGTATTAAGAGCTGTCAAACTTGCCCTACGATATAGTGAAACTTGTTTGCTAAATGAAAGTGTAGAAATTAATACTCAGCAGGAAGCAGACAATTTTTACGATAAATATTATGGTTGCAAGGTGGTTAACGGATCACTTAAAATATCAGGTGACGATATTTTCACACTGGAAGGTTTTAAAAATATTGAAGAAATCAGAGATACGCTTCATATTGCTGGCAATCCTTCGTTAGTAAATCTGGGAGGGCTTAATAAACTTAAAAGTGTCAATGCTCTGGAGATTTCAAATAACAATATACTTGTGGAATTAAGTGGGTTATCTTCTTTGAACAAGGTTTTTGAATTGCTTCAAATTAATTCAAATAATAATTTAATAACACTTACGGGTCCAAAACCTGAATTTTCAAAATCAATAAAAGTAAATATTGCAGGTAATCAGGAATTAGGTGATTTGGAACTTCTAAGCCGGCTTGATTCATGCCAGAATATCCTCATCAGCAACAATCCCAAAATCAATACTTTAAGTGCCCTGGACTCCCTGGCTGTGGTTTTTGGGGAAATGGAAATTTCAGGTACTTCTATTCCTGATTTGATAGGATTAAATTCGCTAAATTTTATTGGTGGTAAACTGACTATTGCCTCAAATTCATCATTGTTGAATTTGACTGGTATGTTCAAACTATACAACCTATATGAACTGTCCATATCGAAAAATCCTATACTCAGGGATTTATCCGGACTTGAAGAAATTATATATGTTGCAAATGATTTGAACATTTCAGGTAATGATGGTTTGAAAAATATTCTGGGTCTGAAAAAACTTGAATGGATAGGAGGAGCCTTAGTATTGTCAAAAAATATACAATTAAGTGATACGCTTACTTTTCCGGTTTTGAATGAAATGAATGCCTTGATTGTAGAAGAAAACCCATTACTCATTGCTATAGGAAGAGAAGATGACAATTACCAGATAAAGGATAAATTGGTACTGAAAAACAACCCAAACCTCATGTTTTGTGAGTCACAACCGGTTTGCCAGTTTATAGTTCTTAACCCCAGGGACAAGGCCGAAATTTCGGGAAATGCCAGCACATGTGTTGATGTAAACACTTTATTCATAGCATGTTGGGCAAGTACATCATCTACTTCGCTCCAGGATTCGAAAATATGGCCAAACCCCGCAACTGATAAAATTTATATTACCAATCATAATGGTTTTTTGGAGTATAATCTTTTCGATTTAATGGGTAAGTCCTATTATCTTCCATATCAAAACAGAGAATGGGATATTACAGGTCTCCAGCCTGGGTTTTATATCTTACAAATTCATTCTGGGAATAGCATGCGTTCTTACAGATTTTGCAAAATATAAATGGAAAAGGTATTGATATCGCAATAAATTTTAAGTAAAACAGGCAGACTATCAGGAATATACCTCAGTTAATTATTTGAATATCCGGCTAAATGATTTTTACAATCAGAATTCAATTTTTTATCTGATAAAGTTTTAAAATAACTTTTGAGGTTTATAAAACTTATTTGAAATTCATTATTGTGTGAGAAATGCAAATTAAATCATTTTCAGCTAAATTCTTCAGAGAAAAGTTTGATCGGTTTCGAACAGACCATATTCATGCATTTCAGTTTACGCAAATACTCAGATATCTGAGCAGTATCATTATGAGTATCATGCTGGTTAATTCATCATTAATGCTCAAAGATATCGGGCGTTATGAAATTATCATGCTAATAGTATTAACAGTAAGTTTTTTCTGGCAGGGAGGTATAAAGGATGCATTGATTAATGAATATGCATCAGTAGAGGAAAAATATCGGAATATACTGATACAAAAGTATTTTCTGATTATGCTTTTAGCAGGATGTTGCGCTGGTGTACTCGTATTTATTTTTAGTGATTATCTTGCTTTTTATTTTCTTAATAGTGATCAGATACCTTGGCCAGGCATGCTGATTTTGTATATTGTTTTCAGTTCCACTGCCATATTTGGTGAAATAGTTTTGATGCTAAAGCGAAGGACTGCGGCAATTTATAGTTTTAGTATTATATTTTTCACTTTGACATTGGTAAGTTTTAGTTTTGGTCTTTATTTTTTCAGATCGGTTGAATATATAATAATTTCGTTATTGCTGGTGTCATTATTGAAGACTGCCTGTTCTGTCTACTTAGTTTTTGAGGAAGGTTGGGTATCGTTGAAAGCATTAATACCGTTGCCGTGGAGAAAGCCTGTAGGAACATTTATATTACTGGCGTTAATGAGTCAGGCCATGGATCTGATTGATAGCCTGCTTGCAGTCCATTATTTTAGTAAGGAGTTTTTTCCTGTATTCAGATATGGTGCGAGAGAATTGCCCTTTTCTATTTTAATGATGAGCTCTCTAAGCACGGCATTAATACCTGCTATGGCAGTAAGTCAGGATTTTGGAGAGTTGAGGAGAAAGGTAAATACATACATGCATATATTCTTCCCGGGTAGTATTTTCTTAATGATAGTAAGCCCTGTACTGTTTACTTTTTTTTATAGTCCGGCCTTTGAAACTTCAGCTTACATTTTCAATATTTATTTATTTATTATTGGTTCAAGACTTTTGTTGCCTCATACATTATTGCTTGCCAGAGGATATCGAAAAGAAATGATAATAAGCAGTGTGATAGAAATTATAGCCAATATAGTATTATCTCTATGGTGGTTGCAAGTCTGGGGCGTTTATGGTCTTGTTTTTGCAACAGTGGCGGCGTATTTGATTCAAAAAATTGTTCTCATGTATTACATGCGGAAGTACTTAAAGCTAAGTATAAATGATATCATTGATATCAGATGGTATTTGATATATCACATCCTGGCGGTTTTTGTTTTTACAGTTATGTTTTTATCCAGATGACCGGAAAACAAGCTTTTGATTATTTGAGGCACGAAATTGTGATTCAGGGGAATGCTGAAGGTGAGGCTTCCCGAACAATCAGGTATATTTTTGAAGATTTAATAGGTGTTGCAATGACGTCTGATGAATTACTGGATTCGACACAGATGAATAAGATTTTTGCCATACGGGAGCAAATTTTGCAGTATATTCCATGGCAGTATATCTGCGGAAGTGCCCCTTTTTATGGGTATTCACTTTTTGTAAATAAGGATGTTCTTATTCCGCGCCCTGAGACAGAAGAGCTTGTACACAATATACTTTCAAAAATTAAGACATTAAAATCTCCTGTAATCCTGGATGTAGGTACAGGTTCCGGTGCTATTGCGCTGGTATTGTCGCTAAAACGAAGGGATGCCCGGGTTATTGCCATTGATGTAAGTGAGGAAGCCTTGAAGGTTGCCAAATTAAACGCGAGTAAACTCAATGCACAGGTGACGTTTTCAAGATTTGATTTTCTTGATTCATCATTATGGAAAAACCTACCTGAAGCAGATGTTGTCATCAGTAATCCTCCCTACATAACCCTTTCAGAAATAAATTTTATGGGCAAGGATGTTGTTATCCATGAGCCCCATACGGCTTTATTTGTCAGGCAAGAGCCTATGGAATTTTATAGTGCTATAAGGGACTTTGTAATTTTTAAAAGAAATCCGTGTTTAATAGCTGCAGAAATAAATGAATTTCGTGCTGCTGAGGTTAAAGAAGTTTTTTCAAATAGTCAATTTACAGAAACGGACATTGTACATGATATGCAGGGAAAAGAAAGAATGATATTTACAAAATTCCATCCAGAGCAATAAAAAAGGGGCAGAATTTCTGCCCCTTTTTTGACTAACAATATCTTTCGTACGCCTGCATTAAATTAGCTGCGATTGCCTGAGCAGAGTTGCCTTCTATGTGTCTTCTTTCAAGCATATGGACTAATTGCCCATCTTTAAAAAGAGCTATGGAAGGTGAGGATGGAGGGTAAGGTAATAGGAATTCTCTCGCTTTGTCAACAGCTTCACGGTCTACACCTGCGAAAACAGTAACCAGCTTTTCAGGTTTCTTGTCTCCCTGAAGAGACATTTTTGCTCCTGGTCTGGCATTGGCAGCAGCACATCCACAAACCGAGTTTACAACCATTAGAAGCGAGCCTTTTGTGTTTTCCAAAACTGACGTAACTTCTTCAGGGGATTCCAAACCTTCAAATCCAAAATCAGTTAAGTCTTTTGCAATAGGTGTTGTCAATTCAACAGGATACATTTTAGGATAGTTTTACAATGATTTAATAATGAGAATTTTACTAATCTGTCAATGATTATAAACAATAAAATCATATTAAAAGTTTCAGATTAAGGGTAAATCACGAACCTAATTAAATAAAAAAAGCCCTGCATTTGCAGGGCTTTGTATGATATGTACTGGTGATTATCAGAGGAATGGAGCGATAACAAGCGCAACAACTGACATCAGTTTTAACAGAATGTTCAGAGAAGGACCTGACGTATCTTTAAATGGATCGCCGACGGTATCACCTACAACGGTTGCTTTATGAGGATCAGATCCTTTATAATACATTTTACCTTCGATTTCGACACCTTCTTCAAACATTTTCTTGGCATTATCCCATGCTCCACCGGCATTGGACTGGAAAATAGCCATCAATACGCCTGTTGCTGTAACTCCTGCAAGCAGACCTCCCAGCATTTCCTTTCCACCTAAAAATCCTATGAGTATCGGAGCAGTTACGGCCAACAGCCCGGGAATTACCATTTCGCGGATAGAAGCCTTTGTGGATATTTCCACACATTTTCCATACTCTGCCTTTCCATTGGCCTTTTCAAAAACTGCTTTGTCTTCTTCTGACCAGTTCTTAAATTCAGTACCGTCATTTTTACGCATCATTTCCAATGCTGCCTTTAATTCAGGTATATTGGCAAACTGTCTTCTTACTTCCTGAATCATATCCATTGCTGCTCTACCTACGGCATTCATAGATAATGCAGAGAATAGGAATGGAAGCATGGATCCAATCAATAAGCCTGACATTACCATTGGTTTTGCAACGTCAATTGCTGAAATTCCGGCAGTCTGCATATAAGCGGCAAACAGTGCCAGTGCGGTTAGCGCTGCAGAACCAATTGCAAAACCTTTACCGATTGCTGCAGTCGTGTTTCCTACGGCATCAAGTTTATCTGTTTTTTGTCTGACTTCCTTTGGAAGGTCTGCCATTTCAGCAATACCGCCTGCATTGTCTGAGATAGGTCCATAAGCATCTACGGCCAACTGGACACCTGTATTGGAAAGCATACCAACAGCCGCAATGGCGATACCATAAAGTCCGGCATAGTGATAAGATCCAATAATACCAGCTGATAAAATCAAAATTGGAATGGCTGTTGACTGCATTCCTACTCCCAGACCAGCAATAATATTAGTAGCAGATCCTGTGAGGGATTGTCTTACAATTGATTTTACCGGTTTTGTACCTGTTCCGGTGTAAAATTCAGTAACGATACCTATCAACAAACCTGCGACCAATCCGATGATCACTGCGAAAAATACACCATTGGCAGTATAATTGATTTCATTTTTTGACCAGGATTGTGGCAGTAACCACTGGACGATGAAATATGTAAATGCCAGCATTAAAGCAGCAGAAATAAATTCACCTCTGTTTAATGCTTTTTGAGGATCGCCACCTTCATTAACTCTAACAAAGAATGTTCCTAAAATGGAGGTTATAATTCCGACACCTGACAGTACCAGCGGGAGGAGTACTGCATTAAGTCCGTTAAAATCATTTGTGCTTTCAAAACCTGTCAGACCAATAAAAGCAGCACCAATAACCATAGTACCCACAATGGCACCTACATAGGATTCGAATAAGTCAGCTCCCATACCTGCAACATCACCAACGTTGTCACCAACATTGTCTGCAATAGTAGCAGGGTTAAGCGGGTGGTCTTCAGGAATTCCTGCTTCCACTTTTCCAACAAGGTCAGCTCCGACGTCAGCTGCTTTGGTATATATTCCTCCTCCTACTCTGGCAAACAGTGCGATAGACGAAGCTCCGAATGAAAAACCTGTCAATACGGTAATAACTTTCGTTGTATCCCATCCCATATTGTTGTAAAAGGCAAAAAGGGATCCAAGACCTAAAACACCAAGTCCTACAACACCCATTCCCATTACAGATCCACCTGCAAAAGCAACTTCCAGGGCCTTGCTTAAGCTACTCCTGGCAGCATTGGTTGTCCTTACATTAGCTTTTGTTGCCACTTTCATACCAATAAAGCCTGCCAGAGCAGAGCAAAAAGCGCCTATTATAAACGACAATGCTACCAATGGAGAAGAAGCTTCTGTATTACCACTAATCCCAAGTAAAATGGCTACCGCAAACACAAAAATGGCAAGCACTTTGTATTCAGCTCTAAGGAATGCCATAGCTCCTTCAGAAATATTTTCGGCTATTTTAGCCATTCTTTCATTTCCGGCATCCTGCTTGCTTACCCAGCCATATTTCCAAAAGGTAAACAGGAGCCCCAAAACTCCAAAAACAGGAATCAGTAAAATTAGATTTTGTCCCATGATTGTTAATTTATGCGTGTTTTAATGATAAAATTTTGTCAATCGGCCACAAAGGTAAGGTTAATTCGGAAAATACAAAAGTTTAAACCCTTCAGATTTAAAGCATTTTAGAGCTATAATCACATTTTTACGTCCTAAAGCATTAGGTAATTTTAGCTACCTTTGTAAAAGTTTAAAAATTGGTTTTATGCTTAAAAATATACTGGTACTTGGTAGTGGAGGTCGTGAGCATGCGTTTGTTTATGCGATTAGCCAAAGTAGCCAATGCGGAAAGCTTTATGCTGCACCAGGAAATCCGGGAATATCCCTGATGGCTGAATGTATTTCTTTGTCAGTTGATGATTTTGCTGCATTGTTTGGCTTTTGCGAAAATAATTTTATTGATTTGGTAGTTGTTGGTCCCGAAGCTCCGCTGGTTGCCGGAATAGCGGATTATTTCAAGGAGAGAAATTCGTCTGCGAAGATAATAGGTCCTTCAGCACATGCAGCCATGCTGGAAGGAAGTAAATCTTTTGCCAAGAAATTTATGCAGAAGTACAACATACCTACAGCAGCTTATTTTGAAGTTACATCAGACAATACAGAAGCAGGTTTAAAATTTCTTGAATCTCTCCATGCACCATATGTTTTAAAAGCTGATGGTCTTGCCGCAGGAAAAGGTGTGCTTATCATTGACAGCCTGGAAGATGCTAAAAAAGAACTTGAAAGCATGTTGAGAGGCAAATTTGGAGAAGCTTCAAATACGGTGGTAATTGAAGAGTTTCTCGACGGCATCGAGTTTTCTGTATTTGCACTCACAGATGGAAGAGAATATATATTACTCCCAGAAGCTAAGGATTATAAGCGCATAGGTGAAGGGAATACCGGATTAAATACAGGAGGTATGGGGTCAGTATCACCTGTGCCATTTGTGCAAAATACTGCTTTGATGCAAAAAGTCGAAGAGGATATTGTAAAGCCTACCATTGATGGAATTAATGCAGAAGGCATGGATTATACAGGATTTGTTTTTTTTGGATTGATCAGAGTAGGTGAAAATCCATATGTGATAGAGTATAACTGCAGAATGGGAGATCCGGAAACAGAATCTGTTCTTCCGCGAATAAAAAGTGATTTCATTTCGCTTCTTGACGCTGCAGCTACCCGGAAATTGCAGCACCAGCAAATTGATGTTGATTCCAAAACAGCTGCAACAGTTGTTGTAGTATCCGGTGGATATCCTGAACAATTTCGTAAAGGATTAACCATACAATTGCCGGAACATCATAATGATTGTTTACTTTTTCATTCCGGAACTACTTCAGACCAGGATCAGCTTAAAACTTCAGGAGGCAGGGTTTTTGCGGTCACTACCCTCGGAAACAATTTAATTGAAGCTGTCAATAAATCAATACAGCTGGCAGATCAAATCCAGTTTGAGGGAAAGTATTTCAGGCGCGATATTGGTTTTGACTTACAAGATTGATTATGGAATATTCGGTTAAAGAAGTCATTTCTGCCATAAAGGAATCTGAAACTCGCATAGTTGAGGGTGAAGCTTACATTAGCTGGCTTTCAACTGACTCCCGAAATCTGCCTGATGCCCGCGAAGCATTATTTTTTGCACTTGACGGCACATTGCACAATGGCCATAATTTTATCGAAGATGCCCATTCAAAGGGGGTGATCAATTTTGTGGTCAATCAACATTACAGGATTCCGGACAATATCCACGCTAATTTTTTCATTGTTCCGGACACATTGGTGGCTCTTCAACAAATTGCAGCTTACCACAGGAAAAGATTTGACAATATTGATATTGTTGCAATTACAGGTTCCAATGGTAAAACCACCATAAAAGAATGGCTGGCACAGATGATGGATTATAAAAAAGTTGTTAAGAGTCCAAAAAGTTATAATTCACAAACAGGTGTTGCTTTTTCAGTTTGGCAAATAGAAAATGATCATCAACTGGGAATTTTTGAAGCCGGAATTTCAAAGCCCGGAGAGATGGAACTACTGGAGAGAATGATCAAGCCAACAGTAGGCATACTTACCAATATTGGTGATGCTCATGCTGCAGGATTTAATGAAGATCAGCATAAACTTGACGAAAAAATTAAATTGTTTTCAGATGCTGAGGTCATTATTTATAATTCAGACAGTGAAATTATACAAAATACTATCCCGTTAAGATATCCGGAAAAAAAATTGATTTCGTGGGGTTTTTCCGGTTTGTCTAATTATATTAGAATTACAGAATTAATTACTCAGAACAACTTTGCAGAAGTACATTTTTTACATGGCGGCACAGAAAAAGTCATGTATCTCCCCTTCAGTGATCAGGCATCTGTTCAAAATGTCATGCATTGTGTAACCTATATGCTGTGGTCAGGTGTGGACGTTGAATTTATTCAGAAAAAAGTAAATCAACTACACAATTTACCTATGAGACTGGAATTAAAATCCGGTATCGGAGGGAGTATTTTGATAAATGACACTTATAATGCAGACATACAATCTCTAAAGGTGGCCCTGGAATTTCTGTCCCAACAGGCCGGAAATCTTCCTAAAGTGCTTATCATCTCTGAGTTTGATCAGATTGGAATAGATGATCAGGAATTTTTGGGCGTGCTTGTTGATTTGTTGCAAAAAGAATCAATAGAACACATTTACTTTGTGGGACACATCCGGGATGAAAATGCGAGTTTTTTTGATATGGTCGTCACATGCAGTTTTTATAAGACAACGGATGATTTGCTAAAGCAGATCAAAAAACTTGATCTGGAAGGTAAAGCTATATTGATAAAAGGGGCGCGAAGATTTGCACTGGACAGGGTAGTAGATGCTTTATCCGATCTTGGTCATTCGGTGGTTATGGAAACTGATTTTCATGCTTTGGATCATAATCTGCGATTTTTTTCATCCAGAATTTCAGATCATACCGGAATAATTGCCGTGATAAAGGCATCGGCATACGGATCCGGCAGTCATGAACTTGGTAAATTTCTAGAGTTTAAAAAAGTAAATTATCTCGCAGTTGCTTTTGTAGATGAGGGTATTTCACTCAGAAAATCCGGCATTACACTTCCAATAATGATTTTGAATCCGGAGGTCCACCTTACAGATGATTTTATTGAATGGAATCTGGAGCCTGAAATTTACAGTATATCTTTTTTGAAGTCTGTCATAGAAAGCTTGCCTGAAAACAATAACAGCCCGCTTAAAATCCACCTAAAACTCGATACAGGTATGCGCAGACTGGGAATTGGTGAGCACGAAACCGGAAGCCTGATACACGTTTTGAAAAATCAGTCGCGTATAGAAGTGGCTACCATATTTACGCATCTTACAAGTAGTGAGGATGAAAGTCATGATGACTGGACTCATGAACAGATTTCAAAGTTTGAGCGAATGTATGATCAGATTTCTCATATACTCGGATACAAACCTGCCCGGCACGTTTTGAATACAGCCGGAATTCTAAGGTTTCCACAATACCATTTTGAACTGGTGAGACTTGGACTTGGACTCTATGGAATTGATGTTACCGGAAAATTTGCCGGAATTCTCGAAAAAGTTCATACCCTTAAGGCCAAGGTAATCCAGATTAAGGAAGTTGAGAAAGAACAGTCTGTCGGATACAGCCGAAAAGGTGTGATGTCGGAGCGGGGTGAAATTGCTATTGTCAATATTGGATATGCAGATGGGCTTTTGAGGGGGTCTGGCAATGGTAAATATAGTGTGATGATAAATCATAAGCTCTATTCTATCATTGGCAACGTATGTATGGATCTCACCATAATAGAACTGGGTCATCAGTCCGGAGTTAAAATTGGAGATGATGTTATCATTTTTGGAAAGCAACAGCCCATTGAAGAACTTGCCCGTATCAATCAAACCATTCCATACGAAATCCTTTGCAGGATTTCTCCCCGGGTTAAGCGATTGTATTTTAAGGGATAGAAAACCAGGATACGTTTGTTAATTGATTTCGACAAAATAATTAACCTGATCCTTAAGATTAACACTAATATGCTCCTGAATCGTTGTTGCTAGCGAAAGACCGCAGTAATCCACTTTAGTAGGAAAAAGTTTATGTGTTCTGTCTATTAAAACAGCTACTTCTATTTTCGCCGGCAAGGTATCCATTAAAGATTTAAAACCATAAAATAAAGTTCTGCCGGTGCTTGCGACATCATCAACAATAATGACATATTTGTTTTTGAGTCCGGGATGATCACCTTCAAGAGCAACGGGATATTCCAGTGGATTGGCGGGATTCAGTTTAAGTCGCACCAGATATAAAGACTTGTTGTACCTGGCCTCAATTTCCTGTGCCAAAAGTTCTGCAAAGCGATATCCGTTTTGGTTTACACCTGCTATGATTATTTCATTCTGGTCCAGATTATTTTCCAGAATTTCTATAGCTAACCTTTTCAGTTTGATTTTAATTTGTTCGTGATCAAGGATTTTCATAGGAAAAGGTATATCTATATTTTTTACAAAGTTACTGATTATCAAAAAATCTCTTTGTAAATTGTGGTCGAAAAATTAAAAACAACGCCAAAATGGGATTGTCTCAGATTATTTTTTTGGTTTTCACGTCTATTGTTTTTTATCTTGCTTTCAGACAATATCAACGCATCTTCAAAAACATAAAGCTGGGGAAGGGTTATGCTTCAGATTTACCAAAGCCTGAAAGATTCAAAAATCTCATGCTTATTGCATTTGGCCAGCAAAAAATGTTTAAAAAATTTATTCCTGCAATACTACATTTATGTATTTATGCGGCTTTTATTTTTACACAAATTGAATTGATTGAAGTTATACTGGATGGAGTATCAGGACATCACCGAATTTTCTTGCCATTTTTAGGCGGTTTTTATACCTTGATGATAAATGTAATAGAGATTTTATCTTTTCTGGCATTGCTTGCCACATTTGTTTTTTTGTACCGAAGAAATCTGCTTAAAATCCCAAGATTTGTAAAATCTGATCTGGATGGCTGGCCAAGGCTTGATGCCAATATTATATTGTTGGGAGAAATTGTGCTTGTATTGGCAATTTTTACCATGAATGGTGCTGATGCAGCACTTCAAAAGGCAGGTTTAGAGCATTATCCGGATACAGGTAATGTATTCATGAGTGATTGGTTGAGTACTTTTATTTTCGAAGGATTCAATTTGCAGGAGCTAATGATCTTTGAACGTATGGGCTGGTGGTTGCACCTTGCTGTTGTGTATGGATTTATTTTGTACCTTCCTCATTCCAAACACCTGCATATCTTTTTTGCATTTCCAAATGTATACTATTACAATGGAAAACCCAGGGGTGAAATGTCAAATATGCCAGCAATTATGCATGAAGCTAAGACCATGTTTGGGGTTGATTCGAATTACAATGAACAATCGCCGGCAATTTTGGAGTTTGGTGTAAACGATATTTTTGGACTATCGTGGAAAAATATTCTGGATTCTTATTCCTGTACGGAATGCGGAAGATGCACGGCAGTATGTCCTGCAAATCTTACGGGTAAAAAGTTGTCACCCCGAAAAATCGTGATGTCAATCCGAGATCGGGCTGAGGAAATTGGGAAAAATATAGAAACGCAGTCCAAGACTTATTATAAAGAAGGTAGCGATCAGTCTGAAAGGCTTTCTGCGTTAAATTACGATGACGGAAAGAGTCTTTTTGATTTTATATCAAGGGAAGAAATTCATGCATGTACTACCTGTCAGGCTTGTGTTGAAGCCTGTCCTGTATTGATTAATCCGCTTGAACCCATTCTGGAAATGCGCAGATTTGAGATTTTAACTGAATCTGCCGGACCGGCAGAATGGATTCCCATGTTTACAGCTATGGAAAATGGTGGAAGTGTCTGGCAGATGCCTGTTCCAAGGGACAACTGGAAAGAAGAATTGGAGCATTGAAAACAGTAAATTCAATGCATGATGCATTTGAAATCAATACAATTATGGATGATAATTATCTGCAGATTAAAATGACAATAAATTTTAGTCATGCAGAGTTTAAAGCCATTAAAAATATATAAAATCAACCATGATGCAGATTAAAACCATGTCAGAATACGCTGCTGAAGGCGTGACTCCTGAAGTTTTATTTTGGGTGGGCTGTGCCGGCAGCTTTGATGCCAGAGCACAGAAAATTACGAGGGCATTTTGCCAATTACTTGATCGTGCCGGAATTTCATATGCTATTTTGGGCAACGAGGAGCAGTGTACAGGAGATCCAGCCAGGAGGGCAGGCAATGAATTTGTCTTCCAGATGCTCGCCATACAGAACATCCAGATTTTAAATATGTATAAAGTAAAAAGGATTGTAACTGCTTGTCCGCACTGCTTTAATACACTAAAAAATGAGTACCCCGCCCTGGGAGGAAAATATGATGTTGTACATCATACTCAGTTTTTGCAGGAATTACTGGATACGGGAAAACTCAAAATTGAGGGAGGCGCATTTAAGGGACGTAGAGTTACATATCATGACTCCTGCTATCTGGGAAGAGTAAATGGAATATATGAAGCCCCTCGGGAAATTTTAAAGTTTCTGGATGCAGAGCTTGTAGAAATGAAAAGATGCAGAGCAAATGGGCTTTGCTGTGGGGCAGGGGGAGCACAAATGTTTAAGGAAGATGAACCCGGTGAAAAAAGAATCAACAGAGAGCGAGTGGAGGAGGTTTCAGATACCGGTGCTTCTGTCGTTGCGGCAAATTGTCCTTTTTGTACAACTATGCTTACTGATGGAATGAAGGCCCTTGATAAGCAGGATGATATCATGGTGCTTGATATTTCAGAAATGATTGTACAGGTAGTGTCCTGACAAAATAGAAGATTATGTTAAAAAGTTTTGAAGAAATGCCTCCCGATGCGAGGGTATGGATTTACCAGAATTATAGCAATATTGATGAAGCAGTATTACCAGTTATAAGACAGGAGCTGCACATGTTCCTGGAAAGCTGGACAAGTCATAACCAGGCTCTCTGGACAGCAGGGGATGTGCTCTATCAAAAATTTGTGGTTATCATGGCAGATGAAAGCAAAGCGGGAGCGAGTGGGTGTGCGCTTGACAGGGCTACTCATTTTATAGAGCATTTGAATCTGAAGTTTGGACTGGATTTATTTGACAGAACACAGGTGGCTTATTATAAGAATGAAGAAATGAGTGAAATAAATACTGCATATTTGCAGGAGCTCAGGCAAATGTACAGTGATAAAAAAATTGATCAGTATACCTTAGTCTTCGATAATCTTGTAGCTACAAAGGCTGATTTTGAAAACAGCTGGATTAAGCAATTGAATAATAGCTGGCACAGAAGGTTTGCCATACGGCCATAATATTTTTCCGTCAACAATGGGCCTAAACTAAATAGGTCTACATTAATAACATCAAAAAAAAAGCTGAGGCAATTTTTTTTGCTCCAGCTTTTATGTTTTTTATAACTATTTCTTACGCTACGTTCCTTCCTGTGAACCTTGAAATAGCACGGTGCACTTTATCAATCACATCGTAATTTATGTTGTAAATGTGCCATTTTCCTGTAACTTCAACAGAAACAACCCCAGACATTCTCAATATCTTCAAATGCTGTGAAGTAATACTCTGTTCAATTTCAAGGCTGCTGTAGATTTTGTTAACGTTTATAGACTTATGCTGATCAATGTAATCCAGAATCTTAAGTCTGAGAGGATGGGCCAATGCCCGCATTAATTCCGACGAGTAATGTAATTTATCACTGTCGAAAACTACTTTTGTACTTTTCATACGTGTTTCTTATTTTGATATTAAATGACCTTAATACAAAGGTGAAAAGTTTTTTTGTATTGACCAAATAAATATTAAAAAAAAATTTAATTTGATCGAACTTTTTGGCAAAGCCTCAAATAATACTAGAAATAAAAAATGCGAATGTTAAAGTATTGTCATAATCCTCTGTTACTCAGATTGGTGAATTTAATGATTAAAACTATAAGTTTAGCTCGTTAAATCTTCAACCAGGGTAGAAATCTGACCCAACCTTTCCTTGTCTAATGAATAGTAAATAAACTTGCCCTGTCTTTCGGTCGCTACTACACCAGCTCTTCTCAAAATAGCCAGGTGTTGTGAAGCTACAGACTGTTCCAGACGCAACTTGATGTAAATATCCGTTACGGTCATGGTATCGCCGTCCTCAAGAAGGTCGATAATTCTTTGCCGGAGTTTGTGGTTTACAGCGCGTAAAACCAATACTGCCTTTCTCAAGTCAGCATAGTCGAGCTGTACCTCTTTACCTCCTTTCTTAAGAGTAACTGTTTCGTTCTTTTTGTTCCTCATACGAAAAAATTTGTTATATCACTGAATTACCGTGATAAGTTCAATAACCGTACCAATTTTTAACATCTTATTAAAATAGTATTTTTTTCTTAAATATAGCTTATGATCACATATATAACTAACTGATAAATAAGGAAAAAAGTTTCTTAAAGAAACTATTTATTTTTTTGGTTGAGTTATATTAGGGGCTTTGAAATAGTTGGGAACTGTATATGCGGTATTTTCAAATTGCTTCGAATGAAATCTATGGAAAGCTTCTTTTCCCATCATGGCTGCTGAAGTCTCGAAGCTGGCGTAAAATATATTTTCCTGGTGAAAATTTGCTTTAAATTTTGAACCTCCATTGCCTGCTACAATGATTTTTTGAAGAGGTGTTTTTATTGAATTGATAAATTCACTATCAAGAATGATAGCATTTTCAGGATGTATTTTTTCACCCAGATGATTGTAAACAGCGGTATACACTTCCATTCTGCGAGCGTCTATCATGGGTATAACCAGCGTTTTATCTGAAACATCCATATTTTGAATTGTTCCGAGCGCCAGTATATCAAGACTTGATATTGTTATCAAAGGTTTATTCAGCGCATAGCACAAACCTTTGGCAGTCGACATACCTACTCTGAGGCTTGTATATGACCCGGGCCCAAGGCTTACTGCTACGGCATCCAGTTTTGCTATATCCTTGTTTGCCTGATCAAGGCACTTTTGAATCAGGATCGTTATTATTTCTGAATGTTTGTTACCTTCTTTATTTTCAGCAATGGAAATCATTTGGTCGCCGAAAAACAATGCCACTGAACATATTTCAGTGGAACTTTCAATGCAAAGAATCAACTTGTTCAAGATCAGATTTTAATGCTGTAATTATTTCTTTAGTAAGCTGTTATAACGATTTATGTCATTCAGTAATGTAACAGCTTCTTCGACTTCCGCATCTTTTTCCAGGTTATATCTGATTTTACCGGATTGCTGATAAAATCTGGTAACTATTTCGCGTTCGATTTCCCTTGTAATTTCATTTTTGTAAATATCCCAGAACTTTTTCTTTTCTGCAATCACTTTGGATTTAATCTGAGTTATTTCCGTATCAAGTGCAAAACTTGATTGTTTGGAAGCGGATTTTTGTAGTTGATCTAAAAGTTTTTCTGTTTCTGTTTCAAATTTAAAATCTGAAGCATTTACATAAGTCAGGAAAGCGGGGTAGTCTGTAAACTGGTATTTTACAGGGCTATTTATGGAATCTGTATTTTTTATATATTCCGTCACGAAATTAAAAATTACATGCTTTTCGAGCAGTACCTTTGTCAATTCGCCGGTGGATTGTGGTTCCAGTCTAACATCTGGAGTGATGCCACCACCATCAAGGACGAGTCTGCCATTTTTTGTTTTAAACTTTGAACGCTGGCTATCGGGAATATCTTTTGGTTGTCCGTTTTCATATGCAACGCTCTGAATACATCTTCCGCTTGGTATATAATATTTTGAGGTAGTTAGTTTAAGTACGGAGTTGTATCCCACGTTTTTTGTGTTTTGAACCAGGCCTTTACCATATGAGCGCTGTCCGATAATGAGACCTCTGTCCATGTCCTGAATTACACCGGATACAATTTCCGATGCCGATGCTGACTGCTTATTGATAAGAATTGCCAATGGAATTTGCAAATCAACTGGATTTTGTGTGGTTTTAAAGGACTGGTCCCGATCTTTGATTTTTCCCTTTGTAGTCACGAGAACTTCTCCTTGCGGGAGAAAAATATTACATATCTGAATAGCTTCATGTAATAATCCCCCTCCATTATCCCGCAGATCAAGAATAATACCTTTCATATCAGGGTGGTCCTCCTTTAGTTCTTTGTAGGCTTTGATGATATTGGCAGATGCATTGGCAGTAAAGGTAGTGAGTGAAATATAGCCTATCTGATCATTGACCATTCCATGGTAGGGTACATTTGGAATATTGACTTCTCCACGGGTTAGTTTTACACTTTCCGGTGCTTTTCCTGGTTTTTTGATGGTTATGGTTACTTCTGTTCCGGGTACTCCCCTCATTATTGCGCTGATCTCATCAAAATCTTTACCGCTAAGGCTTGTGCCATCTATAGCCAGTATCTGATCACCTGCTTTAATGCCTGCTTCCATAGCTGCACCTCCCTTGTATGGTTCGAGAATGGTGCATATGCCTTCAATCATTCCTACCCTGGCGCCAACACCCTGATATTTCTCATCCTGATTGATCCGATAACTCTCCACTTGGGATTCTGAAACAAAATTTGTATATGGATCAAGTGACCCAAGCATGGCGTCAATGGCGGTTTTCATAAGAATCCCCGGATCAAGTTCATCCGCAAAATTAGTATTTAGTTCTTTGTAGACCTTAATAAAAATCTCAAGATTCTTACTTATCTCAAAAAGTTTATCCTGTTGAATTTTAGCTGCTGTAAAACCGAAAAGTGTAAGGCATGCAGCACAAATAAAAATATATTTCTTCATGGTTTTATTTCTTATGATTATTGAGATTTCTGTAAAAAATGTAAAATGGTTTTAGTAAGCTGCTCAGGCTGATCTGCATGAACCCAGTGCCCGGCACCTTTTATAGTTTCAAATTCAGTACGGCTAAATTTATTTTTGATATCCGGTATATCACGCTCTGAAATATAATCAGACAATTCTCCTTTTATAAAAAGCGTTTGTACATTGACTGATTCCGGAATGTCAATTTCCTTGAGTATTTCCGGATAAGATTTATACAACAATGGCAAATTCATCTTCCATTCGAGCAATCCTGTTTCTTTATCCCGGAAAAGATTTTTCATCAGAAACTGCACTACGCCTTCATCGGATAATTTTGCTTTTAAAACTAGATAGATTTCCTCCCTGGAAGAGATTGATTTCAGATCTACAGACAAAAGGGCTTCAAAGATTTCGCGGTGACCTCCGGAATAGGCTTTACAACCAATATCGATGACTACCATTTTTTTGACTATATCCGGATAATGAACAGCAAACTGCATCGCTGTTTTTCCGCCCATACTGTGACCAATGATAATCGCATGGTGCAACCAGTGTTCCATACAAAAATCGTGTAAATCTTCCGCAAGCAAATCATAAGAAAATCGATTGGTTCTGGGGGACTTGCCATGATCCCTCTGGTCAATCAAATATACCATAAAGTCTTGAGCAGCAAGGTTTTTTGCCAGAATTTGTAAATTGTCAAGCATGCCAAAAAGCCCGTGAAGTAATATAACAGGTTCTCCCTGCCCTATAATTTTATGATTTAATTGTACCATAGTGGCATTAATCGCGAATGTTTCCTTAACTTAAATACACTTTTTATTGTTTTTGTTTTAAATGTTGTTTGATGAAACCGAATGACTTTTAAAATACCTTTTATATACTATAATTTTTACAAATGGTTTTTCAATTAACTTCACAATATGTGCCTACGGGTGATCAGCCAAAGGCAATTGATCAACTTGTAGAAGGTATCAGAAACCATGACAGATCACAAGTTCTTTTGGGTGTGACCGGCTCCGGAAAAACATTTACTATGGCAAATGTAATCCAGCAACTGGAGAGGCCAACACTGATCCTTACCCACAATAAAACACTGACCGCCCAGCTATATGCCGAAATGAAGGCTTTTTTTCCTGACAATGCAGTAGAGTATTTTGTTTCCTATTATGACTATTATCAGCCGGAGGCATATATTACGCATTCAGACACTTATATTGAAAAGGATCTTCAGATCAATGAAGAAATTGATAAACTAAGGTTAAGAGCCACAAGCTCTTTGCTATCAGGCCGCAGAGATGTCATTATAGTTTCATCCGTATCCTGTATATATGGTATGGGGAATCCTGAGGATTACAAAACAGGAATAATCAGGATTCAGAAGGGAATGCAAATTGCCAGGAACACATTTTTATATCAGCTGGTGCAGAGCTTGTATTCAAGGACAGAAACGGATTTTAAGCGAGGAACATTCCGCGTTAGGGGAGATACGGTTGACATCAATCTGCCTTATCTCGATTTTGGGTATAGAATTATTTTTTTCGGGGATGAGATAGAAACTATCGAACAACTCGAAATATCAAGCGGTAAACGAATTCAGGCACTTGAATTTGCTGCCATTTTTCCTGCCAATCTTTATGTTGCTCCAAAAGACCGCCTGCAGATGGTAATCAGGCATATAGAAGATGAACTCAAAGCGCACGAGGAATTTTTTAATGCCGAAGGCAGGTATATTGAAGCCCAGCGAATTCGGGAGCGGGTAACATTTGATCTGGAAATGATTCGGGAACTTGGTTATTGTAATGGAATTGAAAATTATTCAAGATTTTTTGATGGCAGAGCCCAGGGTACGAGACCATTTTGTTTGCTGGATTATTTTCCGGAGGATTATTTAATGTTTATTGACGAGAGCCATGTCACTATTCCTCAGGTGAGGGGAATGTGGGGCGGAGACCGCGCAAGGAAGTTAAACCTGGTCAACTTCGGGTTCCGGCTACCTTCAGCTATGGATAACAGGCCGTTGAGTTTTGAAGAATTTCAGACTGTCATTAATCAGGTGATTTACGTAAGTGCCACTCCCGGAGAATTTGAGTTGGCAGAAACAGAAGGTCTTGTTGTGGAGCAGATTGTGCGTCCGACTGGATTGCTTGATCCACCGGTGGAGGTAAGGCCCAGCATCAATCAGATTGATAATTTACTGCATGAAATCAGAATCAGGATTGAGAAGGAGGAGCGGGTTCTGGTAACTACCCTCACTAAGAGGATGGCGGAAGAACTTACTAAATATCTTGTTAAACTCGATATAAAGGTAAGATATATTCATTCAGAAGTTGATACACTGGATAGAGTAGAGATCATAAGAGATTTAAGACTTGGTGTATTTGATGTACTCATTGGTGTGAATCTGCTTCGGGAGGGTCTTGATCTTCCTGAAGTTTCGCTGGTTGCCGTGCTTGATGCTGATAAGGAAGGATTTTTAAGAAATACTCGTTCTCTGACACAGACAGCAGGGCGGGCTGCACGAAATGAAAACGGATTAGTTATATTTTATGCCGATTCTGTTACGGATAGTATGCAACAGACAATTGATGAAACAAACAGGAGGAGGGTAAAACAAATGGCTTATAATGAGGAGCATGGCATAACGCCTCGGACAGTTTCAAAAACAAAGCAGGAAATAATGGATCAGCAATCCATTCTTGATATAAGAGGCAAAAAACCTTCAGCTTACATAGAAGAAGAACATAAGATTGTGGCAGCAGATCCACTTGTTGGTTATTTGTCAAAAGACCAGCTACAGCACCTCATAAAGGAGACTGAAGAAAAGATGAAAAAAGCAGCGAAGGAACTCGATTTTATTACTGCTGCTTCTTTACGTGATGAAATCAATATGCTCAAAAAGAAACTGACTATTTAAACTACTTTTGCATCCAGGCCTGCTGATTAACCCGAAATCGGACAATTTCCGCTATTAAATCTGAAGGTAATGGCTTGTTGTATGGAAATTGAATGGCACCTTTGGAATATTTCCACTCTGCTAATTTGTGTTTAAAAGCTTCTATTCCGGATGGTGTAGGTTAGAATCCAAGATGAGTTTTCATGGCGCCGAAATATACCAAAGGCCCGTTTAACTTGTAGCAAGCCATACCATAGCTTATCGATTCTTTTGCTTCCGGTGCATGTAATCTTATTATTTCTCTTATTTGAACCAACGTTTTTACTGTCGCTTCCGGAAAATCATGGATGTATTCATCTACATTTTTGTATTGCTTTGAATTCATGTTTTTATTTTTATTTCATCGCGCTCCGCGTGACTGGTTTTTAGGCCATATGGAATCTTTGATTCGTAAAATAATCATTACCTTTTGTGAGTAAATGATTCTTTTACTCATGTCGATTTCTGCGAGTGCCGGGAAATCTGCTTTTGCCTCAATCATAATGCAATAATAATATTTTTTATCAAACTGGTTTTTATCAAATATACCGGCTAAATATTATTCAAGTCATATGGCAAAATGATACAGGTCATTGAATTAAGGCTGTAAATGGGGCTACTTTTGAAGTATTGAAAAAAAATGGTTTAACCGAAACAAAAAATTATGAGTCAGCTTATTAAAAAATCCCCGACTTTCCCAAACCTAACTCATTGGTTTGAAGATTTTCTTACCAATGATTTCTTTGATTGGAATGAAAAGAATTTTGCCAAATTGGGTACTACCCTGCCATCGGTAAATTTAAAAGAGAACGATAAAACGTATAATTTTGAAATGGCTGCTCCGGGACTTAAGAAAGAAGATTTTCAAATTGATATTCATCAGGGAGTATTAAGTGTTAAAGCGGAGAAGAAAGAAGAAACTGAAGAAAAAGACGAGAAATATTTGCGGAGAGAATTTAAATATGAACGATTCTACAGGTCATTTAATCTTCCTGAAAATATCAATGAAGATAGCATTAATGCAACCTATCATGATGGAATCTTAAAGATTGCTATCAATAAGAAGGAGGTAAAGCCTGTAATAAATAAGAAATCTATATCCGTAAAGTAATGCAATATGTATGACAAAAGGCGGTTAATATCGTGATGTTGAAGCGTAACGAAATGTGTTAATTTTGAATAATTGTTTTTAGTGAATAAAAATGGAGGGCCGGAAATTCCGGCCTTTTTTTATTCCGGGAAGTAGGAATCCATAAACTCCCTCAATGTTCTGGGAAACGCCAAATTGCGAATTTCAGATTTACTTGTCGGCTGGTAATCACCTTCTTTTGGCCAGTTGCAGGTCGTAATTTCGTAAAAGTGAAAGTTAATTTTCTGGTGAGTCAATTGCTGGTTGCATATTCTTAGCAAGACAGGATCTGAAAAACTTTTATCGGGTAAAAATCGATTTAAATCCCGTAAACCCGGTGCCTGAGCGTCTTTCGTCTCAATAAGGGGGAGTTCGTGTAAATGTTTCCAGATATCGCTATTTCCTCTTTTACCTACCAGTGCAAAACTTTTATCGGGGTCAAAAACCAGATAATAGTGAAAAAATCTTTCCTTTTTAGGTTTGTTTTTTAATTTCAAAGGAATATTTGGTACGGTTTCCGTTGTTTTTGCGAGGCAATAGTCTCCAAATTCACAAGATTGGCAATCAGGATTTTTTGGGGTACAATGTAAGGCCCCGAAATCCATAATAGCCTGATTGAATGCTGCTGCCTGATTTTGAGGGATGGCAGCATCCACAAATGATTTGATACTTGCTAGCGTCTGCGGCCATTGCACTGGCTCTGAAATTCCGAGGATTCTTGCAACAACACGAATAACGTTACCATCAACTACAGCGTGAGGTTTATCAAAAGCAAAGCTGGCAATAGCTGCTGCAGTATATGGGCCAATGCCGGGAAGTTGAATTAGTGTATTGATGTCTTCCGGAAAGCTGCCATCATAATTTCGGGTAATTTCCTGCGCAGTCCGTATCATATTTCTGGCCCTGGAGTAATAACCGAGGCCTTCCCATAATTTGAAAATATCATCTTCCGGTGCTGCGGCAAATTCAGAAATTGTAGGGTATCTTGAAATAAATCTGAGGTAATATGGAAGACCTTGTTCTACTCTTGTTTGCTGAAGTATAATTTCAGACAACCAGATATGGTAAGCATTTTTACTTAATTTCCAGGGGAGGTTTCTGTCAATATCCTGAGACCAGGACAAAAGCTTTTGCGCAAATGCCTCTGGTTTAATCATATTTTATAAAGAATTCAGGTATTATGCAGATAATGATCTGACAAGCGTAAAATCACCATAATGATCTTTGATCATTTCTTTTAAAGCTTTTCTTGCGAAGAATATTCTGCTTTTAACTGTACCCAGGGGAAGTTCAAATATATCGGCAATCTCCTGATATTTAAACCCTTCATAATGCATTACAAAAGGTACTCTTATATTTTCTTCAAGGGTATCTATCATTTTTTGCAATTCCTGCATTAGGAGGTTTCTGTTGGCATCATTATCTATGAGAGATGAGCCTGAATTTATAAAATACAGGTTGTCTGTAGAATCGATGATGGTGTTGGTTTTTACTTTTTTACGGTAATTATTGATGAAGATATTCTTCATGATTGTAAAAGTCCAGGCTTTAAAATTGGTTTCCGGTCTGAACTTGTCTCTGTTGGTAATTACCCTAAAGGCAGTCTCCTGATAAAGGTCCTTTGCGTCTTCGGTATTTTTAGTGAGATTGTAAGCAAAAGCGTTGAGCGAATCACTGAGATACTCGAATTTTTGATTAAACTCTGCAATCGTCATAGCCTGTAATTTTTGTTGTCACAAATATAAGACTACAAACGCAGAATAATTCGTTTTTAATTTCTAAAAAGAGGAAATTAAATATATTTTAACACTTCACAATCAGGCGCTCAATGACCTGACAAGGCTAAAGTCTCCGTATTGCTTTTTAATCATGTCTTTCAACTCTCTTCTTGCAAAGAAAATACGGCTTTTTACTGTTCCCAATGGCAGATCAAATTGTTCAGCTATTTCGTTGTATTTAAAACCTTCATAGTGCATTAGAAAGGGAATTCTGATAGAATCATCAAGTTTTGCAATCATGGCACTGAGCTCCTTGATCAGCATATCTTTTCCAGCATCATTCTGAACGCTTGCACCGGAGTCAATAAAGAACTGGTTATCCGTGTGGTCGAGAAAAGTATTGGCTTTAACTTTTTTTCTGTAATTATTGATGAAGATATTCTTCATAATTGTAAAAGTCCATGCCTTGAAATTGGTTTCCGGTCTGAATTTGTCTCTGTTGTTCAATGCCCGGAAAGCTGTTTCCTGGTATAGATCCTTTGCATCTTCCATATTCTTTGTCAGGTTGTAGGCAAAAGCAATTAATGGCTCAGTTAAATACTCCAGATTTGAATTGAATTCTACTGTTGACATATCTTTATCAATTGGTTATAACAAAGGTATATTTTGTTTAATAAATATTCAAACAATCTTAAACAAAAAATAAATAAAAAATAAAAATATTTTTATTGTATATGTAATAACTTTATATTAAGTTAAATACGAATTAAAAAAATATATATGTACAAAAAATGATGTTTATTTTGATTAATAAAATTATTAAACAAAATTCTAATTGTGTGTTTTCTAAATCATGCATAAAAGCATAAAAACAGCGTTGTTTTTGATCGAGGACGTTATATGGCAATATATTTTTTGCCGGGAAGCGCTTTTACCATATTTTTGAATTCCAGACTCAGCAATAATGATGAAACTCTGGCAGATGGCCAAGCGGTCTTCTCAATTAACTGGTCCATTGTCATTTCTTTTGCCATGTGGATGAGCTGAAAGATATTTTGTTCATCGCTGGTCAGATCAGGAAACAGTGTCGACTGGATAGTTTTTTGATGGGATTTTAGCTCCCAACGCATAATGTAGGCGATATCATCAACACTTTCAAGGAGGTGGGCTTTATGTTGTTTTATTAGTTTATTACAACCGGCTGAAAATTCGTCGCTGGTTTTTCCGGGGAGTGCAAATACATCTCTGTTGTATTCATTGGCAAACTCCGCAGTGATTACGGAACCTCCTTTGATTTTAGATTCTACAACAATGACTACGTCACTTAAGCCTGCAATTATTCTGTTGCGCATGGGAAAATTTTCTTTATCAGGACCGGTGCCTGATCGGAATTCTGTAAGGATGCCTCCTGTTTCCTGCATTTTTCTGGCAAGTGGAATATTTTCTGCCGGATATATTTTTTCCATAGCCTGCCCCATAATACCAACTGTCGGAAGTCCGTGATTCAGACTGGATTTGTGCGCAATACTATCTATACCATATGCGAGCCCGCTTATAATGACAGGCTGGAAAGGTATCAGTGCTTCAATTAATTGTTCGCATGCCTGCTTCCCATAAGCTGTCGGAGTTCTTGTGCCGACTACTGCTACTGTTCTTTGATGATTTAGAACATCCTGCCCTTTGTAATAATAAAGAACGGGACACTGGTCAGTCTGCTTTAATCTGAAAGGATAATTATCTTCATAATATACATGTACAGAGATTCCGTTTTTCTTAATATAGCTAAGTTCCTTTTCAGGTTGCAACCGATCAACATTCATGATGTTTCTGACTGTTGTTTCTCCTATTCCTTGTATTTTACGGAGGTTGCCGGCATGCTCACTTAAAACTGCTCCGGCAGTTCCACAGTGTGCTATTAAAACTTTCGCCAGTTGGTCTCCAACTTTGGGTACGGATGTAAGGGTAAGCAGGTCCAGTAGTTCCTGATCTGTCATTGGCTACCTTTTGCAAGCATAAGATATCTCTGGGCATTGGCATTGTCACCGATAAGCGTGTATGCGTTTGAAAGCGCTGCATTGAGTTCTGCTCCTGCCGGACTTAGTTTTTGTGCCATAAGCAGATATTGAAAAGACCATTTGCTGTACTTTTTACTGGTTAGTAAGGCTACACCGACATCAAGGTAAAGCCTATACAACTCTGCAGTGTATACGCCCTGACCATTGAGATAATCACTAAATTCTTTAAGGAATGGTATGTCAGGTCGTCTGAGCATAACCGGTTTTATATTTTTGATATACTTCGGTACATCACCATCCATTTTATATTGTTCTGCAATAATTCCAGCCTCCATTAGACCCGCGTTAAAATAATCAGGTAGGATGGAAGCAGCTTTTTGAGCATACGGCAGTGCTTCATTGAGAAGCCTGATTTTATCTTCCAGTTTTTCTGCGCTTTTATATTCTTCAAAAAGGGCAGTTGACATAAACGAATTTGCCCGGGCGCTATTTTGTGATACCTTAATGGCAGAACTATTTAATGAAAGTGCGTTTTCCCAGTCCGGCACCCGGTCTATGGTTTTCCATGAATAACCTAGAGTAAGAACCACCGTGAGTGCAACAGCCGACAACGGCGCATAGGGAAATTTGCCCCTGGCTATCTTTTCAGATATAAACCATGCTGTCAGGACTGAAAAACCGGCAGAAGCCATAAAAATAAATCTGTCATTCATGAAAGTACCCAGGTTAATGACCAGATTGGAGACTATGGATAAGGCAGACAGGTAGAATAATGCAGCAAATGCAGGTACTGACCTTTTGCCTAAATGTTTGAGGGCATACCATCCCATAGCTACATAGGTTAAAAATGAGATAAGTGCATAAGGATTAAAAAGACTTACCTTTGGAATGGCATAAGGATAATAATCATGGGTTAGCGGATGCGGAAAAATTAGAAGAATAATATATTTTCCAAGGGTATAAAATATTGTTCCGATTTTTTCAAGTCCTGACATGCCAAGAAATGGATTGTTCATGATGTCCTTTATTTCTTCACCGAATTTTGGTACACCTGCTGTATTGAATCTGAGCATCAGGTAAGCCAGGGTGGTCATTCCAAGTACAGCCAGTAAGTAAGACATCTGCCCCAATCCTTTTTTACTGAAAAAATAAATGCTTAAAGGAATAATGGCAAGAAAGGTAATGGCATTTTCCTTTGACAACAATGCCAGAAACAGGCTGGTGGCTGAAACTGCCAGCCATGGTTTGGATTTGTGGTCCATATACCTTAAAGAGGCATATCCACTGAAAAGAGCAAACATCATAGCCATAATTTCATCTCTGCCTTTAATGTTTGCGACTGCTTCTACGTGAATTGGATGCAATGTGTACAAAAGCGCACCAATAAAAGGAATGGAAAGGAACCTGTATACCGGCGAAAAATTTCGAAATAGCAAATGCAGGTACATCATCAGCATCAATCCAGTGAGGCCATACAAAATGGCATTGATGATGTGACTTATATCTGGATTCATTCCACCTGTCCATTCATATTCCATGGCAAACGTGACCAGAGAAAGTGGTCTGTACCTGTTGCCCTGAACAAGATTTTTTTGTTCGCCGAAGTACCCTGTCATGCTTTCGGTAGTCAGAATGTCGTCGATACCGGCAATCCCTTCTTTGGTAAATTTATTTTCCTGAATAACAATAAGGTCGTCCAGCACATAGCCATATCTGTAGGTCTGGAAGTATAAACCGATTGCAAACACGATCAGTATCAATGATTCCAGCCAGTATTTTTTAAAAAATGATTCATTTTGGAAATGTCCCTCAGTCCATGAAGGCAGAAAGGCAGTTTTTTCGATTTGAGGAGTAGTTTTATTTTTTGACGAGGATATCTTTTGTTTTGCCATTAGTTTTATGCTTTTGCATTGCAAAGATTTGTAATTTTCAGGTATTTTTGTAGTCTCTCAAGCTGTAAATTACCATTTTAAACTATTCGTGACAAGATTTTTTTTAATTTTTACTGTAATCCTGTTTATTTTTAATAATAGCTACTCACAATGGAATGTGAAGGTTGGCTATACAGGTATTCGCCCAAAATCTGAGACACTGCGGCAGGGGATAAGAACATTTAACCAGCAATTTCCTGATCTGGACAATCCCATGGAAGATTTTGTTTTTCTGCATGGTATTGAACTGGGTGCTCGCTGGTCTGCCCCAAAAGTTTCATTTGAGGCAGGATGGTTATATGGGTCGGACAAAAGCACCATTGCAGGTCAGAATTTAAGTGACAAATGGTGGCTGTCTACTGTTTCATACCATGCACTCGCTGAATTAAGACCCAGAGGAATACTTGGACTTGGGGGAGGTATGGCCTGGTGGGATATCCGTATGAAAACAGATATAGCCTTTGCACCCAAAAAGAAAAAAACAGTGGTTTCGAATGCAGTTTGGTCACCGATTATATTTATATCGCTTCATTTACCCGGAGAGCGTACAGGCTTGTGCATCAGGCCTTATTACCAGTGGAATCTGGATGTAATTAACTGGAATCCTTTTGAAAACGAAATATATCAACAATTCGGGCCGGAAAAAAGACCGAATCATACTCTGGAGGGAAATATGTCCGTCATAGGTATCTCTGTAATCATATACAACGGGCCCCAGATCAATTAATAATAATATTTTTATCTCAGGGGTAATGCCAAAAAGCATGCACAGAATTCATATTAAACACAATAAAAATAAAATTAAATAAAATGGCAAGAAAGAAAATTGTCGCAGGTAACTGGAAAATGTATACAACTCCTTCTGAGGGTCTGGAACTGGCACTTCAAATTGCAAAAGTGGACAGAAAGAAGGAGACGATGGTAATTATTGCAGCACCATTTACCCATTTATGGTTGCTTCGAAAGAAAATTCCTTCAAGATCGGGCGTGAAACTTGCGGCACAAAATGTACACCATTTAGAATCCGGAGCCTGTACCGGCGAAGTGTCAGCTTCTATGCTTCAAGCCATAGATATACCATATGTGCTCATCGGACATTCGGAAAGAAGGGTCTACAATCATGAAGATAACCAGCTTTTACTCGAAAAGATGCAGACCGCATTGCGCCATGGATTAAAAATAATATTTTGTTGCGGAGAACCTCTTGATGAACGCAGGTCAGGTACTCATGAACAATATGTCAAAAAGCAGCTTGAAGACTCTCTTTTTCCTCTTGACCCTAAGGCGTTAAAAAATATTATTATAGCTTATGAACCGATATGGGCTATTGGTACCGGTGAAACCGCTTCTCCCGAACAAGCACAGGACATGCATGCTTCGATAAGAAAAATGATCAGTAAAAAATTTGGAAAAAGAACCGGTGACAATATTCAAATACTTTACGGAGGATCTGTAAAGAGCAGCAATGCACGAGAAATTTTTAGTAAGCCGGACGTTGATGGGGGACTTGTTGGTGGAGCATCCCTTCAGGTTGAGGAATTCGCAAAAATTATTCAATCCGCATAAAGTTTTGGCACAAAAATTATGTGTGCGTTTATTTTAGCAGAAAGTAACGATTCGTTGATTTTTACCTGTTGTTTAACTTGGACAACAACCTTAAAAATTCCAGGTAAAGCCAGATAAGGGTAACCATCAGTCCGAGTGCACAGAACCATTCCATATATTTTGGTGCATTATTTTGTTCCGCCTTTTCAAAGCTGTCAAAATCCAGCAAAAGATTCATTGATGCAACTATGATGACAAAAATGCTGATGCCGATACTTGTCCAGCTTGAATCATGAAGAAAAGGGATGTTCATTCCAAAAAATCCCATAATCATATTAATCAGGTAAACAAAGAATATGGCTCCTGTAGCCATGGCTACAACCATCCTGAATTTATTGGTTACCGAAATAATTCTTGTCTTATAAATAAGTAGCATAGTGAGTAAAGTACCCATGGTGAGTGAGGTTGCCTGAAATATTATACCGTCCATGGTTTGTGCAAAATATGCAGAAACCGACCCAATGACAAGTCCTTCAAAAAGGGCATAAACCGGAGCCGCCACAGGGGAAGCAGTAGGTTTGAAAGAAGCTACCAAAACAGCAATAAGTCCGCCGATAGATCCTGCAATCATTAAAAAAGAGGAAGGCATCACATAACTGATCAAGGCGGTTATCAGCATAAGACCAAATAAAATAAAAGTTTTTGTGGCCGCTCCGCTTACAGTAGCTTTTTCCTGTATAAAAATACCTTCTGATGCCGCTGATCCTGCAGCGTTAGTGATTTTTTGTTCAGATAAAAGGGGATTGCTGGATTGAAATATGGTTGACATGTTACTTAATTTAAAGTGTAATTATCAAAGTTAAACAAAAACTTCTTAACATTGTAATAACTCCAAAAGTTCCTATATTCATATGTTTATTTATTAATTGGTCACGTGCTGCGTGACCGGTTTTTTAGGCCATATGGAATTCGCATGAAAAATAATCATCCTGTTTTGCGTGACCGCCTCATGCTCATTTCATATGTGTATTTTAATTCGTCACTCTCTGAGTGACTTGTTTTTTAAGGTCATATGGAATCTTTGATTCGTAAAATAATCATCATATTTTGTGTATAAATGCTATTTTACTCATGTCGATTTCATATATTGAACAAAGTGGTTTTTTAAGGTATAAGAAGTTCACGATTCCATGACAAAAAGATTCATATTTCTCAGAATGTAATAATTATAATAAATAGTTTTACAGCTCATTATATAATAAAGCAATGAATTGGATAAATTTAAATATAAAGATCAAATTCGCTTTCAGATATCATTTGAATAAAATTTATTTTTACATTACCATTATGAATTAAAAGCCATAAAAATGAAAATATTATATATGATGTGTATTGCAATACTCAGTTTAAGTGCGTGCAAGGAGCAAAAAAGTGATGAATTGAGTAAGACAGAAAATCCTCTGCTTGATGCTTTTGATACTCCAAATCAGGTTCCTCCTTTTGATAAAATAAAAGATGAGCATTTTAAACCCGCAATTGAAGCAGCCATAGCCATGCATAAACAGGAGATTGATGCCATAGCTGGGAATACTGAGGTGGCTGATTTTGAGAATACCATAGTGGCCATGGATAAAAGCGGAGAGCCGCTAAATCATATTGAGTTGATTTTTTATAATCTAATCAATGCGCACACCAATGATCGTCTTGAAAAAATTTCTGAAGAGACAGCGCCTTTATTTTCAAAACATCAGGATTATATATCATTAAA
>Ga0172372_10002107_pt1 | contig 30511 bp, 29 predicted proteins | sample LakKiv5m_2_FD_114544 | JGI IMG/M metagenome (GOLD analysis project Ga0172372, IMG submission 114544) | Freshwater microbial communities from Kabuno Bay, South-Kivu, Congo - kab_092012_9.5m | ecosystem: Environmental > Aquatic > Freshwater > Lake | place: Democratic Republic of the Congo...
AAATACCTTCGAAATTGAACGCTATGCTATGCTAGACGACTATGGTAATTTAAATATAGAAAACATAAAAAAGATCAAATTGATTTTGGGGACCAAACAGTATCAAGATGGGCAGGCTGTACTTGTAGATAAAAATATCTTCAGGTTCAACTCAGATCCGAATGATGGATTAAATTTATAGATATACATGCGCCGATTTCAATTATAATGAATCGTGATTAATTATGATTTAGTATAAGACTTCAAAAGAAATTAGGAAAAATTGAAAACAATACTAACATATTATCTGTTGCACTTACGATCTATTATGATTTCTTCTAAAAGCAATGTATAATACTCTCCATTTCAATTAGTCTTACTTTTTGATTCTATCCCCAAACCCCTTACCAAAGACGGTAAGGAAGATGTACTTGAAGTAACCATGGGTATTCAACTCCTGAATCATCTTTGCATCAGTTTCTGCCAAGCGTTGAGGTGTGGACATGTCAATTTTATTGATTTGCGCCAAACCAGTTATTCCTGGACGCACAGCATACACACCGCGCGAATCTCGCTCATGAGTCAGTTCCTCTTGATTGAACAAATTGGGACGAGGGCCCACCAAACTCATATCACCCATAAATACATTCCACAGCTGAGGAAGTTCATCCAATTTAGATTTGCGTAAGAAACTTCCAAAAGGAGTTATAGAACTAGCACTGGCTAAATGTGTCGCCACTGATGGGGCATTGACATACATAGAACGGAATTTCATCAGCCGGAATGGCCGCTTACCCTTCCCTACTCGTTCTTGACGAAAAATGGGAGAACCTGTGTCAAAATACCCAATGATTATTAATACAATCAGGACAGGACTCAAAAGTATTAAACCAAGGAAAGAAAATAGAATATCGAAAAAACGGGTCACTTACTATTGAATGATTTAAATGTCTTTAATAATCCTTCTTTACTCGATACTGGTAAGGGTTTACCTATTGCTGCTCTAATTTTTCCATTACTCACCACATACGAAGATGTCAATTTCTGTAAGCGCTCTGTATTCAGTGGCAAATGAAGTTTATCTCCTAAGGATGCAACACCTTCTATAAACTTCTTTGAAATATTCCAAAGCTTGGCTTTTCTATTCTGAGATTGTGCGATTAACTGAATCAATTCATTGGTAGAAAGTGATTCATCATCAGCCACATTGTAAATTCCAGAAGGGATATCCTCCCTTTCTATAAGTTCCTTTAAGATGAACATCAAATTATCAATACTACAAAAAGAGCGCTTATTCTCGAAAGCCCCAAGTGGCCAAGGAATATTCTTTGCAACTAATTTATTTAACAAATTCAGATTTCCTTTGTTGCCCGGACCATGAATCATACAAGGTCTTAAAACATAAACTCTTTTAACTTCTTGAATTTCTTTTGAGAAAATATATTGTTCGGATAATAACTTACTCTTACCATAGGGAGTTATTGGGTTCGGATGGTATTGCTCAGTTAATTCTCCTTCAAATTGGTCTGCAACTGCTTTAACTGAACTGAGTGTAATAAATACCTTCGCTTCAGAAGCAAGAAAGGCATCGTAAACTTTTTTGGTTAGTTCTGTATTGACTTGATAGTATTGATCAGGATGAGATGTTCTTTTAAAATCATGAGCTTTTCCAGCGAGATGGATGACTACTGATGCTGAATCAATTTTAAAATTATCACCACGTTTATGTTGAAGCGTATTCTCTGTTCCGAAGTAATTGAGGACTGAAGTACCAACGAAACCTGATGAACCTGTTAAAAAGATCATATAAATTGGTTATATATCTCTAAATGAGTTTTTATGACAGAATTGATGTCGAATTCCTTTTCCGCTTTTACACGTGACGCAATACCCATTTCAATAATTTTATTCGGATTATTAACTAAGAGTTCAATTGCTTTGGCCAAGCTTTGCGCATCCTTTATTGGTACTTTTAGGCCATTTATACCTTCATCAACACATTCCCTGCAACCGATTGCTTCGGTTGTTATTATAGCTCTGCCCATTGCACATGCTTCAATAAGTGTCATGGGCATACCTTCCCTGTATGAAGGCAGGACAACGATATGAGAATTTTTATAAACTTCAAAAATATCTTTTTGATGACCCACCCACTTAAAATAATCACCCACTTCCCATTGTTTAAGCAAATTTACTGATACACCAGCTTTATTATCTTCATCTGCCATCCCTGCCAACACAAATTGAATTTTATCAAAATAATTTGCTCTTAATAAACCTGCTGCCCCAAGAAACTCTTTCACACCTTTATCCCAAAGCATTCTACTAGGTAAAACTATTTTTATTCTATTAAAACTAGGTAAGGGAGTTGGATAAAATTCTTGCAAACTAACACCTGACCCTTTTATAAAATAGATTTTATTTTTAGGTGATAATACACTTAAGTCAGACAATTCTTTGTAGTCATCTTTATTTTGAAAAATAATACATAAATTATTGCTGAAACCATATTTCATAAGACTCAACATGATTTTGGAAACCAAGTTTATCCTACCTTCAGTAAAATTATAACCCAATCCACTAACTGCATTTATAACACATTTAATATTTAACAACTTAGCGATTATCGAACCATAAATTACTGGTTTTAAAGTAATGTGATGAATTATTTCAGGCTTAAGATTGTAATAAATTTTAAAAAACTTAATTAAAGTATTAAATTCTTTAATTGGGTTAGTGCCTGAACGTGAAAAAGGTAAATTTATAAACTGTAATCCTTTGTCTACTATTTCTTGAGACCTACCTGTATCTTCAGCTGCAACAATTACTTCAAATCCTCTTTTCTGAACTTCTTCTGCAATTACAAGTCTGTGAGATATGAAAAACCAATCTACGTTAGCCACAAACAAAATTCGATTTTTAGTCAATTTTAGCATATGAACTCACGCTTCATTAAGATTAAATATAAAACTGGTATCAATATGTTTTATTGGCTCGCCATTCATTAAATTAATTAATGTATCTTTTGAATAGATCGGAAAATTATAACCAGTAATATTTCCAGTTGAAGCAGTAGTTTTTGGCGGTAGTGAAATCCCGAAAAAATTAACTGCCAATAAAGTAATTGAAAGAAAAAATAATAATTTATTAAACAGCACTTTATTTATTTTTTTCAAGCCATGATTGAAACATTAATATTACCCATAGCTGGTGTTGCCAATTTCTTTTTCCTGACAAATGCTCTTCCCACTTTTTTCTAATTGGCCCAGGGTTAAAAAACCCTTCTTGTAACAGCCTATCTTCATTTAATAATTTTTCTGCCCAATCCCTTAGCTCACCCCTTAACCAACTGTCAATCGGGACACCAAATCCCATTTTAGGCCGTTCTATTAGCTTTTTAGGTACATATTTATATAAAATCTCCCTCAAAACCCATTTTGATTTATTGCCAAATATTTTATAGTCTAGTGGTACACTCCATGCGAATTGCATGACGCTATGATCAAGAAAAGGCACTCTAGTTTCTAATGAAGTTGCCATTGCAGCCCTATCCACTTTACATAAAATATCATCTGGCAAATACGCAATTAAATCCATTGCCATCATTTTAGAAATAGGATCAAATTTACTAAATTGGTTTGGTGCAGCTCCTTGTAACGAATTTAAATCTTCTATTCCAATTACAATGCTAGAAGGATTATACCATGAAGATATTATTCGATCATAAAGCTCCATGTAATTAGAACTAGGCAATATGCTACTGGCTTTGTATATTTTATCTCCAATATTTCGTTGGTTAAAGGTCCCAAAAGACAAAAATTTGAAAAGAGAATTATAAGTGTTAGGTTTAATACTTGTGATTAATTTAGAGAAAATAAGTCTAAGTCCAAAAGGCAAGAAAGATATTTTGCACCATAAGTTACTTGCTAATAAATACCGGTTATATCCACCAAACAACTCATCAGCTGCATCACCTGAAAGTGAAACAGTAACAGATTCACTAGCTAATTTTGACACTAAATAGGTTGGTATTTGAGATGAATCAGCGAATGGCTCATCATAAACAGAAGGTAATTTTGGTATGACATCTAATGCATCCCTTTCAGTTACATATAACTCGGTATGATCAGTGCCTAAATGTTCTGCGACTTTCTTAGCATGATTAGCTTCATTATAACTATCTTCCTCAAATCCAATTGTAAAAGTTTTAATCGGCTTATCAGATAAAGATTGCATAAGAGCAACAATTAAGGATGAATCAACTCCACCTGATAAAAATGCTCCTAAAGGTACATCAGCCATCATTTGCTTTTGAACAGCATTTAACAATACATTATTTAATTGTTCAACAGCTTGTTCTTTACTCCCTTTAAAAGGTTTTTTATAACCATCTACCATCTTATCTAAAGAAGACCAATAAACTGAAGGTTGTGAATTTCTTGAGTTCAAAGAAACTGTGAGAAATGATCCTGGAGTTAATTTACAAATATTTTTATAAATACTATAAGGTGCAGGAATGTAAGCATATTTAACATACAAACCTAGAGTATTTCGATCAATCTCAGACTTAAAAAGAATATTTGATTTGATAGATTTTAACTCCGAACTAAAGAAAAATGTACAATCTTGCCATCCATAATATAACGGCTTTTCACCAAATCGATCACGCCCTATTGTTAGTTCATTTGTATGATTATCCCATAAAGCAAAAGCAAACATACCTGTTGTTCTAAGTAGAGTAGTTTCTATTCCCCAAACTTCAAAACAGTTAATTAAAGTTTCAGTATCTGAACTACCTTTCCATAGTATAGTTTTGTCTTCGTTAAGTAATTCATTACGCAGCTCAAGATGATTGTATATCTCACCATTTAGACAAATCGTATATCTTCTGTCACTTGATAACATTGGTTGAGCGCCAGTTGGGGATAGATCTACTATTGAAAGTCTTCTATGACCTAAATAGATGCCTTTATTTTTATCAACCCAATACCCATCTGAGTCAGGCCCCCTATGAATTATTTCCTTTGTACAATCATGAAGCACCTTAGCAAGGTCAAATTCGTTTGTATCAACGGAAGTTAAAAAACCATTTATCCCACACATAGTAATGTTATTTTTTTATGCCTACTGCGCACCAGAATGGTATAGTGCTATTGAATTTTATATCCACCAAACCTGCAGCAATCATCATCTCCTCAATCTCAATTTTAGTAAACCTTTGTTCCAACTGTGTACCAAATCGATCTAATGCATCAGTTCTCATAGTGTAAAAACTAGAATGCCTGTAAGCACTAAGTGGGATTTTATCAACGTTTAAACCCAACTTCTCCAACAGAAATGAAAATCGTGAAAGAGGAAAATAAATAAATACTGCAAGAAGTTGACTTGCGTAATATCTAAATGTATGTGGTAACCTTGAAACAAATAACCTAATATAATTACTAATTTTAAATAAAGCTCTAAACCAAAGCGGTTTATTATCGAATGCATAATAAAGATAAACTAAAAAAGGAGCGCCTGATTTTAATTTATCTACACAATCTATTAAAGCAGATTGTGTATTTGGAATATGATGAAGTACTCCTAATGAATATCCAAAATCCATACTATTTGATTGAACTGAAAACTCATCTACTGAACTAGAATGAAAAATACAATTGTTCAAATTAGATAAATTCTTTCTTGCTACTAATAAAGCAGTGCTAGGATCTACACAATGTAATGTACCGACTCTAGGTGCAATTAATTTCGCCCATCTTCCACTACCACACCCCATATCAAAGCCAACAGATTTTTCAGAAATTAATTCCCATGGAAAAATAGAGAAGTAACGCTCAAACAAATCGAAATGTTCTTTTTTAGATAAAGTAGACTGATCGAATCTTTCCCATTCATCTCCGAAACCGTTTACAACAGTTTTATCAATATTTGTTGTTGTCATAATTCTTGATTGTAAATTTTCAAATATCTTTCTTTCATTTTTTGCAAAGAATAAGTTGTAGATATTCTTTCAGCATTTCTAGATTTAATTTCTTCTTTATCCCTTTTATTCAAATTAACAGTTTCAAATAATTTTTTCGCTAAGAGAATTGGCGAATGAGGCAGTATAATTCTTTGATCATCATTCAAAATAATTCTGGAATCACCGACATCGGTTGATACACAAACACAGCCCATAAGCATTGCTTCTGCTAAAACATTTGGGAAACCCTCACTGATAGAATGCAAACAAAATATGTCGAGTATTGAATAGTACTTATCAACATAATTTGTCTCGTCCACAAAATGAAATCTATCCACATAATTGGATTCTTGAATTATTTTAAGTAAAGAAACATTATTAATATTTTTACCAATTATTAAAAAATGAATATTGGCACTTCCCTCAACAAGATCAAGGAGAACTAAAGCTGCTTTGATAAATGTTTGATGATCCTTGTATTCATTAAAACGGCCAACAGAACCGATCAGTACTGAAGTATCCTTAAAGCCTAAATGTTCACGAAACAAAATATTTTCTTCATGGCTATAAATTTTATTGGGTGGTGAGAATCCATTCGGAATAACTACCATTTTCCTACTACAGTACTTATACTTACAGTGCTTAATCATAGCACTATTTGAAACAACAAGAATTTTATTAGGAATAAAATAAGAAAATATAGCATTTGCAAATCCAATTAATCTAGTTGAAAAGCCAGTTCCTTTTATTAAATCGGTATTCCTGATACTCCAAATAATAAATTTTACATTGGCAAGTTTTGCAATAACACCTCCTATTAAATCCGAATGATACATCCAAGTATGAACTACATCCGGCTTTTCAATTTTTAATATATTAAACAAGCTAAAAAATGATTTATAAAAATAATTCTTGAAGTCTAGACAATAAATTTTAATTCCAAGATTTTCTATATCCTTGCTAAGAACTCCTCTCTTAGAAAGGGAAATCACTAAAAATTTGATATCATTATTTAATTCGAACAGTATTTTATACATACTCTTCTCAGCACCACCAATGTTTAAATTGGAAATAATAATACAAACTTTACGCATTAATAGTCACTTTATTGCTTTTTAACTTATTATATACTGTATTATCCTCAAAAATTAATGTTCCAAGGAAACCAAGCATTAAAAAAACAGCTCTTCCTACAAAATTTTGATAAATAAATGGCTCTTTAAATTCCGCCAACAATAAAGTGATTATTAGACTACAAAAAAAAATACCTGAGCCTGTAAACTTAATGGAAAATTTATATAATTTAAAAAAAACTAAAAAATAAAGCATAACACCAAATATAACACCGCATGAAAAAATAGTCTTAACATATCCAATATCACTTCTATTATATATATTACTGGAACCATCAAAAAAACCTACTCCAAATATTAAGTGGATTGGATTACTAGGTAAGAAGAAATAATTATCAGTGATCTCTTTAGAGGAAGAATTTTCTACAATACCCTCATTCAAATCAATCCAATCAAAACTCCACTTTAAAACATCCGCATCAAAATCTATAACACTAATTGTAAGATTGAATAATATAAAAACAGCCAATAATTGTAGAAAGATTCTAACTTTAAAAATTGCATTTTTAAGAATAAAATCAAAAATTATCTTGATGAAGAAAATTCCTAAAAATCCCAATGAAAATATTAATCCAATTCTACCTAAGAAAATTTGTGCAGAAAATAAAAGTAGAAAATAAATTATCGTTTTACTAAGTGTAAACACCCTTTTAAAATAAAAAAAGAAAACTATTAAAACTCCAATTGAACTAAATAAAGATTGACCTGCGCCTGCAGCACTAGAAAATCCTCTTAAAACAAATGGATGATCTGCATAATGAATTATATCAACGTTACTAAAATCATTAAACAAAACCGACTCAATTAATATCTTGAAATCGGGTATTGCAAACTCTCCTAAAATTATTAGACTATTAATTAAAATAACGAAGAGTATATTTTTTAATAAAAAAATTAGAGGGGTATTTCCACTAAAAAAACTGTATCTTTTAACAACATAATAAAAAATTGATCCGAAAATCAGATATAATGGTACAGATATAGCAATTTTAGAAAAAAACGAATAATCATGACCATATGAATACGCAACTATTAAATTATAAATTGCCAAAAAAAACCAAAACATCAAAAATGTGGGTTGAATATACAATGCCCTTAAAAAATATTTAAAGAAAATAATTACATACAACAGGAAAACAACAATTGACAAATTAATTGTTATTCCGAAAACCAATCTAGGTGCATATATAAAAAGAAATAATGATATGAATATTAAAATATACCAAACTTTAGAATACCCTAATTTCATTTAATTAATAAATTATAAAATTTCAAAATATAGAATTTATTATTACCAAATCTTAAATATTGACTCTTTGATATAACCAATAAAAGAACGAATAATTTTATATAAAAAAATATGTATATATTTAAAATTAAATACTAATAGTAATGAAAAATACATTTTAATCAATCGCATATATATATCGCTGTTTCTATTTTTATTATTTGTTATTGATAACTCATTAACTCTATAAACTGAAAGCTTTTCTCTTATATGAAAGGCATAACCCCTCTCTGTAAGTATTAAATGAACAGGTATATCACAAATTGGAAATTTAAAAAATATTTTCGGAATCTTATTCATAATTGCAGCTCTCCGAATCATCATACTGCAGGTAGGAATTTGATGATTTAATAAAACATCTTTGAAACTAACAATATCTTTATCTGAAGTGTAAAAATAAAAGTTCTGTGATTTACTTGATCCGGTAATTTCAACATCATGGAAGCATAGATTACAATTTGGATTTTCGGACATAAATTCAAATTGTCTCATTACCTTGTTCTCTGATATCCAATAATCATCTCCTTCACAAATTGCGATAAATTCACCCGAACATGCTTGAATTGCCTTATACCAGTTAAAAGCCATCCCATTATTACGTTCACTTGTTAAAAGTGTAATTAAATCAGGGTTATTTTCTTGATATTGACGACATATAAGGACAGTATCATCGTTAGAACAATCATCAGAAATAACAATTTCATAATCAAATTCAAACTTCTGATTTAGCGCACCTTCCAGGCACTGTTTTATAAATTCGCTGTGATTGTAAGAAATAACGCAAATTGACAACTTCATTTATCAGCTAATATAAAGTTAATTGAAAGATAAACTTTCCTACCAGAATCTGAATCTATAAAAAATGCATTATTGTAGCTCCCATGGGTCAAAGCTCTTAACTTATTTAGCAACTCTGACATTGTTAATTTTTCATCCAAATCTAATTCACATAGTTCATTAAAATCTGATTTTGAAAAATAATTGTATTCCTTTTCAGGCCTGATTACTACATAATCATTATTCAAAATTTTCAAATACCATTCTTTAAATAATTTCAATTCAGTATCTAATATTCTGTTATATAAACTTTGTGATGTATCGTATGCGAATTTCGGAACTAACTCTCTTGCAATTATAGGACCATTGTCCAATTTGCTATCCATCTCGTGAATTGTGGCCCCAACAGGTAAATTATGTATGATTGAAAAAACTTGAGGATACCAACCACGATTGATTGGATTGTAGCCTGGATGTATATTTATACATTTAATATTCTCAGTCAAAATTTTCGGAAAAAACTGTATACAATGAGCAGAAAATACTAAACTATATTGGTTTAAAATTAATTCACTATCATTTTTTACTGAAATTATCTCTAAAATACTAGATAGTGGAGATGTAGCAGAACTACATTTAAAGTCAACATTTGAAGAAAGATTATTCTCCTCTAAAAAACTTTTAATATTATTATATATCAATAAATTATCAGTAATGAATAGAATTCTTTTCATATATAATTATTAATTATCTGACAAATATTCGATACTTCATCGTCTGTTAATGAGTGATATAAAGGTAAACACGCAATTTTCTTTGAAATACTTTCAGATACAATCATTTCTTCGTAATCTAAAAACGGAAGAGAATTAAGTGATGGATAAAAATATCTTCTGAAATAGATATAATTATCTTTTAACTTATTTTGAACAATTAACAACACTTCCTCAGATTCAAAAATTATCGGATAATAACTAAAATTCCATTCAGTATTATCCCTAATTTTTATTCTCTTTAATCTATTAAAATTCAATTTTGAGTTGTAGATATCCACAACTCGTTTCCTTGATGAAAGAATGAATTCAAAATGAGGTAAAACAGACAACCCCATAGCCGCTTGTAATTCCGACATTTTTGCATTTATCCCAAGACCATGAAAATCTAGTGGGCCATTATGACCAAAATTGTGACTGTAAAATACTTTTTCCAATAATCGATTATCTCTACAAAAGATTGCCCCCCCTTCGCCGGTATGAAACAACTTAGTTGCATGAAAACTACAAGTACTAACATCACCATAACTAAACAAAGAATTTTCCATAAATTTTACACCAAAACAATGCGCTGCGTCGTAGATAACATAAATACCATGTTTTTTAGCTATTTCTGCTATCCTAATGACATTACAAGGATTTCCAAATACATGAGTCGCAAGTATACATGTTGTTCTATCAGAAATCTTTTCTTCAATTTGGTCTTCATCGATAGTTAAATATTCAGGATTTATATCCACAAACACTGGTTTACAATTTTCCCACAGAATTGAAGATGTCGTAGCTACATAACTAAAAGGCGTTGTTATTACCTCACCCTTGTTTCCAACTAACTTTAAAATTATCTGAAGCGGAATTGTGCCATTATTCATGACTAAAATATTTTCAACTCCAAGGAATTTTTTAAGTTCAGCCTCTAACTCAATTACCAATTCTCCTCTATTTGTAAGCCATTCATTAATCCAAATTCTATTTAAGTGAAAATTATATTCACCTAATGGAGGAAAAAAGGTTTTAGTAACGTTGATCATTTTTAACGAATAATTAGGGTACTTTAAAATATGTTATACTCATTTGGATCCAGTGTGAAATTGAAAACAAAATGCTCTTTCCAGAAAATTGTAAACGCATCAATAAAATTTATAATAACCATCTTCCCAATAACTCCCATTAAAATTATTTTCTTGAATTCTTAAAAATGTTTTCTGCAAATAGCCTATGTAGGAAAACATACTATGGTTTTTAAACAACAATTTTCTAGAGTTTACAACAATTTCTTTTAATTTAACCATAGAATAATCATTATAAATATCTAATTTTCTGATTAAATCACGCGTATCTGCATTGTCAAAGTTCAAATAGTGAATACCCTCCTTAAAACCTAATGCGTTTAAAAATTTGTAATTATGGGTTACCAAAATTGAACAATTAGCAGGAATCTCAAAAAACTTACGAATGGAAAATCCAGCTGTTGAGCCACAAGTGTAAGTAAATAAGGAACTTCTGATAATTTGGGTAAAATAAGTGTTTAAAAATTTCATTTTTAAACACTCAAATGGAAAATGAAGAACTAATTTTAATATAATAAAATCTAAGTATGACTTTAATAAATCTAAGATATTTAAACTCACATAATTTGAAATAAAAATCTTTCTATTAAGATATCTAGCTCCTGGGGCTGAACGCAACCGACTCTTCTTTTGCAATATTTCAATATATGAAAATTCGGACATATTAACAATATGCCCCATTGAGATAATTTTTTTTTCGTTCGACTTCAGAAAATCATATCCTCGCCAAAATTTAGACATGTCTATATCCGATTCTTGATTCATGTGAAATTCAGGATCAAAAAACTCAGGACCAGAAAGAAGTAAAAAGTCGGTACTTCGTTTCATAAAATTCATCATTAAACCATCTTCTAACAGAGCATGCACATCATACTCAAATAAAATTGAAACTGTCTTTGTTGATTGAAAATGAATATTTCTAAATACATCAAAATAACTATTAGCTAAATCAAATGAAATATTGTCCTTGAGTGGCACATTATAAGATTTTGATAATCTCGGATAAATTCTATTGTATTGTTCTAAGTCAACCCCAAGTAAAGTAAAAGGAAGAAAAATAACAAGAACATCATCATTGAAGTTTGAAAAATCCTTAAAATTTGAATAATCAACAAGGTCTACATTGTCTAAATTTTCAATTATATCAACGTAAAGCCGTATTGTTGGATTCAAATAAAAATAGTCAAATGGCTTAAAAAAAAGAATTTTTTTCATAATGTAGTTTGGTCCAAAAAATACTTTTATATAATGTCATCTAAATCAATAATTTTATCAAAATATTTCAAATTATCTTTTTTATGAGTTATGAAAAAGATGGTCTTCTCTTTCGATATTTCAAAAATAGTTTCAATTATTTCTATTTCAGTAGCCTCATCTAATGCACTTGTAGCTTCATCAAAAAATAAGATTTCAGGATCAAAATATAAAGCGCGTGCTATTCCGATCCTTTGGCACTGGCCACCTGACAGAAGTCCCCCATTCTCTCCAAGATATGTATTAATGTCATCAGGTAGACTTTCAACAACCTTTATCAAATTTGACAATTCTATAACTTTCCTTACTCGCCCTATATCAATTTCACAGTCAGGCACGCCAAATGCAATATTTCTTTTTAATGTATCATCCATCAAATACACACTCTGTGGAACATAACCAACGAGTTTATGATAAGACCTTGATACTTCAAAAAGATTGTAATTGTCAATTTTGACCGATCCAGTAGTAGGTAATCGAAGTCCCAGCAATAAATCCATAATCGTCGATTTTCCAGAACCACTTTTCCCAATAATAGCAATTTTATCGTTCCGTTTAATTTCGAAATTTAAACCATGAAATAGTTTCTCACAACTATTTGAATAATTAAACTCTAAGGATTCAATTCTGATTGATTTAAAACTCAACAATTGATTAAAAAAAGATGTATCGCTTGAAAATGAATTCAAATTAGTTAGTTCAAAATGAAGTTTATCTATCGTAGGAGATGCATAAGCTAGATAGTGGACACAACTTAAAATTCTATTTACTGACGGCAACAATCTAAAAGCTGATGCAGCAAAAACTCCAACCACTGGCAAAATATACTCTAAATCATAATCTAAAAGCGTAAGGTAAACTACTAAAAGCACAATACTTAATATTGTTGAAAATTCAAGCCACACACGAGGAAGTTGTTGCAAAAACTGCTGCTTTCTTCCAATTTCGCTAACTCCGGAATTACTATCCTGATATATGTTAATGAACTCTAATTCAGCTCCTCTTAGTTTAATTTCTTTAAAGGCAGAAAATCCCTGTAACAGGTGTTTTATTCTCTCCTGTTCATAAACCTGGCGCTTTATGCCATATGATGCTAATTTCTTTTGAGTAATTTTTTGAAATATTAGAGATGAACCACCCTGAAGAAATAAAACTATTAATGTGCCTCTTGGTTCAATATAAAGAAGTAAAGTGAGTATGCCAACAGTAACGAATATTTCAGTAAGTAATAACAATCCTTGAATAATGCCATTAAACGTAAAAATTGTAATTTCATTTATTGAATTATTGACTAGCTCAGAAGAATTTTTTTCAGAGAAAAACGAGATAGGCTGACTTAAATAAAGTCTAAAAATTTTCTCTGACAACTTCTTCTGGAAATCAAAAGCAAATTTAACCTGACTATGCGCTAAAAAAGCTTGATAAAATCCTTTGACCAAATACAACAACAAAATTATCAGAAGAAAAATTATAATTAAAGATTTACTTTGTCCATTTAAATCCATGAAACTTGGCAAGAATTTTTTAATATTTGAATTATCAGATGAAATAATGGAAGGCATAAAAATTCCCACTGAAATCATCTCTAAAATCATCCCTATAAAGATCATAAAGAAAAGAAAAATCAGACGTTTTTTCTGGACATCAGATAATATACTCCATATTTTTAGGTAAACACTTTTTAACATTTAAATATTATTTGTCAAAAGATATAGCAATTCGAGAAGGAATAAATTTTGGTTACGAAGATACTTTTGTAAGTGCCCCTTTTAACAGACAGTGTATGAGTTGTCAATTTCGGTAATTTCTAGTTTCCTTTTCCATTCATCTGGTGTTAGGTTGTTCAGGGCTTCGTGAGGTCTTCGGTAGTTGTATTATGACCTTCTCCCAAAATATCAGACAAAGTAGAACTTAAAAATCTGGGCAAATTTCAATAACTTTTAAAACAGAAAATTGCACATGAAAAAGTCAAAATTCACAGAACAACAGATCGCATTTGCACTCAAGCAGGCAGAAACAGGAACTTCCGTAGCAGAAGTGACGAGAAAGCTTGGCATTTCTGAAGTCACTTTTTACAATTGGAAGAAAAAGTTTGGTGGGTTAGGCTCTTCTGAGATACGTCGTTTAAGGCAACTCGAAGATGAAAATGCCAGATTAAAGCAAATTGTAGCTGATCTTACTTTGGATAAGCAAATGCTACAAGATGTTTTAAAAAAAAATGTCTGAAGATCAGTCAATTGAAGGTTTTGGTTCAAAAACTCAAAGATCAATACAAGGTGTCTACGCAAAAGGCTTGTCAAGCTATCATGCTGAACAGAGCAGCATGGTATTATAAATCTACCAAACGTTCTGATAAGGCTGTTAGAAGTCGTATAGTAGAGATCGCAAACACAAGGATCAGATATGGCGTAAATCGTATTCATGTACTTTTAAGACGCGAGGGATGGAAGGACAATAAAAAACGTGTGCATCGCATCTATAAGGAAGAAGGACTCAATCTACGCAGTAAAAGACCTCGAATAAGCAAGGTAGCTGCACACCGAATGGAACGACCTAAACAAGTTAATCTCCACCAGTGTTGATCAATGGATTTTGTTGCTGACCAGCTGTTCAATGGCAGAAAGTTCAGGGTGCTAACTTTAGTTGATAATTTTAGTCGGCAGTGTCTTGCAACACGTGTCGGACAATCTATCAAAGGAATAGATGTTGTGAGGATCATGAATGATGTCAAACAATATCACGGAATAACTCCCCAGCGTATCCAAGTAGACAATGGGTCAGAATTTATCAGCAAGGATTTTGATAAGTGGGCATATGAAAATAATGTTACCTTAGATTTCTCAAGACCTGGAAAACCAACGGATAATCCATACATCGAATCGTTCAATGGTAGTTTCAGAGACGAATGCTTAAATGTGAACTGGTTCATGTCACTTGAAGATGCAGAAGATAAAATTGAAGACTGGAGACATGAATACAATCACTTCAGACCACATAGTTCTTTAAACAACCTGACACCGATGGAATACATAGAAATATGTCAATCAACAAGCCCAGAAACTTAAATTATGCATGTCTGAAAAATGGGATAGGGTCACTTTGTGTTCAAATTCTGATATAAATTAAGAACAAATATCATATTTATTTTTGAATGAATTGGAAACATCCACTATAGCAGGCTTCTTCTTCATGAAAAAATGATGGATACATGCTATTACTCTTGGCCAATTCTAAAAACTCATTTTTAGAATACCTTTTTGCATTAGAGGGCGCATACCAGTCGTAATTGGTTCCATAACTAATTTCAAATCCCAATTCTTCATTCCAAAAGCACTTTAAAAAATTCCAGTAAATAAATCTTTGTAAATCGTATTCTCCACCTTTAATCCCTAATAATGGTATATCCGGAGCCGTGAATTTAATACTAAGCTCAGACAATGTTTTTCCCAAAACTGTGAGTTGTTTTGAAAACTCCCACATTTGTTGGGGCGCAATCGAATGTGTATGCAATCTAAAATAGTCATCAATCAACTCTCGAGGAAGAGCTTTTTTAGAATAAACATAACATGCGAATATTCCTTTTTTTGAGGTCACTGAAGCTATATGTGAAAATGTATAATCAGGATTCTCTGTATGCATGATTACCTGATCACATACTGAAAAGTCTACAATATGTTCCTTTAACCCTGTTAAAGCTATATCACCTTTTAAGAAATATAGATTTGGGAAATTAGCATATTTCTTACTTGCTATATAAACACTATCGGAAATTTCAATACCAATAACTGTTGCATGAGGAGCCAATTTTGCAAACCATGCTGCTTTATATCCCAAGCCACTACCGTAATCAACAATGATATTTTTATCCTTGAGGAAATTTTTTAGGTTTTCTTCAGTCACAAAACCATATAATTCCAAAAACCATTTACGTTGAAATTCAAAAGTTTCTTCAATTTTTTCAAATTTAGAAACCGTTTCCCATTTATCAGAAAAGATGCCTTTTGTTTGAGACTGATTAATTTCAATTTGAGAAAAAACATCAGCGCTATGTATTAGATTTTCAGTTAAACTGATTTCCGCTTTAAATAAAGATTGTATATTCACTTTTTCACCATTTTATGTTTGTATTTATAAGTTGAGCGGGGTTGCCTGCAACCACTTCACCATCGTTAACGTTTTTTGTTACAACAGATCCTGCAGCCACAACACAGCCGGAACCAATTGTTAAACCCTTTAAAATAATTGAACCTACACCAATGAAAGTATTATCGCCTATTGAAACAGGAGCATATTCATATGGTACTACACCTCCAGATAATGCCCATTTAACGGTGTCATGCGTAATTATGAATACATTTGCTGAAATTGAACAATTTTCTCCTATTTTCAAGCCTCCGCTTCCATCTAAAGTGGTAAAAGGGCCTACCCATGTATTCTTACCTATGTCAACATTTCCAACAACTGTTGTACTATTATAAAGTGTAATATTTTTATTTTCTCCAAACAAAAATTCCCCTCTTTCTTTCCAATCAAATAAATCCTCATAAAAAGGATTGATTCGATTATATTTTTTTGAGGTATAATCTCTTAATTCTGCATGTAATAAAATTAAATTTCTATAAAGTCTATCAATTTCAGGGTCTGAAATGCATAAATCCTTTTTCAAAATCTTGTCCAATTCCATATTCAACTGTTTTAGTAATACTTTCTTCTATAGAAGAACCATTTTTTCTTGAACGTGTAGCAATTTCACCTACTTTCAAACCTGATGCCATTAATTCAATAACAGGTTTAGCTCCAATTTCTTCTAACCCAAAGCTAATATATCCTATTGGTCTTATATTTTGAGGCAGGAAAAAGATTCCAGAATTCTTTAACTCATCAATATCAATATTCCCCGAAATATGACCTATACGAATATCCGAAAAATGATTTTTTAATTGAGAAAATGATAAATATTTATTGTTTCTTCCAACTAGCTCTTCTTTAAAATGTAATTCAGCAAAAATAACAACATCAATCGATTTGAATTCTAATATTTTATCAATCTCTTGTAAAGAATAACAATTTTCTTTTCTTTCGGTCCCAGTCTCTGTTATCCAAACATTAAAAATACTCAATTTTTCAAGTAGCTTTACAATATGAATTCCTACAATACCCCCTCCTATTAAAACCACTTTATTATTGTGTACCTCTAACCCTAAATCAAGCAAAAGTTTCACTGCCAATATTCCGTCATAATCAAACAATTTTATTTTTTCGTAATCCTCATTTGTTCCAATTACAGGAATCGCTTTTTTTTGACAAGCAACTATATCCAGATCTTCCTTCCTAAATTCCCACGTTTCCCACATTAAAGAAATTACAGCAGTTGAATTCATACATTCAATAAATTCTTTTGTTATTGGACGTATCTGTCCTGTGTTTGTAACTATATCAATTTCTTTAATGAACTCTTCGGGAACATGATCTCTGAAGAAAGAAAACTTACTAGTATCTAATAAAAAGCTGTTAGCAATTGTGAGAATATTTGTTTTATTATCATCGAATTTTCCATATCGTGTATCTTTACCACAAACGAAGACTCTTTCGGCTCCTGCTAATAATGCAATTATGGGAGTATAAGAATAAAACCCACTTGCACATTCTACTAAAATTGTTAATCCTTCCAGTTTTAATTCTAGCTTTTCTATAGTGTCTTTAACTATTCTAATGTTCCTTTCCGTTATATTCACGATAATTTTTTAAAGGGCATGTTTCAATTGAGTTAGACTTTAAGAACGTTAAAAGCATTATAAAAAAATCTCCAATTCCTTTTTCCTTATTATTTATATTATTTTTTAAAAATGCATGAGATTTAGTGTGATTTTTTACTGCCTCATAATAGGAAACACTAGGAGTATTTAAATAAATATGAATAGGATGAAAGTCTAAAATATTCATTTCAATGTCTGAAAAAATAATTTCAGACAACTCAAAAGGACGTTTTTCAATCAAATGACCTAAATCAACATAACTATGAGTAAAGCGAATTAATCCACTATAATCAATATAAGGTCTTCCTCCGTCTGGATGGTAAATATTGCTATCATATTGAAGACCACTATTTTTAGCTTCTGCTAAAATGCTTGATGATTGGGTCAGGGAATGGGATCTAAAACCAATTGATTGTGGATATTCCTCTAAAATATCATTTATAATACTTTTTGTACAAATATTTTTTGAAGACCCATTAAGCAAACTATTGAAATTAGGATGTATCCCAACCTCATGCATTTTAATATTTTTTAAGCAATTATAATGATTTGTTGCGAAAAAGGTACCAGTAACACCATATGTATCTAGTAAATTAATTACATATTCTACAGCAATTTCATTAACCCAGTCCGTATCAAAAGTTAGTATTATTCTATTCAACGATAAATATTTGAAGGGTTAAAATTCATTGACTTTAGTTTATTAATTATTGCATTATGATAACAAGGGTTAGAAGATATGATAACATATTCAATCATTTCTGAAGCAATAGCGCTAGGTGATTTGATTTCAATTCCATATTTATAAGTACCCCAGAGACTGTCATTATCGTCCACAAAAAAAGATATGTTTTCAAATTTAAGTTTTGTATATCGAGAGGCTACTAGAGCAATGGCTCCTGTCCCGTATATTGCAACTTTCTTGCCCTCTGAAGCTTGTTCTGCAAAATGATTAAATGATTCAAATGTTTTTGCGATATAATTTTTTGCTTCTTTGAAAAGTTCAATTTGAGTATTGATATCCACTTGGTCAACTTTCATTTCTTTATTAATATGACCTTTTTTTAAAACGAACCACATAGGAACCTTATTTCCTGAACTTTCTTCAGCCAAAATTTGAAACCCTGTGAATTCAAAGATTCTTTTGATTGACTCAGGGGTAAATCTATTTAAATGATCATATGTAAATAAATCAACTGGATTATTTCTAAAATTTGGAACTCCAATAAATAAAACACCGTCTTCATCTAAATTTTTTCGAATCTGTTCTAAAAATGTAACTGGATCATGTATATGTTCCAAGACCCCGTTAGCCATTATTAGACCGAAAGTTTGATTTAAAAAGGGAGAGTCTTCGAAATTTCCATTGAAAACATTAAGCGTAGGCATTATTTCTTTGAAATAAGGGATTGCATTTTTACTGGGCTCAACTGCAAATTGATCCCATTCTGGTTTTCTATTATTAAATTTATGCAAAAGTAACCCTTTTCCACAACCAATATCTAGCATCTTTCCCTTATCTCTAAAGTCAACGTTATTTGTAATAAAATTCACAATATTATCATAAATTCCAATTAATCCACCTTCGGCTTCATATTTGAACTCACTCAGTACACTTTCACTGTGGAGGTCGTAATCATCAGAATAAAACTCATTCTCAACTCCTCTGGCGCCAGTTGCATTAAAAATTATACTTGTATCATTACATATACAATTTTCAACATTTTTATTTAATAATGTGCAATATGAGGTAATGGAGGTTTCATAAGAATTTAATATCTCGGTATTAAAAGAACCTGTTATTGGACTTTTTACTAATCTTTTCATTTTATTTATCCCTGATTTGATTTATATAATCTTTGTTCAGAAGGCAAATTGAACTCATCAATACAAGATGGGACCCTTACATTAAAACCTAATAATCTAAGAAGATTAGCATCTGCATTATCAATAATTGCTTTCTTTGTTGCTTTTGTAAGGTCAATTTGTTGTTTCATGAAGGATCTTGAATATACTATTGTTAAAGCCCGTCGTTGAACGTTAGTTTTATTGGTACCACCAGCATGCCATAACATTGCATCAAATAAAACTAAATCACCTGACTTTCCTTCAATTTGAACTGCATTTTTATAAAAATACTCATCGCTTGGTTTTTCCTCTAAATATTGACTACCGGGCAAAACATAAGTCCCCCCATTCTCTTTAGTAAAATCATCTAATAAAACGATTACTTGTAAAGATAATAAATAAGGTCTGCAAAATCTTGGAGAATCGCGATGTACAGCATTTTGAATAGGATTAGCCAAAGAAGGCCTCAAAGTGATTCCATTAAAAGAATGAATAATACAAGTTTTACCCAAAACATTATCAATAATACCTTGAAGAGGATTATACTGAATAATTTCCAATAATGACGACGAAAAATTATGTGCAAGAAAAAAATGATTGGATCTTACACATGGATCATTTGATTTTAATACCGTATCAACTGCACTTTGCATTTTAATTAAATGGTCATCACTAATTAAATTTCTAAAAATGCTGTACCCCTTTGTGTTTAATTCATAAAGTTGTTCGCTATTCATAATATAAATTTTTGAGTGGTTTTGCAGGAACTCCCGCAACGATAGTATTTGAGGGTACATCCTTTACTACTACAGATCCGGCTCCAATAATACTTCCTTCACCGATCGTAACACCCGGCAAAATAACAGAATTTGCTCCTATCCATACATCATCGCAAATTACTACAGGTTTTGATATAACTAAATTATTACTTACATATTTATTTAATGTTAAATTTGAATTATTGGGTGCTGACGAACAGATTACAGTAACATTAGGAGAAATAGCTACACGGTTACCTATAGTAAGTAATGGCTCATAATCATCACTAACAATAAAATTTTGGTTTATTACTGTTTCATCTCCAATGGAAATATTTGTTAATCGTAAAAATATTTTTCTTGTCCTATTATCTGGATGATTAGTACCTAGCCATCGTATTAACTTTGTTGGCAAACCATTCAGCATTTCTACTATTCTCTTATCTGATAATTCAGAATAGTCAAATAATAATTTGATTATTATTTGACTATTGACCATTTTCTAAGACATTAAAAGGTAAAACATAGTAATTAGGGAAATTTTTTAGAAAAATTTCTTTGGGTAAAGTTAATATAGCTTTATCAAAAATCTTAGTGTAATAGTAGTAATTCAAGTCAGTAGTTCCCCACCGAGACTTGAATTGATATACACCATCTTGAGATAACCATGTACCACCCCAATTCCACCAATCAAATTTGCCTAAGCAATCAATCATTGCAGAATATATAATAGAACTCAGCACTTGGAGATTCCTATATTCGGCTACAACAACTGGTGTAAAATATTCTACTGTTTTATTACTGTACAAAAGTAATAAAGCCGCAATTGGTTTACCATCCAAAAGGCTATAATATATTCTATAATCAGAACCGTATTGGAAATTGTCACGTAAAACATCAAAAAAAAGATCAGGTTTTGGAATACCTCCGATTAAAGATAAATTATCAAAATGGGTCTTTTTTAAAAAATCAAAGTATTCCAAACCGAATTTCCAGTCAATCACTACATTAGACTTGAAGCCTTTTCGAATTGTATTTCTAGTCTTAAAGTGAAAAACATCCATTAATTCTTCTTTTGAATTAATATCTTTCAATGATGTTAATTGACCAATTCTTTCATCGGAATAATTGTAGTCATATATATATTTATATATATCAGAGTCTTTATCTAAAGGGCATGTGATAATAGTTGCTGAAATACATTTTTCTTTTATTGCAAAAAGATTAAGCTCTTCTAATAATAAACTTTTGGCTTCATTGCTATCTGATAAAACACTTCCATTACTTCCATAAAAAGGTAAAGAATTTAAAACACTGCCAACTTCTGTACACTTAATAAAAAAAGGCAATACTCCAAATATATCGCCTGCTTCATTTAAGGCCACAAGAATATAAAATTCATCCTTTAAATAGTCGTTGAGCAATTTAAAATACTTAATTGAGGAAAACAAAGAAGCATATTCGAATTTATTCTGATATTCAGAATAAAAATCAAATTCATCTTTTTTGAGTAACCGTATAGTTAACTTCATACTAATATCTCATTAACATTTTGAATGATGTATTTCATTTCATCATTATTGAGTCCCGGATAAATTGGTAAAGAAATAGTATTATTAAATGACTTGACTGAATTAGCAAAATCCTCATCTCGAAGATAAAGTTGACGATGTAACAAAGTATCTACGCCATGTCGTATGTGAATTCCTTTTTTAGCAAACCTATTTTTAATACTTTCAAGATCCAAGGAATCTTTACTTATTAGAAAACGATAACAAATTGAAAAATCGAATACTGATACAAATTTTTCTGTTAGAAATGATTTGATTCCCTGTATATATTTAATTGCTATTGCATTACGGAGTTCAAGTGCTTTCTCATATCGTTTTAATTGGCTTATACCTAATACAGCTTGAATATCCGTAAATGATCCAAAGCTTAATTTGGAAAACTCAGTTAACTTTTCATAATATGGAGCAAAATCAAATGCAATGGCCCCCCCCTCACCTGTAGAAATACATTTTGTAGCCTGAAAAGAATAAATTGAGATACTAGTATCAGCTTTATTTAAGTTAAATCTTGATGGCTTTATCAAACATTGACAAAAATCATTAATAATAGGAATATGAAAATCGTTAAAAAGGCTATTGTTAACTACAATTCCAAAAATATGTACAACAATAATTGCTTTGGTTTTGGGAGAAATACAGGATTTAACTGTTTCAGCTGTCATATTCCAATATTCACCAGTATCACAAATAACAGGAGTAGCATGAATACTTAAAACCGCGTCCAGCACACTTGGGCAAACATATGATGGCAAAATAACTTCATCAAGCTTTTTAACACCCAAAATTGACAATGCCAGTTGAATAGCACGACTGCCACTATCGACCAATTGGCAATAATTACTTTCAGTATATTCTTTTAACATAGTAGAAAAAAAATCTGCATACCTACCTTGGCTTAATTGTTTTTCAGTAATAGACTTTTGCACTAACTTGATATCATCCTCAATTATCCAAGGCATTGAATGACTAATCATTTTTTAAAAGTTTCAAAATTCTCGTTATTCAAAAATATTTTACACCACCATTCAAAATTCATAAAACTCCAAATTAAAAGGCGATTATTGACGTGGTTATTAATATGTTCATGTACAATTTCTTTTATATAATCGTGATTAATATAGTCAGCAGAAACTGTCCGATTAGAAAGTAGTAACTCTTTAATATAAGCTGCATTTTCTCCTCTATACCAAGACTCATCTGGTGCTGAAAAACCTTGCTTTTTACGATTAATTATTTTCTCTGGCATAAAATCAAGCATAGCTTTACGAAGTACATTCTTTCCGTCATCATAGCTTTGATATGCTTGACCTTTTTTCTTAAAATCATTTTCATTAATGCGTTTCATATTCTCTAAATTTCCTAATTTATGACGGATAGGAACTTTCTGTGCAAAGTTGACCAAATCATTGTCCATAAATGGGAACCGCTCTTCTAAACCATTAGCCATAGCTAGTTTATCACCAACTAAAAACAAGCCTGATAAAAAGGTTTTGCTTTCAAAATACAGGGAATTATTAATATGTTCTTCAGGAGTACTGTATTTTAACTTGTCATTGAAAGTAAAGACTCTCTCAAAAATCTCGCGCGGCTCTTTCGTGTCAATTTGATTGTATACGCTTGAACTAAACAATTTAACTTTATCTTTATCCTGAACTAAACGCTGCCAGAACTCATAATAAGAATCAAAAAACTCTGGTTGACTTAATGATCTGAACACTCTATAATACCTCCATGGGTACCCCCCAAACAATTCGTCTCCACCTGTACCTTGCAAACAAACTTTTACAAATTTAGATGCAAGTCTAGAGATATAATAATTAGGATAAGACATCCCAACCCTTAAATCTTCTAAATGATATACTACGCGTGGTAACGACCATTTTAAATCGCCAGCGTTAAGTACCTGTTCATAATGCTCTGTTTTGAAATGATTGGCCATTAACTCTGCATCACGACGTTCATCATAATTAGCTTCTACCCCAGTAACTTCACTCATATCAAAGCCACATGTAAAGGTGGATAATCGATTTACATGTGTGGAAGCTAGAGCTGTTATGGATCCCGAATCCATCCCGCCAGAAAGATAAGACCCTACAGGAACATCTGAAATCATTTGCTTGGTTACTGCATTTCTGAAAAGACGCTCAGTTTCTTTTTTGGCATCTTCAAAAGTCATTGAATTATCGGGCTCCGAAAAATTATAATCCCACCAAGAATGGTGTTTCACACCACTAGAATGACTATTTATAGCAACAGTATTCGCAGGTGGTAACATATTTACCCCTTCAAATAAAGTTCTAAAAGATAGCATATTTTGAAAAGTAAAGTACTCATTCAGTGAGGTTGCATTTACTTTTACAGAAAATTTCGGATGGGCAATTATAGCTTTTATTTCGGATGCAAAAACGATTGTTTTACCTGTAAACCAATAATACAGTGGTTTTATCCCATAACGATCTCTACTGAGGTATAAAGTTTTTTCTTGTTTATTCCATGCACCTACAGCAAACATTCCATTTAGTCTTTCAAAAAAAGAAGGACCATGTTCTGCTAGTCCTTCTACAATTATTTCTGTATCTGTTGTCGAAATAAAGGAATGGCCCTTGGCCTGTAATTCCTTTTTTAATTCTAAATAATTGTAAATACAACCATTAAATGTGATTACCCAATTTCCATCTTTTGATGTCATTGGTTGCGCCCCCTTAGAAGAGACGTCTAAAATAGCCAATCTTTTATGTGCTAATCCTATTTGATTATCAATAAAATGTCCATCTCCATCGGGACCCCTATGTGCAATCGCTTCTGCCATATGCTTTAAGTTACTTAAGGCAAACGGTTCGCCATTTAAATTAAAAACACCAACAATTCCACACATTTTATTGGATACTTTTTAAAGTATGTACAATGTATTCAAAATCTTCTGATGTCATCCGATTGTGCATCGGTATACTCATGGAATATTGATCTGCATTAAAAGCACCTGGAAAATCATTCGGTTTTATATTGTACATAGTAGCATATACATCTAACATATGAACAGCATGTGTACCTGGTCGAGTTGAAATTCCTCTTTGTTGCAAAAACTCCATAATATCATTACGTTTCATAGGGGCTACACTTTCATCAATATAGGTAACGTAACTTTGCCATCCATGCTTGTATCCTTCTGGAACTTCAGGAGTTTTTAACCAAGGTATATCTTTTAATTGCTCTTTATAATACTGAGCCCATTTTTCTCTTTCATCGATAAAAAGATCCAATTTTGCTAATTGAACAACGCCAATTGCACCTTGAATATCGGTCATTCTATAATTATATCCTACCATTTCAAAGGCAGAAAGAATATAGGGTTTAGGTCCATGATGGCGTTGCTCCTCAGAAATTGAAGAGCCATGATTTCTTAAACGATCTAGTCTAATTGCTATCTCATCATCATTTGTAGTTAACATCCCTCCTTCTCCAGTAGTTACTGATTTACGTGGATGAAATGAAAAACAGCCTACATCTCCTAAACTACCCGCTGGTCTCCCGTGAAGAGCACTACCTGCCGCACAAGCACCATCTTCTACAATCTTAAGCCTTGGAAACTGTTTTCTAATTGCATCAATATCAGCACATAAACCAAACAAGTGCACTGGAATAATTGCGGTAGTATTTTTCGTAATTTTTTCGGCAATCTTATCGATATTAATGTTAAATGTAGCAATATCAATATCAACAAAAATAGGTGTGGCACCGCAATATTTAACAGCATTTGCAGTAGAAACCCAAGTAAAAGCTGGGACAATCACTTCATCTCCTTGTTTAACTCCACAAGCTAATAGACCTAAGTGCAGAGCGGTTGTACAATTACTCACAGCAAATGCATGCTTCACATTATGACGAATTGCGAAATTTGTTTCAAATTCTTTTACTTTAGGACCTTGTGTGATCCAACCACTTTCGATTGGACCTTTACACGCTTCCCATTCTTCAATTCCCATTGATGGTAGTCCAATAGCGATATTTCTTTTTTCCATACTACTTATTATTATTTTTTAAAACACAACTTTTAATTTGTTATTTTCTAATTAAAATGAATTCTTCGAATCAAAGTATAAAGTCAATTCTAAAATAGGATTGAAATTCAAAATTTGAAAATTAAATCACAACATCCATATTTATTTTTTAGAATCAACACCTGTTTTGATTCGCCAATCGATAAGTTTTTTTAGACCTTCTTCGAGTGAATATGAAAATTTAAAGCCTAATTCTTTTTCAGCTTTAACACGTGACCCAATTCTATTTTGAACCATTGAACGTGCATCATCTTCACTATAAGGCTTATATATGACTTCTAAGTTTGAATGTTTAAGTGAAAGGATTAAGTCACATAACTCTTTTATCGATGTTTGAACCTCAGTCCCTACATTATACATTCCAAAATTTACACCACTTTTTAATGCAGCAACATTACATTTTGCTACATCTTCCACATAAATAAAATCATAGGCTTGACTTCCATCTCCATTAATTACCGGAGCTTCGTTAGCTTCAATTTTATTAAGCATAATTGGCACAACACCTGTATATGCTGCCGTTTGATCTTGATGTGGACCATATACATTCATATATCTAAGTCCAATTATTGGTAAACCAAATCGGTCATTAAAAGCTGTGGCCATTGCTTCACCGGCTATCTTTGTTGCGCCATAAAAATTCTTATTATTATATGGATGTGTTTCAGTCATTGGTAACTCTACCGCATCCCCATAAACAGAGGCAGATGAAGACCAAACTAATTTTTTAATGTTATTACGGACGCACGCTTCCAACACATTAAAAGTGCCAGCTATGTTTACTTCAAATGCTGTTCGAGGATAATCTTTACAATGAAGAAGCCACATGGCTGCTAAGCTGACTACATAGTCTTTACCTTTTATAGCTGTATCGAGTATGTCGAGATCCCTTATATCCCCGCCAATTGGGAAAATGCTACAACGAGGATCTTTAAGTTGTTCGGTCAAATATGATTTTTCCCCACGGGCAAAATTATCATAAACAACTACTTCGGCAACATCTTCTTTCAGTAATTCAGAAACAACAAAGCTTCCGATAAAGCCTGCCCCACCAATTACTAAAATTTTTGAACCTTTGATTTCCATTTATTTTATTTTAATTGATTTTTATTACGAAAAAGGGTGTTTAGACAACTTCCCATTTGCAAGTGGATGATAGTCGCCTTTTAGACCCAATGGATAACTATGCCTAATATCATGAACTATTTGAATAGAATTTAAGGCTTCTTCTAATCCAAAACCATGTCCATCTAAAATTTGCTTATAGCTATTAGTATGAAGTTCAGTAAATCCATCACTGAATTCAATTTCACTTCCTTCCATCGTAAGAGATCTGAAAGTTTTTCCTCCTCTTTCTTTAACATGACTAGGAAGTGTGTCTGAATTTATACTTAAGAACCATCTCACTCTAGCTTTTTCCAATTGAAAATATCCAGCGGCACGATCATGAGTATTTAGATGAACAATGTTTTGCTTGATTCCTCCAAAAATCCAAGTTAACATGTCATAAAAATGTACACCGATATTTGTTGCAATTCCTCCTGATTTTGATTCGTCTCCCTTCCATGAAGTATAATACCAATGACCTCTAGAAGTAATGTAAGCCAAATCAATATCATATATTTTGTCTTTTGGTCCATCTTGAATTTTTTTCTTTAACTCAATTATGGATGGATGTAATCGAAGTTGAAGAATATTGTAAACTTTTTTTCCATATTGATTTTCTACTTCTTTTAAGGCATCAATATTCCAAGGGTTTAATACTAATGGTTTTTCACATATCACATCTGCACCAACTCGCAAGCCAAATCTAATATGCGAGTCATGTAAATAATTGGGAGAGCAAATGCTAACGTAATCAATACTTTGTGATGATCTTTTTAGCTTTTCAATATGTCTATCAAACCTCTCAAATTCAACAAAAAAATCTGCATCAGGGAAATATGAATCTATTACTCCAACACTATCAAATTTATCATAAGCTGCATTAAGTGTGTTTCCAGTATCTTTTATTGCTTTCATATGCCTAGGCGCAATGTAACCTGCCGCTCCAATCAATGCAAATTTTTTCATTTCAGACTTTCTTTACTTTACTATTTTCTAATATATATTTTTCATTGCTCTCTTCACAAATAGCGATACCTTCTTGATTAAAGAAAAGTCTAATTCCGTATTCGCTCATCCATCCTATTTGTTTAGCAGGGTTACCAACAACTAAAGCATAAGGTTGAATAGTTTTAGTTACTACTGACCCTGCGCCTATAAATGCAAACTCACCGATATCATGTCCACATACAATAGTTGCATTTGCACCTATACTAACGCCTTTCCCCAAATGTGTCTTTGAGTACTGTCCCCTTCTATTCACTGCACTTCGTGGGTTAATAACATTTGTAAAAACACAAGAAGGTCCTAAAAAAACGTCATCATCACAGCTTACACCGGTATATAAAGAAACGTTATTTTGGACTTTAACATTATTTCCAAGAATTACATCAGGTGAAATCACCACATTCTGACCAATATTACAATTTTCTCCTATTGTACAGTTCGACATAATGTGGCTGAAGTGCCATATTTTTGTTCCTCTCCCAATAATACACCCCTCATCGACTATTGCTGTTTCATGTGCATAAAAATCTCTCATATTTTAAATAAAAAAGGATTTAATGGAATTGCAAATAAATTTCAAATGATCAATATTCATTTCAGTATGAATGGGCAAGGAGATAACTTCTTCACATAATTGTTCGGAAGTATCTAATTTAAAATCAGTAGAAACAAATTGCATAAATGCTTCTTGCTTATAAAGTGGCAGAGGGTAATATATCATACTTGGAATTCTTTTTTCGGAAAGATACTGCTGTAATTCATTCCGTCTTCCATTTTTAACTTTTACAGTATATTGATGAAACACATGTGTACTATTGTATTGCCTTTTTGGAACCTCTAATTCATTTATGCTTGAAAATGCTTCATCATAATATTTGGCCATTAAGTTTCTAGAAGTATTATACTCATCTAAATAGCGTAATTTAATATTTAAAACTGCAGCTTGAATTGTATCTAACCTAGAGTTACAACCTAGCACCTTGTGATAATATTTTTTTTCTTGCCCATGATTAGCAATCATTCTCATTTTTTCTGCTAATTCATCATCATTTGTCATCAATGCTCCACCATCACCATAACATCCCAAATTTTTAGAAGGAAAAAATGACGTACTGCCAATGTGGCCTATAGTTCCTGTTTTTGCTATCCTGCCATCAGAAAAAGTATAAACAGCACCAATTGCTTGTGCATTATCTTCGATAACAAATAAATCATATTTTTCAGCTAATTTCATTATTGGTTCCATATCACAAGATTGACCATATAAATGAACAGGAACAATAGCTTTGGTCTTTGTAGTTATTGCTTTTTCTATATCAGAAATGGCCATATTGAATGTATTGGGATCTACATCAACCATAACTGGTCTGAGCCCTAACAACCCTACTACTTCAGCTGTGGCAACGTATGTAAAAGCTGGACATATCACTTCGTCACCTGGCTCTAAATCTAAAGCCATCATCGCGATTTGTAATGAATCTGTACCATTTGCACATGGAATAACATGCTTTGTATTTAAATAATGCTGTAAATTATATTGAAATTCTTTTACCGCTGGTCCATTAATGAAAGATGTGTTGACCATACAGGAAATAACAGCTTGATCAATTTCGGCCTTTATTTTATTATATTGACCCTTAAGGTCTACCATTTCTATTTGCATGAATTCTCGTACCATTTATAAACAATAGCTAAACCATCTTCGAAATAATATTTTGGATTATAACCGATGATTTCTTTTATTTTCTCGATACTTGCTTTTGAATGACGAACATCACCATTTCTTTCTGGACCATAAGATGCACTAACTTCTTTTTGACTGATTTGATTTAGGTATTTTACCATTTTATTTAGCGAAATTTGATCTCCACAAGCAACGTTCATTACTTCATGTTTTGCTAATGTTGGGAGTAACATTGCTTTAATATTTGCTTGTATAGCATTTTCTACAAAAGTGAAATCTCTACTTGTTTCTCCATCCCCATTGATTATAGGCGAACGACCATCAATGAAGGCCTTGCAAAAAATTGGGATTACAGCTGCGTATGGGTTATTTGGATTTTGTTTGGGACCAAAAATATTAAAGTATCTTAGACCTATTGTATGAAAATCATAAACTTTACTGTAAACATCTGCATACAATTCATTTACCAATTTGGTAACAGCATAGGG
>Ga0172372_10002110_pt1 | contig 30493 bp, 29 predicted proteins | sample LakKiv5m_2_FD_114544 | JGI IMG/M metagenome (GOLD analysis project Ga0172372, IMG submission 114544) | Freshwater microbial communities from Kabuno Bay, South-Kivu, Congo - kab_092012_9.5m | ecosystem: Environmental > Aquatic > Freshwater > Lake | place: Democratic Republic of the Congo...
CTTGCGTCCCTGCCAGAGCCGCGCGCGCTCCGCCGCATCACGGGCGATGCGCACCTCGCGCGCCCCCACCTCGCGACAGAGCCGCTCGATCGCGGCGGCGTCCTCGTCGAGTCCGGCGGCCGCACCATCCACCTCAGCGAGGAGCACCGCCGCGGCATCGCGCGGATAGCCCGCCGCGTAGACGCTTGACTCCACCGCCTCGATCGTCGCGTGGTCCATCAGCTCGAGCGCCGCCGGAAGGATCCCCGCCGCGATGATCCGCGAGGTCGCGTCGGCCGCGGCCCGCACGCTCGTGAAGTCGGCGAGCAGCGTGATCACCCCCTCGGGGATCGGCGTGAGGCGCACCGTCACGTCGAGCACCACCCCGAAGCACCCCTCACTGCCGACGAAGGCGCCGAGGAGGTCATAGCCTGTCCCCTCGCCGCGATCGAGGGTCATCACCTCGCCATCGGGGAGGACCACCGTCGCCCGCACCACGTGGTCGAGCGTCACCCCGTACTTGAGGCAGTGCGGGCCCCCGGCGTTCTCCGCGATGTTCCCGCCGATCGTGCAGGCACTTTGCGACGAGGGGTCGGGGGCGTAGTGCAGGCCGAGGGGCGCGACCGCCTTGGAGAGTGACGCATTCACCACGCCGGGCTCCACCGTCGCCGTCCGCGCCTCGGCATCGATCGCGAGGATCCCCTTCAGGCGATGAAGCCCCAGGAGCACGATCCCGTCGGCGAGTGCCCCGCCGGAGAGCCCCGTGCCCGCGCCACGCGCCACGAAGGGCGCTCCTGCCTCCGCCAGCACGCGCACCACGCGCACCACCTCGTCACGCGTCCCCGGGAAGACGGCGAGACTCGGGATCGCCCGGTGTCCCGGGAGTCCGTCGGATCGATAGACGAGGAGCGAAGGGGGCCGCGTCAGCAGGTGCGCGGCCCCCACGATCTGCTCCAGTGCGGTGGCGAGCGTCGCCACCCGGTCAGACGCCCGTCAGGTGACGGCCCAGAACCCCGCGAGATTCCGGCCCTCGGGACAGGTGCGGAGCTTGTCGAAGGCGCGCTCGCGGATCTGCCGGATCCGCTCCCGGGTCACCCCCATCAGCGCCCCGATCCGCTCCAGCGTCATCGCCTCGGCGCCGCTGTCGAGCCCGTAATAGAGGTTGAGGATCTTCCGCTCCCGCGGCGTGAGATACTGCCGGAAGACGCGGTCGATGCACTCGCGCATCATCTTCGTGTCCGTCGTCTCCTCGATCTCCACGCCGTCGGCGCCGGTGAAGCGCTCCCCCAGCGTGCTCGCATCACGGTCGGAGCGATCGACCGGGGCGTCGAGCGAGACCTCGGTCCCCGACATCGACTTGGAGGAGCGGATCGTCTCCGGCGATTCATCGAGCATGCGCCCCAGCTCAGCATCCGTCGGGTCGCGGCGCAGCACCTGCGCCAACACCATCTCCGCACGTGAGAGCTTGATCAGCTGCGAATTCTGATTGAGCGGGATGCGCACCGAGCGTGTCTGCTCGGCGAGCGCCTTGAGCACGGCCTGGCGCACCCACCACACCGCATACGAGATGAACTTCACGCCCTGATCGGGGTCGAACTTCCGGACCGCCTTGAGCAGCCCCTCGTTGCCGATCGCCACGAGCTCGGAGAGATCGAGGCCATGGCCCTGGTACTTCTTCACGTAGCTGATGACGAACCGGAGGTTCGCGGTCACGAGCCGCTCGGCGGCGGCCTCATCTCCCTTCTGCGCGAGCCGAGCGAGGCGCTTCTCCTCGGCGGCATCGGTGATCAACGGGAGCTTCTGGATGTCGAGGAGATACTGATCGAAGGCCGAGGAGGGGGCGGATCGGAAATACCCCTTCGCTCTCGTCTCACTTGCGTGCATACCCACCCCATCGACCGCGTGTTGGAGGAACCGGCGCCGGGAGTCGCCTACTCGAACCGCTACTGGGACGTCGGACCGGCGCGTCGAGCCGCCGGGACGGACAGGGTATAGATGAAATGGAATGACGGTCAACAGCCAAAAAGCGTGCCAGAACTGCCGCGGCGCTGTCGTTGTCCTGTAAAGTGTTGTCAGGTAACACCTTAAACCATCTCACATTTCTGTGAGGGTTTGGAGGACCGCGGCATCCGCCACGGGGATCCCATATCCCTGCTCGGCACCGGCCATCTCCCCGATCGCCATCGGGAGGGCGTATCGCACCGCGCCACCCCGGGCCTTCTTGTCCTGACGCGTCGCGGTCAGGAGCGCGGCTCGGTCCACCGCTGCGGGAATCTCGACCGGTAACCCGGCGGCGCGCAGCACCGCGACGATCCGCTCCGGTACATCGGCGGCCGCGAGGCCGAGGTGCACGGCGAGCCTCGCTTCGACCACCAGCCCGATCGCCACCGCCTCGCCATGGGCGATCGCATACCCCGAGACCTGCTCGATCGCGTGGCCGATCGTGTGGCCGAGGTTGAGCACCTGTCGGCGGTTCGCCTCGCGCTCGTCCGCGGCGACGACCGCGCACTTGATCGCGACCGAGCGGTCGACCAGCGCGTCAGCGATCGCGCGCGGGATCGGCGCCGGATCCACGAGCGTCGGCATCTGCGCGAGCAACCACTCGAGGTAGGTGGCATCGGCGATCACCGCATGCTTGATCGCCTCGGCGAGCCCCTCCCGCCGCGCCGGGAGCGGCAGCGTGTCGAGGAAGGACGGGTCGATCCAGACGATCCCCGGATGATGGATCGCGCCGACGAGATTCTTCCCGGCGGGGGTGTCGACCCCGCACTTCCCGCCGATCGCGGCGTCGATCATCGCGAGGAGGGAGGTGGGGCACTGCACGAAGGGGACGCCGCGGAGGTAGGTCGCGGCGACGAAGCCGGCGAGGTCACCGGTGACACCGCCCCCCAGGGCGACGAGCACCGTGTCGCGGCCGCATCCGAGGGCGATGAGGCGATCGGTGAGCGCGGCCCAGGTCTCGCGGGTCTTGGCGGCTTCGCCCGCCGGGAAGGTCAGGACGGTCTCGGCGCCGATCGCCGAGCGGAGGCGCTCGCCGTGCCGCGCGGCGACGGTCGTGTCCGCGATGAGGACCACGCGATGCGCGGGCCAGCGCGTGGTGATCTCACGCGCCAGGGCCGCGGGGGGCTCGGACGCGAGGTGGATCCGCGCGCCGTGGAGCGTGCGCGCTACGGACATCCTACCAGGTCACCTCGCCGGCGCCCGCGCGCCGGTTGGCGACCCGCGCCAGGACGAAGAGGAGGTCGGAGAGCCGATTGAGATAGACGATCACGATCGGCGGGAGCTCGGTGTCACGTTGCAGGTGGATCACCGCGCGCTCGGCGCGCCGGCAGACGGTGCGCGCCACATGGAGGGCCGCGGCCTTGGGCGTCCCACCGGGGAGGATGAAGGCGGTGAGGGGCTCGAGCTCTCCCTCGCCGTCGTCGATCGCCTGCTCGAGCTGGGCGATCCGTGCGTCGGAGATGCGCGCCTTGTTGAGCTGCTCCTTCATCTTCTCGTGGTCGGGGGTCGCCAACAGCGCCCCGAGGGCGAAGAGGTCGCGCTGCACCGGCGCGAGCACCTCGTCGATCCGCGGCATCATCTCGATCGATCGGGCGAGTCCGATCACCGCGTTGAGTTCGTCCACTTCGCCGTAGGCGGTGACCCGGGGATGGTCCTTGGCGACCCGGCCGCCGCCGAAGAGCCCGGTGTCCCCGTCGTCACCGGTCTTGGTGTAGATCTTGAGCGTCATGCCGGAATCTAACGACGAGGGCCGCTAGCGCCCGCTGTTCGTGCGGGGGACCGATCGCCCGGGGGCGGGGGCCGCCGAGAGCGGCCGTTGGTCCGGGAAGAGGGTCGCGAGATGCGCCTGCAAACGGTCGGGGGAGCCCGGGGTCCCCTGGTCGGCGCACCACTGGTCGAGGGCGAGGCCGAGCGCTTCGGCGCTCGGCCGGTCCTCGGACCCCTTGGCGAGGGCGGTCGCGATCAGCCGTCGCATCCCGGCGTCGATCCCCGGGAGGGCACCGACCAGGTCGGGGCCCGGCCCGACCGCCACCTCCTCGATCGCGGCCAGCGTCTCCTCCTCGGTGTCGAGGGAGCGCAGGGCGAAGAGCTCGAAGAGCACCACCCCGGTGGCGAAGACATCCGAGGTCCCGGTGACCGGTCGTCCGAGGAGCTGCTCGGGGCTCATGTAGTGTTTCTTCCCGAGGAGGAGGCGCCCGTCGGCGGCGGGGTCGGCCATGGTGCGGGCCTTCGCGATCCCGAAGTCGGCGAGCTTCACATGGCCGTCCCAGGTGAGCATCACATTCTCGGGAGAGACGTCCCGATGGACGATGTCGAGGCGATGCCCGAGTGGGTCGGTGAAGTGATGGGCGAAGTCGAGGGCGCGACAGATGCGGCTTGCGCAGTAGGCGGCGATCTCCCCCGGGATCGGGAGCCGGCGGGCGCGATGGGCGTTGATCAGCTGCCAGAGGGTGATCCCGCGGATCAACTCCATCGCGATGAAGAGGCGCTGGTCGGCCTCGCCCAGCTGGTAGATCTGGACGATGTTGCCGTGCACCAGGTTGGCGGAGAGCTTCGCCTCGTCGATGAAGAGCTGCCGGAACCCCGGGTCGGCGGCGAAGCGCTCATGGATGACCTTGACCGCGATCCGCTTGGCGAACCCCTCTGCCCCGATCTGTTCCGCCTCGTAGACGGTCGCCATCCCCCCGCGCGCGATCTGTCGGAGGAGGTGGAAGCGGCCCGCGAAGACGAGGTCGGACGGGAGCATGCGACGGGAGGGCGGGGAGGGGCGCGTCGAGTGTTGCTCACCCGCCCCGGACCGGGCGAGATTTCCCTCTATGGTGACCCACGACATCCGCGACCTCTCCATCATCGGGGCAGGTCCGGCCGGACTCTTCGCGCTCTTCTACGCTGGCATGCGGGGCGCCTCCGCGCAAATCATCGACGCCCTCCCCCAGCCGGGGGGCCAGCTCGCCGCGCTCTACCCGGAGAAGTTCATCTTCGACGTGGCAGGATTCCCCAAGGTCCTCGCGAAGGATCTCGTGGCCGCCCTCACCGCGCAGGCGGGGCAGTTCGGGGAGCCGATCCACTGTGGGCAGCGCGTCGTCGCGCTGGAGGAGGCCGATGGGGTCCTCACCCTCGTGACCGAGACCGATCGCTTCCCCTCGCGCGCGGTGCTCATCGCGGCGGGGATCGGCGCCTTCTCCCCGCGCAAGCTCCCGCAGCCCTGCGCCGAGCCCTGGTACGGGCGCGGGATCGATCCCCTCGTGCTCGAGCCGCAGGCCTACGCCGGCCAGCATGTCGTGATCATCGGCGGGGGCGACTCCGCCTTCGACTGGGCCCATCAGCTCCAGGGGATCGCGGCGTCGATCGCCCTCGTGCACCGCACCGATCGCTTCCGCGCCCATCAGGCGACGGTCGATCAGGTGATGGCGGCTGCGGCCGAGGGACGGGTCGCGGTGCACACCTTCCATGAGCTCGCCGAGGTGCACGCCGAGGGGGAGCGGATCGTGGCGCTCGAGCTCAAGGACACCAAGGCCAAGACCACGCGGCGCGTCCCCTGCGACGTGGTCCTCCCGATGCTCGGCTTCGTGAGCGACTTGGGCCCGCTCGGGGACTGGGGCCTCACCCTCGAGAAGGATGAGATCGTCGTCGATCAGACGATGGCGACCGGCCGGCCGGGGCTCTGGGCCGCGGGGGACATCACGACCTATCCGGGGAAGCTCAAGCTCATCGCGACGGGATTCGCCGAGGCGAGCATGGCGGTGAATCAGGCGGTGCATTGGATCTACCCGGACAAGAAGGTGAATCCGGGGCACTCCTCGAACCTCGCGGTCTTCGGGCAGAAGGACGAGTGAGGTGATGCGTCTGGCGCCGGGACTCGCGACGGTGATGGGGCTGATGCTCGCCGCGCAGGTCGCCGGCGCGCAGGAGACCCGGTGCGAGCGCGGCGATATCGAGGTGCGGGAGGTCCGCTTCAGCGGCAACACCGCCTTCACCGACGATGAACTCCTGGTCGGGATCGTCACCACCCCGTCGTCCTGGCTGCGGCGCACCACGCGCTACTTCGGCGTGAAGCACTGCCTCGCCCCGCGCGAATTCCCGCGCGACGTGGAGCGCCTGCGGGTCTTCTACCGGAACCACGGCTTCGTCGAGGTGCAGGTCGACACCGTCGTCACGCGGATCCGCGACGAGGCGGTCACGATCCGGTTCGATATCACCGAGGGGGAGCCGATCCTCGTCGACCGCGTCCTAGTCGATGGGCTCGACGAGGTCCCGGAGGCGCTCACCGTCCAGCGCGGACTCCCCACCGCGATCGGTGAACCCTTCGATCGCTATGCCAATCGCGCGACGCTCGACACGATCACGCGGCGGCTCCGGAACTCGGGCTATCCCGAGGCTGAGGCCTTCCTCGGCTACGACATCCGGTTCCTCGAGCGCCGGGCGACGGTGCGGTTCGACGTGGCGCCGGGCCCGCGGCGACGCCTCGGGGAGATCCGCATCCTCCGGAGCGGCCCGAGCGGCACGCCGCCGGAGATCTCGACGGGGGCGGTGCGCAACCTCGCGGGGCTCGCGACCGGGGAGCTCTATCGGGAGCGACAGCTCGAGCGCGCGAAGCGACTCCTCTACCAGAGCGAGGCCTTCGCGAGCGTCGAGGTGCGCCCCTTGCTCGCGAACGCCGACTCGGTCCTCCCCGTCGAGATCGAGGTCACGGAGGCCGCGCTCGGGAATGCGCGCTTCGGCGCCGGGATGGCCAATCTCGATTGCGTGCGCACCACGGCGGAGCTCACGCGCCACAACGTCTTCCAGACCGCGTCGCGACTCGAGTTGCGCGCCCGCGTCTCCAAGCTCGGGGCGGACCAGCTCTGTCCCGGCCTCACGAGCCGCGATCCCTACAGCCAGACGCTCAACTACTACGTCAGCACCACGGTCACCCAGCCGTTCATCTTCCGCACGCGCTTCGTCCCCACCTACACGCTCTACCAGGAACGGCGCGGTGAGTATCGGGCCTTCCTGCGTGAGGCGCCGATCGGGGTGAGCGCCTCCTTCTCGCGGGCGGTCGCCCCCCGCGCCCTCACCCTCGGCTACAGCATCGAACTCGGACGCACCGAGGCGCAGCCCGCGCTCTTCTGCGCGGTCTTCAACGCCTGCGTGGCCGCCGATCGCGAGGCCCTGCAGCGGTTCCAGCGACTCGCCGTGGTGAGCGCCGCCACGAGCTACGCCCAGACCGACGATGCGATCGCCCCGTCGCGCGGGCTCGCCCTCAGTGGGGACATCCGCTACGCGTCCAAGGTCGTGGGCTCCGATGCGGCGCTCGAGTTCGCGCGCTTCTCCCTCGACGGATCGGTCTACCGCCGCATCTCGGATGACATCGTCCTCGCGATGCGACTGCGCGTCGGTGGCGTGGTGGGGCCCACCCTCGCCTTCGACGCCACCGAGCGGTTCGTGCCGGCGCAGGAGCGCCTCTTCGCCGGCGGGCCGACCACCGTGCGCGGCTTCCGGCAGAACGAGCTGGGCCCCGCCGTGTACATCCCCGAGGCCTATGACACGCTGGATGTCAGCGGGAGGAAGGTCCAGGGCTTCGACGTCGGCGATACGGTCTTCTTCCAGGCCAGCGACTCCGGGGGACGCCGTGCCGTCCCCACCGGCGGGAACGCGATGGTCGTCGGGAACGTCGAGCTCCGCTTCGACAGTCCGGTCTTCCCGGAGCTCCTGAGTCTCGTCGCCTTCGCTGATGCGGGGCGGGTCTGGAACCGCGGGCTCGGGGTGGAGCGGCTCCGCTTCACCACCTTGGCGGTCACGCCGGGGTTCGGGGTCCGCGTCCGTACGCCGGTGGGGCAGATCCGCGCCGATGTCGGCTACAACCGCTATCGACCGACCGCTGGCGCGGCGTACTTCGATGCCCCCCTCACCGAGGGGGGCGCCCTCTACTGCGTCAGTCCGGGGAACACCCTCCCCGTCACCAAGGTGGTGGAGGATGGGATCGCCCGCGTGGTGCAGGGGGGCGGGGCCTGTCCCGGCACCTACCAGCCACGTCGCGCCGAGACCGTCCTGAGCCGCCTGACCTTCGCCTTCGCGATCGGGCAGGCGTTCTAGCATGGATCTCCGCCGCCGCCTCGTCCTCCTCATCAGCGCGCTCGCGATGTTCTGCCTCTGTGCGGGCGTCGTCGGCGGGTTCGTCGCGCTGACGCAGGGTGCCCGCGGCCGCGCCCTCCTGCGCGAGGGGGCGGAGCTCGCGCTCGGTCTCGCCGTGCGAGGGCGGGTGCATCTCGGCACCCTCAACGGGACCTTCATCACCGATCTCACCCTGGATTCGCTCGAGATCCGTGACGTCGACGACGGCCCGCTGATCGCCACGGGTCCCATCCGCGTCACCTTCGATCCGCGCGACCTCCTCGATGGCCGTGTCCTCCTGCGCTCGCTCAGCATCACGCGGCCGCGTCTCGATCTCCGAGAGGACAGCGCCGGGCTCTGGAACATCGTCGAGACCTTCCCCGCGCCGGAGGGTCCGGCCGCGCCACGCGGTCGGGGGGACGTCGGGAGTCTGGTCGTCCTCGAGCAGGTCGCTCTCCGGGATGGCGTCGTGCGCGTCGTGCGCGCCGACACCGCCACCCCATCGCTCGAGTGGACGGCGATCGATGCCGACCTCCCGCGCCTCCGGCTCGCGCATCCGGACTCCGCCGGTCTCGCCCTCACCCTCGCCCGCGCCTCGTTCCAGGAGCGCTCCCTCCCTCTCGACGTCCGAGAGCTCGGCGGGACGATCCGCCTCGGGAACGACACCCTCTGGCTCGATGTCCCGCGGCTGCGGCTCGCCCACTCGCGGGCCCGTGTCGCCGGCTTCCTGGCATGGGATGCGGCCGCCCCGATGCGGATGCGGATCCGCGTCGATGGGGATTCGATCGGCTTCGGAGACCTCCGGCCCTTCTCCGAGTTCGTGCCGGCGGAGGGGAGCGCGCGGGGCGTGGTCGAGCTACGCGAGGCCAGGGAGGGCGAGTCGGGGATCGAGATCGCCCTCTCGGCGCTCGAGGTGCGCGCGCGTGGCTCGCGCATCCGTGGGGGACTGACCGTCGTCGTCGGGGAGCAGGATCCGGTCGTCCGCGACCTCGACCTCGAGGCCGCACCGATCGATCTCGCTCTCGTGGCGAGGCTCACCAAGACGCCCCTCCCCGTGGACGGGATCATATCCGGCCGCCTGCGCGCGGCCGGTGGCCCCCTCGACCGCTTCGTCGTCGATCGCGCCGCGTTCACCTTCCGCGATCGTCGCGTCCCCGGAGCGGTGAGCAGCGCACAGCTCCGCGGCGCCTTCGACCTCTCGCGCGCCGAGACCCCGGTCTTCCGTGGCGTCACCGTGCGCCTCGACTCGCTCGACCTCCGCACCCTGCACGCGATCGATTCCACCGTGCCCCGCCTCGCGGGACAGGTGGTGGCCTCCGTGCGGCTCGATTCCACGCTGCGCGCGCTCCGCTTCCGCGACCTCGATCTCCTCCATCGCGATGGGGAGGCGCCGCCCTCACAGATCGTCGGGGCGGGGCGCCTCTCCCTCGGGACGATCCCGAGCATCGACGCGAGCCTCCTCGTCACCCCGATCGCCCTCGGGACCCTCGCGCGCTCCTTCCCCGCGCTCCCGCTCCGCGATGCGTACAGCGGTCCCATCCGACTCGTCGGTCGGGCCGACAGCCTGGCCATCACCACGGAGCTCGCCGGGGCGTCGGGGGAGCTCGACGCTACGCTCCTCCTCGATGTGCAGGCGCCAGTCTATCGGCTCACCGGGCAGGCGGCAGTCACCGACTTCCGGCCGCGGCTCGCCTTCGCCGACACCACGCTCCCCGCCGGTGTCCTCTCCCTTCGCCTCACCTCCGACCTCGGTGGGGACTCGCTCCCCGACCTCATGGGGGAGGCGGCGCTCACCCTCACGCGCTCGCAGCTCGAGGGGGTACGCATCTTCGGCGGCAGTGCCCGTCTCCGCTTCGGCGACGGGGCGGTGATGGTCGATACCATCGCTATCGAGAGTACGGCGCTCGAGCTCAGCGCGGCGGGGGCCCTCGGGCTCCACGCGCCGGTGCGGGACTCGATCCTCGTCCGGGCGCGGATCGATTCCCTCGGCGGGCTCCGTCGCTGGATCGCCTCCGAGGCCAGTGACTCCATCGCCGGGAGCCTGCGACTCGATGGCGTCGCGGCGGGATGGATCGGGGATATCACGGTCCGCACCGCCCTCGATGGTGAGGGGCTCCTCCTCGCGGGGAGCACCGCCCGACGGATCGATGGGCGCCTCACGGTCCTCGGCCTCCCGCGCCGGCCGGTCGGCACGCTCTCCTTCGGCGCCGATACCGTGGAGGCCGCCGGCTTCGGTTTCTCGCGCACCTTCGCCCGTGCCGCGCTCGACAGCGCGGGTGTCACGCAACTCGATCTCCAGATGACGGGGACGAGTGGGACGCTGGCCCGCGCGAAGGGCCGCCTCACCCCGGAGGAGGGCGCGACGGTCGTGGGGCTCGACTCCCTCATCATCGCCACCGGGCTCCAACGGTGGGCCCTGATGGGCGGGGCACGGATCACCCAGCGGGCGGGCGGGCTCACCCTTGACCCCATCGTCGTGCGCGGCGGGACCGGGTCCGAGCTGCGCATCGAGGGGGCGCTCCCCGCCACCGGGCCGATCGACCTGCGCGCCTCCGCCCGCCAGGTCCCGGTCGCCGACCTCGCCGAGCTCCTGCAGGTCACCGGGACGCAGCAGGGGCTCCTCGATCTCGAGGCGGAGCTCCGCGGCTCACGCGCCACCCCGCAACTCACCGCGCGTGCCACCGTCCGCGAGGCACTCATCGCCGGGGTGCGGATCGATTCCCTCGCCGCCACCGCTCAGGGGGGCACCGAGGGGATGCGGCTCACTGCGCGGCTGGGGCGCCGGCCCACCCCGGACCTCCGCGCCGAGGCCGACCTCCCGATCCGCCTGCGCCTCGATGGGGGGACGGCGGGGATCGTCGATAGCGCCCCCCTCCGGGTCACCGTCCGGAGCGACTCGGTGAGTCTGCGCCTCCTCGACCTGTACACCGCCCCGAGGGCCACCGACCCCGGCACCTTCGCGCTCAACCTCGACGTCGGCGGGACCTGGGCCAAGCCGCGCGTCGACGGCGGGCTCGTCGTGCGGAACGGCAATCTCCTCCTCACCCCGTTGGGGGAGGTCACCTGGCGTGACGTCACGGCGGACATCGCCCTCGTCGGCGACAGCATCGCGATCCGCCGCCTCAGCGCCACCTCGCGTTCCGATGGCCGCAACGGCCGCGGGGCGATCGCGGGATGGCTCACCTTCGCCGACCGCGAGAATCCACGGTTCGACGTCTCGGTGCGCGCCAGCAACTTCCACGTCTACAACGTGCGCGGCGTCGCCGACGTGGATGTGTCGGACAGCCTGCGCCTCGCCGGCTCCCTCGCCGGGGCGACGCTCACCGGGGGTGTCACCGTCGAACGGGCCCTGGTGACGATCCCCGAGGTCGCCACCAAGAACGTCGTCTCGCTCGAGGCGTTCGACCGCTTCGGCGCTGCCGATTCGAGCGTCGCCGCGCAACGGCTCCTCCCCGCGCGCTCGTCCTCGTTCCTCGACAACCTGCAGATCCGCAACGTCCCCGTGCGCATGGGCCGCGACGTGCGGCTCTTCTCCAAGGACGAAGCCAACCTCTTCCTCGGCGGGGCCGTGAACATCACGCGCAGCCGCGCCGAGCGCGGACGCGCGAGCGCCGAGACGCAGCTCGCGCTCACGGGGGCGCTGCAGACGGTCCGCGGGACCTATACGCTCAACCTCGGCCCGGTCAGCCGAAAGTTCGAGCTCGAGCGTGGGGAGGTGGAGTTCTTCGGTGAACCCGAGCTCAATCCCACGCTCGACATCTCCGCGATCCACACCATCCGGCAGTACAGCAAGCAGGGGTCGCAGCCCGATGTGCGCATCCGCGTCCAGATCGGTGGCACCCTGCTCGAGCCGACGCTCGCGCTCTCGACGCCGGACTCGGCGCGCGTCAAGAACGCCGATCTCATCAGCTATCTCGTCTCCGGCGGTCCGAGCTTCGAGATCGGCGCCGAGCCCACGGACTACACCTCGACCGCCGCGCGCGTGCTGATCGGGTCGCTGGGCGGGTTCCTCAGCGGGAAGGCGGCCGGGGGGCTCTGTGACGATGCCGTGCTCTCCACCTCGGCGGCGGACCAGAAGCAGAAGGGCCTCGCGAACGTCGGGTCGAGCGTGCTCGAGGGGATGCGATTCAACTGTGCCAAGGCGATCAACGACAACACCTTCGTCCGCCTCGACGCCGGGCTCTGTCAGGTGGGGCAGTTCGTCTCCGGGGGCGGGATGGGGACCGCGGCCTCGCTCGCCAACTCCATCGGCGTGAAGCTCGACTACATCATCCGTCCGCAGCTCACCCTCTCGGCCGGTGTCGAACCCCCGACGAGCGCGGTGCTCTGCGCGCAGAACGTGAGTGCCCGTGGCTTCGTCCCCACCCCGCAGCAGTGGGGCATCGATCTCTTCTACGCCTGGCGGTTCTGATGACGGTCGCGTCCCCCGCTCGATCCTCCCTCCGGCGCTTCGGCCTCGCCGTCGGGCATGCCACCGATGCGGCGGGAGGGACGGGGTGCACGGTGATCCGCGGGATCGACGGTCCGCATCGCGCCGCCTGTGCGGTGATCGGGCGGGCGACGGGATCGCGCGAGCTCGCCTTGCTCGAGCCCGGCCATCTCGTCGAGCGGGTCGATGCGATCCTCTTGAGCGGGGGCTCGGCGTACGGACTCGATGCCACCGCTGGTGTGATGCGCTGGCTGGAGCGCGCGGGGCGCGGCTTCCCGGTGGGAGGCGGGGTGGTCCCGATCGTGCCGGCGGCGGTCTGCTTCGATCTCGCGCCGATCGGTCGCTTCGACGCGCGTCCCACCGCGGAGATGGCGGAGGCGGCGTGTGAGGCGGCGGTGAGCGATGGGATCGTGGAGGGGTCGGTCGGTGTGGGCACGGGGCTCACGGTGGGGAAGGCGTTCGGACCGTCGTCGGCCATGCGCGGGGGGTTCGGACTCGCCGTGCGCGAGGGCGCGGGGTGTGCCGCCGCGGCGATGGTCGCGGTCAATGCCTACGGCGATGTGCGCGATGCGACGGGGGCGGTCGTCGCGGGGGCGCGCCGGGCGGATGGCGGCTTCGTCGACACGGCGCGGGCGATCGCTGCGGGCGAACTCGCGGCCCAGGGCACGGCGAGCGGGGCGGGGCGCTTCGCGCCGAACACCACGTTGGCGGTCGTCGCACTCGATGCCGCCTTCACGCGGCTCGAGTTGCAGGGGATCGCCCGGGCCGCCACCGCGGCGTACCACCGGCGCATCACGCCGGCCGGGACGCAGGTGGACGGGGACATCGTCTTCGCCCTCGCCCCGATGGAGGGGCCCCGCGCCTCCGTGGCGCAGGGGGAGATGCTCGCCGTCGCCGCGTTGGAAGAGGCGATCGAGCGGGCGGTGCGCCTGGCGACCGCGCCCTAGGAGACCATCGCCCCCATCGGTGGGAGGGTCGTCGATCCCCCGCGCACGTGCAACGGGAGCTCGGCACAGAGGTCGCCATCGAGGATCACTCGCATCGCGTGCGTCCCGGCGACCTGCACCGGGAGGTCGATCGCCGCGATCACCGGGACGTCGAGTTCGAAGGCGCCCGGTGGCGGAGGGCCCACCTCGAGCTCACCGGAGGAGGACCAGAGCTCCTGCTCCCCGGGTCCCACCCAGCTGAAGCCGAGCGTATGGCGCCCCGCGTCCTCGGCGTGCGCCTTGAGGCGCACCACCATCGTCGCGCGTGGATGGACGGCGGGGAGGGCGGCGACCTGGAGGGCATCGAACACCCCCAGGATGTTCAACTTCCCTTCCTGGGAGATATTGGCCGCATCGGCGAAGAGAGCGAACGAGACGTGCATCGGGGAAAGATAGGGGTGGGGCCCCGACCCCCGTTAGACTTCATCGGATGTCCGTCACCCCTGCACCCGTCGCCTCTCGGAGTTGGTTGGGTCTCCACACCACGGAGATCGGTCTCGTCGCCATGGCGGTGATCTGGGGGGTGAACTTCTCGGTCATGAAGCATGGGACCCAGATGATGGAGCCCCTCGCCTTCAATGCGCTGCGGATGGGGCTCGGCTGTGCGGTGCTGATGTCGATGGCGCTCTTCGGGGCCGGTGCGCTCCCGACCCTCGCCGATCGCTGGCGCCTGATGGGACTCGGGATCGTCGGGCACTGCATCTACCAACTCTTCTTCGTCTACGGTCTGGCGCGCACCCGTGCCGGGACCGCCGCGCTCGTGGTCGCGGCGAGCCCGGCGGCGGTCGCGATCGTCGCGCGCGCCTTCGGACATGAGCGCCTCACCTCACGCGCCGTCTGGGGGATCGTCGCCTCAATCTCCGGGGTGATGCTCGTCGTCGGCGGGAGCCTCACCACCGACGGCACCGGCCATCTCATCGGCGATCTCCTCGTCCTCTGTGCGGTGATCGCCTGGGCCTTCTACACGAGCGGCCTCCTCCCCCTCGCCAAGCGGAACGAGGCGGTGCAGGTCGCCGCCTGGACCCTCCTCGGTGGGGTGCTCCCCCTCTTCGCCTTCGCCACCCCGGCCCTGCTGCGCACCGAGTGGGGGGCCATCGCCCTGAGCACGTGGGGGGCGGTCGTCTACGCTGGGGTCCTCGCGATGGTGATCGCCTACCTCTTCTGGTACCGCGGCGTCCATCACCTGGGGCCGACCCGCACCTCGATGTACTCCAATCTGCAGCCGATCGTCGCCGTCCTCTTCGCCTGGGCGGTGCTCGGTGAGGTCCCGACCCTCGTGCAGGGGATCGGCGCCGCCTCGGTGATCGGCGGGTTGTATCTGGCCCGCACGTGAAGACCGTCGTCCTCTTCGACATCGATGGCACGCTCTTGGTGAGCGGCGGGGCGGGGCGCCGCGCGATGGAGCGCGCGCTCAGCACCCACTTCGGGCAGAGCGGGCCGTCGTCGATGCGCTACGATGGGAAGACCGATCCCTGGATCGTTCGGGAATCGATGCGGCACGCCGGGTTCACCGACGAGGTGATCGAGGCGCGCCTACCGACGGTGATCGCGCACTATCTCGACCAACTCGAACACCATCTCGGCGAGACGCGTGCGCTGCCGGGGATCCATGCGGTGGTCGATGCCGTCGAGGCCGCCGACGATCTCGTGCTCGGACTCCTCACCGGCAACGTCGTCCGTGGCGCGCAGCTCAAGCTCGGCGCGATCGGTCTCGCCTTCGACCGCTTCGTCGTCGGGGCCTTCGGCTCCGATCACGAGGAGCGGCCCGCGCTCGCGCCGATCGCCCAGGCCCGCGCGAGTGCCCATCTCGGCTATCCCGTCCCCGGGGAGCGGCTCGTCATCATCGGCGACACCCCGGCTGACATGACCTGTGGCCGAGGGGTCGGCGCCCGGGCGATCGGCGTGACCACTGGTTCCTATGGGCATGCGGACCTCCGCGCCCACGACGCCGTCGCGACCTTCGACGACCTCACCGACACCACCCGCATCCTCGAGGTGATCCGCGGTGCGTGAGGTCGAGCTCAAGGGGATCCTCCCCGATCCGGACGCTGCCGTCGCGGCGCTCGAGGGGGCCGGTGCGACCTTGCTCTACCGCGGGCGACTCGAGGACCGTCGCTACGACACCCCCGAGCGCGCGCTGGCCCTCCGCGACCACGTGCTTCGGCTCCGCATCTACCGTACCGCGGCGCGCGTCGAGGGCCATCTCGACTGGAAGGGCCCCACGCAGTACGTGGACGGCTACAAGGTGCGCGAGGAGGAGACCACGACCCTCGGCGATCCTGCCGCGCTCGCGCGGATGCTCGAGCAGCTCGGCTACGTGGTCACGCGGGAGATCGATCGCGAGATCGCGCAGTATCGTGTGGCCGGTGCCGTGGTGCGCATCGAGCGCTATCCTCGGCTCGATGTGCTGGCCGAGGTGGAGGGGGAGCCGTCGGCGATCGAGGCGGCGATTCGCGTGCTCGGGGTCCCGCGCGTGGCCTTCACCACCGGACGGCTCCCCGACTTCGTGCGTGCGTTCGAGGCGCGCACCGGACAGCGCGCCGCGCTCTGCGATCGTGAGCTCGCGGGCGACTATCGCTACTCCGCCGCCGATGCCTGACCTCGCCCTCCCAGAGTTCATCCGCGGCACGCGGTCGGTGGGGGAGCCCTCGGCGCCCGGCTCGGATCATGAGCGGGTGATGCGTCCCCTGCGCGTCGCGCGGCGCGCCGCGCTCGAGGCGCGCACCCTCGAGGCGCAGCGCGAGGCCTTCGATCCCGCGGGACTCGAGCGGGCGTGGCGGGCCCTCATCACCGAGTTCGCCGTGGAGCGCCATCCGCGCTCGGCCCCCGACCAGCGGGCGCTCGCTGCCGAGCTCACCCAGCAGGGGGCCACAGTCTGGGCGGCCCTCGAGGAGCTCTCGGTGGCGGCCGGGTGGGCCCGCGTCGCGCCGAGTGAACCAGCCAGCGTGGCCGCGGAGGCGCGCGCGCGATGGATCGCGGCGGTGCACGCGCTCTTCACCGCCGTCGATCGCTGGTGGGGAGCGATCGTCCCGGTGCTGGCGGAGGACACCGGTCGTCGCGGTGCCCTCTGGCGCCGCGTGCTCCGGAGGTCGGCATGATCATCGGTATCGGCTTCGACCTCGTCGCCATCGCGCGCATCGAGGCGCTGGTCACGCGCCATGGGGATCGCGCACAGGACCGCCTCTTCACGGCCGGGGAGCGCGCCTATGCGGCCGCGCGTGGTCGCCCGGGGATGCATCTCGCCGCGCGCTTCGCCGCGAAGGAGGCGGCGTACAAGGCACTCGCCGGCAGCGAGGAAGCGCGCGCGATCGGGTGGCAGGAGATCGAGGTCGTCCGCACCGATGGCGCCCCGGCGCTCGTCCTCCATGGCCGCGCCGAGGCGCGGGCGCGAGTGCTCGGGGTGCGGCGGATCCATCTGTCCCTGACGCATACGGATGAAACCGCCGGAGCGGTGGTGGTTTTAGAAGCTGAAGGCTGAAGGCTTTAAGCCTTCAGCCGTGAGCCTTGAGCCCTCATCCCCATCCAGACCGCCCCACAGGCCACGAAGCCCAGCGCGATCACCTGCGCGACGGTGAGCGGTCCCAAGAACCGATCATCCTTGGCGCGCAGGAACTCCACGAGGAAGCGCTCGATCCCCTGCAGGACGCAGTAGGCGCCGAAGAGCCAACCGGCCGCATGCTTATGGTCGCGGAGCCGCCAGAGGATCGCGAACATCACGAGCCCCATCGCCGTCTCGTAGAGCTGCGTCGGATGCACCGCGAGCACCTGCGACGGGGGCAGGTCAGCATAGCCCTGCAGCCCGAACTGCTGCACGAGGTTCGCCACCGTGCTCGGCGGCGCCCCCTCGGGGAAGGCCACCGCGAGGGGGCCGTTCCAGGGCCGGCCGTAATCATCGCCCACCGCCCAGCACCCGGTGCGCCCCACCGCGTAGGCCGCGGCGAGCGCCGGGGCGGTGGCATCGGAGATCTCGGTGAAGGAGCGCTTCTTGGTTTTGATGACGATGACGCTCGCGAGGATCCCGCCGATCAATCCACCCCAGAAGACGAACCCCGCGCGACTGAGGATCGCGCCGGGATCCCCGGTGAGGATCGCGTAGTAGAGCTTGGCGCCCAAGAGCCCGCCGATCACCGCACCCACGGTGACATCGGCCATGATCCCACTCTCCTGCCCGCGACGGTCGAGCTCCTCCGTCGCGACCATCTGGCCGATGACGAAGGCGAGGAGCATGCCGAGCCCGAACCCGGTGATCTGCAGGGGGCCGAGGTCGTAGGCGAAGGGGTGGTGCGTGATCGGTGTCATGATGAGGGAATCCTAGCGGCGCGGGGGCGTGGCGTCGACGAGGCCTGGGATCGGGCGAGTGGCGTGGGCGTTGAGCGAGGCATCGTGCCGCACCCCCCGCTCGAGGTGGAAGAGCGCCGCCGCCCCGATCATCGCGGCGTTGTCGGTGGCGAGCCGTGGGGTGGGGGCGAAGACCTGTCCGCCGAACGCCGCGGCCCCCTCCTGCATCGCGGCCACGAGGGTCCGGTTGCACGCCACCCCGCCACCGAGGACGATCCTGGTACGGCCATGCGCGCGCGCGGCCCGCAGCGTCTTCGCGACCAAGGTGTCGACCATCGCATCGTGGAAGCCGCGCGCGATGTGCGGGCGATCGCGGTCGAGGTCATCGCTCCCCCGTACGGCGAGGAGGACCGCGGTCTTGAGCCCGCTGAAGGAGACGTCGTAGAAGTCGGCATCGCCGAGGCGCTGCCCGCCGTTCAGCATCGGGCGCGAGAAGCGGAAGCGCGTCGGGTCTCCCTCGCGCGCGAGCGCCTCCACATGACGACCACCGGGGTAGGGGAGCCCCAAGAGCTTCGCGACCTTGTCGAACGCCTCGCCCGCGGCGTCGTCGCGTGTGGCGCCGAGGAGGCGATAGCTCCCCCACGCCTCCACGTCGATGAGGAGGGTGTGCCCCCCGGAGACCAAGAGTGCCGTGAAGGGCGGCACCGCCTCGGGATGCTCGAGCGCCGTGGCGAAGAGATGCCCCTCCATGTGGTGCACCCCGATCACGGGGACTCCGATCGCGGTGGCGAGCGCCTTGGCGTAGCTCACGCCGACGAGGAGCGCCCCGACCAACCCCGGTGCATGCGTCACCGCGATCGCGTCTATTCCACGCTGTTCGCTTCCAGCTTTCAGCCTTGAGCCTCCAGCCTTCAGCTCAAGGCCCGCCTCGCTCAACGCCTGTCGTACCACGGGAACGATCGCCGTGAGATGCTCCCGCGACGCGATCTCCGGCACCACCCCGCCGAAGATCCGATGCACATCCTGCGAGAGGATCACGAGCGACTCGAGCGTGGGCGCAGCCGCCGTCCCGCTCACCACCGCGGCGGAGGTCTCGTCACAGGAGCTCTCGAGGGCGAGGACCCGCCTCGCGGTGGCGCTCATCGCGTCGCCGCTCAGGGCCGCGGTTCGGCGAGCAACCGCTCGAGCTGGGCAACGTTCGTCTCGCTATCCCACGCCTCGGCGCCGATGCTCCGCCGGCGGATCGTCCCGTCCCGCCCGATGATGAAGGTCTCCGGGACTCCGGTGGTCTGGTAGATCCCCTCGATCGCCTTGCTCGCGTCGTGCAGGAGCTCGAAAGCGAGCCCGAACTCATCGGCGAAATCGCGAATCCGACGGGAGCTCCCTGGCTCGTCCACGCTCACCGCGACGATCTTGAGCCCCTTGGGCCCCAACCGCTCGTGCAGCCGCTGCATCGAGGGCATCTCGACGCGGCAGGGGCCGCACCAGGTCGCCCAGATGTTGAGGAGCACCACGTCGCCCCGGTAATCGTTGATCCCCTTGGTCTCGGGCGCCCCGGTCTTCGGCGCCTCAGCCCCGGTCGCCCCGCTCGCCGCCACCGGGATCGCCGCGAAATCCGGTGCCGCCGCCCCGATCTTGAGTGGGAAGAGCTCAGGCGCGAGCCGGAGCATCGCCACCCAGAGCCCGACCCCCAGCGCCACCGAGGTGCCGAGGATCACGAGCCACTGCTTCCGATCCGTCATGCGTGCGCCTGGCAGAGGGCCCGAAGCGCGCGCACCTCGGCGGCGGGATCCGCCGCCGAGAAGATCGCGTTCCCCGCGACGAAGGTGTCGGCCCCCGCCTGCCAGCAGGCAGTGATGGTCTCCCGCGCGATCCCCCCATCCACCTCGAGCACCGCCCGGCTCCCGACGCCATCGAGGAGCTGCCGCGCGCGCTGGATCTTCGCCACCGCGCTCGGGATGAAGCGCTGCCCCCCAAAGCCGGGGTTCACGCTCATGATCAGGAGGAGGTCGATCTCGGCCGCGACCTCGCGCACCGTCTCGAGCGAGGTCGAGGGATTCAGCGTCACGCCCGCCATCGCGCCGAGCTCCTTGATCCGCATCACCTGCCGATGCAGGTGCGGCGCCGTCTCCACATGGATCGTGAGCGTCGCCGCCCCCGCCTGCACGAATGACACAAAGTACTTCTCTGGTTGCTCCACCATCAGGTGCACATCGAGTGGCAGCTTCGTCAGGCGCTTGCAGGTCTCGATCACCTTCGCCCCGAAGGTGAGGTTCGGGACGAACTGCCCATCCATCACGTCGACATGGAGCCAGTCGGCGCCGGCGGCCTCGAGCATCGCGAGCTGCTCGGCGAGCTTTCCGAAGTCGGCGGAGAGGAGTGAGGGGGCGATGCGCACGGTGCGGGCAGTCATCTCAGGTGAGTCCTCGGCGGAGGCGAGCGGCGAACGATCCATCGGTCCCATGGCGCTGCGGGAGGACGCGAAGGCGTCCCGCGTCGAGCACCGTCGCCGGCACCGTGCCGGCGGGTGGGGGGTCGAGGGTCCAGTCAGGGTGATCGGCGAGGAACGACGCCACCTGCGCGTCGTTCTCCTCCGGTTCGAGCGAGCAGGTGGAATAGATCAGTAACCCATTGGGGGCGACAGCCTCGGCGGCGGCGCGGAGGATGGCTCGCTGCGTCGCGGCCATCACGGCGAGGTCGGAGGGCTTGAGTCGCCACCGCGCATCGGGATGCCGACGGAAGGTCCCCGTCCCGGTGCAGGGGGCATCGACGAGTACCACATCGCACGGCGCGAGCGAAGCGGCTTCTCGTGCATCGAGCACGATCGGCGTCACCGTCTCGAGCCCCAGTCGCGCGACCGTCTCCTCCACGCGCTCAAGGCGCGCCTCCGAGCTGTCGGCGGCGATCACCTCACCGGCGGTGCGCGCGAGCTCCACCGCCTTCCCGCCGGGTGCCGCACAGAGGTCGGCGACGCGGGCGCCGGCGGGGATCGCCGCATAGCGCACCACGAGCGTCGCGGCGGGATCCTGCACGAAGCAGCGCCCCTCACGGAAGGCGGCGAGGCCGCGCAGCGCCGTCCCCGCACCGAGTTGGATCGAATCGGCGACGAGCGGGGCATCACTGACGCAGACACCATCCGCCTCGAGCATCGCCTCGAGCTGCTCCCGCATCACGCCCCACGGACGCACGTTCATCGGCGCCTCGGTGTTGTTCGCCGCGAGGAGGGCGCGCGTCTCGTCGGCGCCCCACCGTGCGACCCACCGCGCCACGAGCCAGCGCGGGTGCGAGGCCTCGAGCGCGAGCGCATCGATGGGATCGGTCGGCGTCTCGGGGAGGAGGGCGTCCCGCTCGCGATCCACGCGCCGCAGCACCGCGTTCACCAGCTTGCTCGCCCCGAGCCCATGGCGTCGCTTCGCCAGCTCCACCGTCTGCCCGATCGCCGCGTAGGGGGGGACGCTCCCCATCTCGAGGAGCTGATAGACGCCGAGCCGGAGGAGATCGACGATCTCCGCATCGAGCGCGGTGAGCCCCCCGGTCGTGCGCGAGGCGAGGATCGCATCGATCCATCCGCGCTTCCGCAGCATCCCCCAGCAGAGCTCCTGCGTCCAGCGGCGGTCACGCGGGTCGAGCTGGGCGGCGCGCTTGTCGAACGCATGATCGAGGAGCGCCCCCCCACGCACATCGGCCAACGTCTCGGCGGCGGCGATCCGGCTCGGGGTGATGGTGGCGAGGACGGTGGGCATCGGCGCTTACGCGGGGAGGTCCCAGCGATCGCCCACCTGCACCCCGCGCCCCTGATGCCAGTCGAGCGAGGCCAGGCGGCGCTTGCCGGCGGGGTGCACCGTCTCGATCGCCACCGCGCCGCTCCCGCAGGCGACGATCATCCCCATCTCCCCGACTTCGAGCACCTCCCCCGCGTCGCCGCGGCGATCGGTGATCGGTCGCGCGCCGAAGCAGCGCACCTCGGTGCCACGGAGCACGCCCCACGCGCCGGGCTTGGGATCGTACGCACGGATCGCACGCGCCACCTCCACCGCAGGCGCACGGAAGTCGAGCCGCGCCGCCGCCCGATCGATCTTCGCGGCATAGGTCACGCGCGATTCGTCCTGCGGCGTCTCCGTCGCCTCGCCAAGCTCCATGAGCGCCAACGCTTCGACGATTCCCTCCGCGCCCACCTCAGCGAGACGCTCGGTGAGCTCACCCCCGGTGGAGTGCGGCTCGATCGGCACGCGCTCCACATGGAGCACCGGCCCCGCATCGAGGGCGAGCACCATCCGCATGATGCTCACCCCGGTCAGCTCGTCGCCGGCGAGGATCGCCGCCTGGATCGGCGCGGCGCCGCGCCAACGCGGGAGGAGCGAGGCATGGATGTTGAGCGTCCCGCGCGTCGGGAGGTCGATCACCTCCTGCCTGAGGAGATGCCCGTACGCGACGACGACGTTCAGCTCCGGCTCGAACCCACGCAGTGTGTCGAGGAACGCCTCCCCACGCGGACGCTCCGGCTGCAGTACCGGGATCCCCTCCTCGAGCGCCACGACCTTCACGGGGGAGGGGACGAGGGTCGAGCGCGAACGGCCCTGCGGACGATCGGGTTGCGTCACCACCGCGACGACGTCATGTCCCTCTTCGATGAGCGCACGAAGGGCTGGGGTCGCGAACTCCGGAGTGCCCCAGAAGAGGATGCGCATCTAGAGGCGCTGGTCGTGGTCGTGGGCACCGTCGGCCACCGTGGTGGCGGGCGCCACAGGGAGCACGCGGATCTGGTTCGGATACTTCCCCTTCTGCTCGTCCCAGTCGTGCATCGCGCTGCGCCGCTTGAGGAAGCTCAGGTGATCGATGAAGAGCTTCCCGTCGAGATGGTCGATCTCATGCTGCAGGCAGACGCCGAGCAGTTCGGTGCCCGTGACCTCGAAGGGCGTACCGTCACGATCGAGCGCGCGGACCGTCACCTGCGCGCTCCGCTCCACCCATCCGAAGACATCGGGGATCGAGAGGCACCCTTCCTCCCACTTGATCTTCCCCTCGCGGGCGATGATCTCGGGATTGAAGAGGGTGAGGAGCGCCTCGCCGACCTCCACCACGCAAAGGCGCTCGGTGCGGCCCACCTGCGGCGCCGCGAGCCCCACGCCGTCGGCAGCGCGCATGGTGTCGATCATGTCGTCCGCCAACCGCCGCAGTTCATCCGTCACCGCCGCCACGGGGCTCGTCACCTGGCGGAGGATGGGATGACCGAGGACGGTGAGCGGGAGGACCGCCATCAGGGCTGCGCCTCGGGGCTCCCGCCGACCGACGCGATGCGGCCGCGTGTCACGACGAGCTTCGACTCCCCGCTCTTGATCGTGAGGTGGTCACCGAGGCCGGCCTGCTCGCCGAGCTCCTTGATGTGCACCACCTCGCCGACGATCCCGCCGGCGGTGAGGATCTGATCCCCCTTCTTGATGGCGAGGATCGCCGCCTCATGCGCCTTCCGCTGCTTCTGCTGCGGGCGGATCATGAGGAAGTAGAAGATCGCGAAGATGGCGCCGATCTGGAACAGGAAGGGCGCCAGCGCGGCTCCGCCACCGGTGGCCGGGGCGGTCGTCTGCAGGAAGAGCGTGGGGAGGGACATCGGTCGGGTCGGGTGAGGGGGACTGAACCTTGAAATCTAACGTCCGCCCCCCTGTGGACGGGGTCCGAAACACCCCCGAACGCCCCTTACCGAATCAACATCGCGTCCCCGTACGAGTAGAACCGGTACCGCTCCTGGACCGCCACCTCGTACGCATGGCGGATCAGGTCATACCCCGCCATCGCGGCAACGAGCATGAGCAGGGTGGAGCGGGGGAGGTGGAAGTTCGTGACCAGATGGTCGGCCCCGCGCACCGGGGTGGGGGGGCGGATGAAGATCGCCGTCTCGCCAGATTCCGCGCCGTAGCGGCCATCGGCGCTGACCACCGTCTCGAGGGTGCGGAGCGCCGTCGTTCCCACCGCGCAGACCTTCCCCCCCGCCTCGCGCGTCGCGTTCAGCACCGCCGCCGTCCGCTCGGGGAACTCGTACCACTCGCTGTGCATCTCGTGCTGCGCGGGGTCGTCGACCTCGACCGGCTTGAACGTCCCCGCCCCCACATGGAGCAACACCTCGGCCCGCCGCACCCCCTGCGATTCGAGCGTCGCCAACAGCTCGGGGGTGAAGTGGAGCCCCGCCGTCGGCGCGGCGACCGACCCCTCCTGCTTGGCGAAGACGGTCTGATAGCGCTCCACATCGCTCGCCGAGTCGGCGCGCTCGATGTACGGGGGGAGTGGGACGTGCCCGTGCGCGGCGATCGCCGCCGCGGGATACTCGACTCGGAGCCGCACGATCCGCGTCCCGCGCTCGGTCGCCTCCCCGATCTCGACGGTGAAGTCAGGGGCGATCGTGACGATCCGCCCCGGCTTCAGCTTGGCGCCGGGCTGCACCATCGCCTCCCACTGCGAGGTGTCGAGCGAGCTCGCCTCCACGGGGCGCAACAACAACACCTCCGCCGGCGCCCCCGAGGCGCGCGTCCCCAGCAATCGGGCACGGAAGACGCGGGTGGTGTTGAGCACCAAGGCATCGCCGGCGCGCAGATACTCGGGGAGGTCGCGGAAGATGCGATGCGCGATCGTCCCTGTGGCGCGGTTCACCACCATCAACCGACTCTCGTCGCGCCGCGCCGCCGGCGTCTGCGCGATCAGCTCGGTCGGGAGGGGGAAGTCGTAATCGGAGGTCCGGGTACCGTCCGGTCGGCGGGTCATCATCAGGTCGTCGATCGTGCCGCGCGAACGATCACGCGCCGCGACCTCAGAACAGCTCGGGCTGCGTCCCGCTCGCGGCGCTCGGCGGCGGGTACCCGAGATGCCGATACGCCTGCGCGGTCGCCACACGCCCTCGCGGGGTGCGCTGGAGGAAGCCGTGCTGCACGAGGAAGGGCTCGTACACCTCCTCGAGCGTGTCGGCCTCCTCCCCCACCGCGGCGGCGATCGTTCCCACGCCGACCGGGCCCCCCTCGAACTTCTCGATGATCGCGCGCAGCAACCGCGTATCCATCTCGTCGAGCCCGAACTCATCCACGTCGAGCATCGCGAGCGCCTCGCGGGCCACCGCCTTGGTGATATGCCCCCCCGCCTTCACCTCGGCGAAGTCGCGCACGCGCCGCAGCAAGCGGTTCGCCACGCGCGGGGTCCCGCGCGCCCGACGCGCCAGCTCCTGCGCCCCCTCGGCGTCGATCGACGATCCCAGCACCGTCGAGGTGCGATGGATGATCTCCTCGACCTCGGCCGCCTCGTAGTAGTTGAGGCGCAGTTCGATCCCGAAGCGGGCGCGCAGCGGGGCCGTGAGCATCCCGAGCCGCGTCGTCGCCCCGATGAGGGTGAAGCGCTCTATCGGCATCGTGATCGTCTGCGCCTTCGGCCCCTCGGAGAGCCGGATGTCGATCTTCGCATCTTCCATCGCGGGGTAGAGGAACTCGTCGATCACCGGCCGCAGCCGATGGATCTCGTCGATGAAGAGGATGTCGCCGGCGCGGAGGTTCGTGAGCGTCCCCACCAGGTCGCCCGGCTTCTCGAGCGCCGGTCCCGAGGTGGTGTGCAGGTTCACCCCGAGCTCCCGTGCGATCAGCTCGGCGAGCGTCGTCTTCCCGAGCCCCGGGGGGCCGAAGAGCAGGGTGTGATCGAGCGGCTCCCGTCGCGCGAGCGCCGCATCGAGATAGATCCGCAGCGCGTCCCTCACCTTCGCCTGCCCGATGAACTCCGCCAGCCGCTGCGGGCGGAGCGAGAGCTCGACGACCGACTCGTCGGCGAGCGATTCCGGGGTGGTGATCTCGGGGCGGGACATGCGGGGAATCTACGAGGGCGGGCGCGTGGGGGCTTACCGCCCGAGGGCCGCCAGCGCCCGCCGGATCAGCTCCGCCGTCGACTCCTCCTTCGGCCCATCCTCCAGCGCCCGACGCACCGCGCGCTCCGCATCCCCCTGCGGATACCCGAGCGCGACGAGCGCGCGCACCGCGTCGGAGCCCGGGCCACCCACCGGCCCGCTCCGCTCCGCCCCCCCGGCGCCGGGGCCAAGGGCCTCGCCCCCCTCCAGCTTGTCCCGCAGCTCGAGCACCAACCGCTCGGCGAGCTTCTTCCCCACGCGCGGGACCTGGGTCAGCGTCGCGAGATCCCCCTCGCGTACCGCGCGGATCAGCCGCGCCCCGGTCAACGTCGAGAGGAGATTCATCGCCAACGCCGGCCCGACGCCGGTCGTCCCCATCAACCGCTGGAAGAGCCGCCGCTCCTCCGCCGTCGCGAAGCCGTAGAGCGTCCAGGCATCCTCGCGGATCACCTGCGCGATATGCAGCGCCACCTCGCCCCCCGCCCGCGGGAGGGTCTCCACCACGGAGAGGGGGACGAGCACCTCATAGCCCACACCGCCCGCGGTCATCACCTCGATCCGGTCGAGCCCCTGCGCGACGAGGGTCCCCTGGAGTCGCGAGATCATCGCCCCTTCCTCGTCGTCACGCCGGTCATGGTGGGACGCGCCGCCAGTGCCCGCGCCAGCGGCGCGCGGAGCGCGCAGGTGAGCGCCGCCGCCACGCCGTCGGCGGCGTCATTCGGTTCGGGGGCACGGGTGAGCCGGAGCAACTTGGTGAGCATGAACTGGACCTGGGTCTTGGTCGCGGCGCCGGTGCCGGCCACCGCCTTCTTGATGTCCGCCGGAGGATACTCGTGGATCGGGAGTCCCGCCTCGGCCCCGGCGAGCAGGATCACCCCCCGCGTGTGGCCGAGGACGATCGTCGTGCGCACGTTCCGCGCATAGAACACCGCCTCCACCGCCATCGCATCGGGGCGGTGCCGCGCGAGCAGCTCGCGGACCCCCTCGCTGATCTCGCGCAAGCGCTCGGGGAGCGGGGTCTCGGGTCTGGTGCGGATCACCCCGCACTCGACGAGCGTGGGTCGGGGATCGGCCCGCACCACGCCATACCCGGTGACGGCGGTGCCGGGGTCGATGCCAAGGATCAGCACGGGCGCCGCCGCGGCACCGCGCTCACCCCGCCGACAGCTCCGAGAGGTCCATGTCGACGTTCGCGTCGACCTTCTGCACGTCGTCCAGATCCTCGATCGTCTCGAGGAGCTTGAGGAGTTGATCCGCGGTCGCCCCGGCCACGTGCACCGTGCTCTTGGGGATCCACGAGAGCGTCGCATCGGTCGCGACAAGTCCCACGCGCTCGAGCCCCTGCTTCACCGCGTGCAGGTCGGCGGGTGCCGTCGTCACCACGAAGTGGTCGTCCTCGCGGACCAGATCCTCGGCGCCCGCCTCGAGCACCGGCTCCATGATCGTGTCCTCGTCCCGTCCGTTCGCGGCGATCGTGATGAGCCCCTTGCGATCGAACATGAACGCCACCGAGTTGCTCGTCCCGAGGTTCCCGCCGCCGCGCGAGAGCTTGGCGCGGATCTCCGCCACCGTGCGCGTCGGGTTGTCGGTGAGCGCCTGGATCATGAGCGCCACGCCCCCGGGGCCGTACGCCTCGTAGAGCACCTCGACGTAATCGACGCCCTCGAGCTCCCCCGTCCCCTTCTTGATGGCGCGCTCGATGTTCTCCTTGGGGCACGACTGCGCCTTGGCGTTCTCGATCGCGGTGCGGAGACGGGGATTGCCGTCCGGGTCGCCGCCCCCCGCCTTGGCAGCCACGGTGATCTCGCGCAGCAGCTTCGTGAAGATCGCACCACGCTTGGCGTCAGCCGCCGCCTTGTAGTGCTTGATCTGCTTCCATTTACTATGACCAGCCATCGAACGCCCGAGGAGAGGAGGTGGGTCGTCCGGTCCTCAGCGCCACCGAACGGTCAGGCTGCCGCGGAATCCGGAGAGGCTCGTTGCCGTACCATCGGCGGTCGAGAAGAGCGCGCCGGTGCCGAGCCCGACCGAAGGATACACCGCCAGCGCCCCGAGGCCGAGCCGGGCGCGGATCCCCACATGCATCAGGTTCCCCGCCTTGACCCCATCCACCTGCCAGAGGCGGAGCTCGGCCATCGGCTGGAGGAGCACCCCCTGCACCTCGATGCTTGCCCCACCCGACACGTTGAAGACGTTCTCCCCCGGGGCGGGGCCACCGAGCTGCTCCCCCGCCAACCGGAAGAGGTTCCACGCCGAGAGGTAGGCCTGCACCCCCTGCACCGGGAACGACCACCCCGCCGTCGCGATGAGGCGGTCCCCCGTGCTGTAGGTCGTGGTATCCGCGACGTCCACACCGAAGGCGCTGTAGGAGAGCCCGAGGTCGATCTGCCCATCCCCGACCGGGCGATCGACACCGACACGAAGCCGCACCTCGTCCGATGGGGTGAAGCGCAACGGCGCCTCCTCCACCTCGAAGGCGTCGAAGCGCGTCGCCTTCCGGAGACTCGTCCCGACCCCGAGGTTCCAGTCGCCGATCGGCCGAGCGTAGGCGACGCCCCCGGTGAGGGCGAACCCATTCCCCATCGAGGACACCCCGTAGTTCAGGAAGTCGTTCCCGATCTGCCCCGCCGCCTCTTGCTGGTCCGCCGGGATCAGGTACTGCCCCGTCGGGAGATTGAGGCCGGCGGTGAGAAGGAGCGATTCGCCAAGGGTGTAGTTCCCGCGGAGCTGGGTGTCGGTCAGCCCGGAGATCGAGCTCACCGCCGTGCCATTCACCGAGACCTCGCTCGTCGCGAAGGCGGTGCTCAGGTCCTTCGAGAAGCGCTCGCTGATGGGGAGGAGCACCACGAACGGCACCGTGCGCTGCGAGACCGTGCGTTTCGCGGCCCCCGCGCCGAATCCGTACGAGGTGACCGAGGGCGCGCCGATCACGGCGAGCTCGTCCCGCAGCTGGGCGCTCGCGAGCCGTGGGGCGGCAGTCACGAGGCCAACGAAGGCCAGCGCCGTCACGGCGCGGCGCGGTGTGAGGACCATCGACGGCCCCCTCATGGCCGGCGGATGATGATCGTCACCGTCCCCGTGCGATTCGGGACATCGGTGCCGGTGGTGGAGGTCGTCGGGTCACGCTGCGGCGGGGCCTGCGGTGGCGCCGCGTTGCTGGTCGTCGTCTGGACCGCGATCGCCGGGGGGTTCACCGACTGCGCGGCCGTCGAGAGCGTCGTCGCGACGGGATTCGGCGTGGGGTTCCCGGTCATCGCGGCGGTGAGTGCCGCCCCCTCGTTCCCCGTCCGGAGGTTCGACTCGATCACGACCGAGGCCACCTCCACCGTCTGCACCGCCGCCTGCGCGGCAGCCTGCGTGGTCTGCGCCCGCACCGCCGCGAGTCCGAACCCCGGATCCAAGGATCGCGCGTCATTGAAGAACCGCGCCGCATCCTCGAACCGCCCGGCGTCGGAGGCCTGCAGCCCACGGCTGTACTGGAGGAAGGCGTCCAAGTTGTTCGTCGGGCGCCGCTCGATCGCCTGGCGCTCCGCTGGCGTCAACGTCACCCCCAGCTGCTCGAAGAGCTGGAAGACGAGGGCCTTCTGCATCGTGAAGAGGGCGTCGAGCGCATCGGTCACCGTGGAGGGCGCCCCGAGGGTCCCGTCGGCCACCTTCACCAGGCGCGCATCGAGACTCAGTCGATCCCCACCCTCCTGCACGATCACCCCGCTCACCAGCGTCCCGGCCTGGATCAGGCGCCCGGCACGCACCGCCGTGCTCGCCTCCACCCGCCCGGACTCCGCGAGCCGGATCTCGTCGGCGATCGCCTGCATCCGGTCCCGTTCGACCACGGTCAGCTGCGCCGAGCGGCTCAGGTCCGTGATCAGCAGCTCCGCCACCCCGCGCTCCAGTGGCTTGAGCGAGCTATCGCTCCCGCTGAACACCAGGGGCGGCACCGCCACCACGCGCGGCGAGCCCGTCGTCCCCGCCAACGTCGCCTCGTTCGCCACCGCCGCCTTCGCCGAGGCGACCGCCTCCTCGCGCGCCAGCGCCACGAGCCGTGCCTGGATGTCGTCCTTCACCTTGGCGGTCTTGCCGACCTCCAGATAGGTCGTGTACGCGCGTCGTGCGGCGGTCAGGTCGCCGAGCGCCTCCGCGGCGAGTCCCGCGTAGAGGGCGCTCACCCCATCGGTCGGATCGAGCTGCCGCGCGCCCTCCAGGACGGTGCGGGCGTCCTCGAAGCGCTTCGCCTTGTAGTACGCGATCCCCAGCGCCCGCAGGGCGGGGACACTCTGGGGCGATCGCTCCCGCGCCGCCTCGAGCCGCGGGATCGGGTCACGGCCACGCCCCTGCGCGCTCACCGCGGCGGGCAGGACGACAAGGAGCACGATCAGCAGGCGCGTCCACACCATGGGATTCTCCGACCGGGGCACCCACTTATGGAACCGAGAGGGCGATGGTCCAATCTTATGGCGCGCGCGGGGGCGCCAGCAAGGCGACGGGGCCCCCCCGCAGCGCCTCGAGCAATCGGTGCAGATCGCGTCGCGTCGATCGGTCCAGCGGGGTCGGGAGCAGCTCGAGGAGTGCCAGCAACGATTCCGCGGCCCCCTGCGGATGCTCCCCCTCGGAGCTGGCGATGCATCGCAGCACCGCGGTCCGGATCTTCGCCGCCAACGTCACCGAGGTGAGCCACCCTCTCGCGGCCTCTGCGCGCGCCCCCCGCGTTCCCGCGGGTAAGCCCTGATCGGGGCAGAGCCCGGCGGCGAGCCGAGCCGCCATCAACACCCCCAGCAGGGTCTCGCGTTCCCCCCCGATCGGGGCCCGCGCCGCCGCCGCGAGCAGCGCCGGACAGGTGAACCCGGCACGGGTCGGGGA
>Ga0172372_10002111_pt1 | contig 30486 bp, 33 predicted proteins | sample LakKiv5m_2_FD_114544 | JGI IMG/M metagenome (GOLD analysis project Ga0172372, IMG submission 114544) | Freshwater microbial communities from Kabuno Bay, South-Kivu, Congo - kab_092012_9.5m | ecosystem: Environmental > Aquatic > Freshwater > Lake | place: Democratic Republic of the Congo...
AAGTAGCGGTGATGCTAGGAATTGATCTTAGCGGAATCAGTAGAGGTTGTTTAAGCCAGCCTCAGAAAGTTCGTTTATGGACTCTTCAGAAATCTCCGTGTCTTTAGACCGGAGAAGCTTAAATATATAAACGCTTCCCCCAGTAAACCTATTTTACCGAAAATGGCGATGATGAGCGGTAAAAAATGTGCGTCGTTATGGCATTTCCAGTCCATCTATTGTACTATAGTTATAATATCCTTACCAAAACCCAACTGGATGTGTAAACAAAAGTTACGCCATGGCTTACAGCGAGTTCACCACCCTAGATAAGGTAATAAAAACCTTTAGCTTGCAGGTAGAAGAAGACCAAAACTTGTTTTGTGAGGTCAAACCTCTCCAACCTTCAGATTATCTTCAGCAGACCCTACAGGAGTATTTGCCCTTAGCAACTGCCATTAATACAGAAAAAGCCCGTTCCGAATTTCTCATCGCCCCAGTGTTAGCAGAGCTACGCCGTCAAACTAAACACCAAATCAGTCTGTTTTCCGGTACTGAGTTTAATGTAGATCCGGAAAGGGGTTTGGTGGGATTTTGCGATTATTTAATTAGCCATTCTAAGGAACAGTATTTTATCACAGTGCCAGTCATCGCTGTGGTAGAGGCAAAAAATGAAAATATTAAAGGGGGATTAGGACAGTGTATTGCCGAAATGGTAGCAGCTCAGTTGTTTAATTCCCAAGGTGGGACTCCCTTGACCTATATTTATGGGGTCGTTTCTACGGGGACGGTTTGGAAGTTCTTGCGTCTGGAAAACGCGACTGTTTTTATTGACTCCCTAGAGTACTATATTAACCAAATTGATAGAATATTAGGCATTATGATGTTACCGCTGTGCAAAGCCTACTAAAATACCCAATTAAGACCTCTTGCACGACTGAACAAGCGGATAGGCCTTTTATGAAAATTTTGCCAGATTATTATTCATGGTACCAAATCCCCTACAATAAATATCACTGATACAGAAATTCAGGAGAGTTAAGCCATGCCAATGGCAGTTGGCGTTATCGAAACTTTAGGTTTTCCCGCAGTTTTAGCCGCAGCAGATGCTATGGTTAAATCTGCTGCTGTCACAATCGTATACTATGGCATTGCAGAAAGTGGAAGGTTGTTGGTTGCTGTTAGAGGACAGGTAGCAGAGGTGAAAACCGCTGTTGCAGCTGGAATAGCTTCCGAAGAAACCGTTTATGGTGGTCAGGTAATTACTCATTACATAGTCCCCAATCCACCGGAAAATGTGGAGACAATTCTACCCATCCATTTCACTTCTAAGTCCGAACCTTTTCGCATTTTTTAACTTGTACCGGTAATTTTATTTATACAGGAGATTAGTAATGTCCCTACAGGCCGTTGGATCTTTAGAAACAAAGGGTTTTCCCGCAGTTTTAGCAGCAGCAGATGCTATGGTTAAAGCTGGAAGGGTAACTTTGGTCGGTTATATCCGAGTTGGTAGCGCCCGCTTTACAATCAATATTCGTGGTGATGTTTCTGAGGTGAAAACCGCCATGGCCGCTGGTGTGGAAGCAGCACAAAATGTCTATGGTGGTACTCTGGAGTCCTGGGTAATTATCCCCCGTCCCCATGAAAACGTGGAAGCTGTCTTACCTATTGCTTACACAGATCAAGTCCAGCAATATCGAGACTCAGTGGAGAACCCCATTGTCCGCTCCTCCAGTGGTAGATAGTTGTTGGTAACTATCTCAACCTATCTTTTTGGAATACAAACGGTTTTTGTTAATGCCGACTTAAATGGTGCAGCAAATATTTTAGGCGATTTTACTATGGAACTAAGTGCAGCAAATATAGCAGAATATTGGCGGAAACGACTCGCTGCTGAGTCTCCTGAAAACAGTGATGACGCTAGAAATAGTATTATGCTTTGGCTTTTGGGGTCGGACTTAACTAGATTTGCAGGGTTGACACCCAAGGAATTGGAGATTGCTCAAAAGGCTATGGAATATCGCTGGCGAGTTCTACGACAGCGATATCTAGGCGTGGGAAGGGAACAGGCCTATCGTAATTTAATGGTTCGTTTGGCAAGTGTCACCACAATTAGAAATAAAATTCAAACCTGGGTCTCTTTAAGTCGCGATCGCCAGCGTGGTGTGATAGATGTACTGCAAGAGGTAGTTCAGGAAATGCTGCAAAGTGATTCTTATATACAGCAGCAAATGGGTCTAATTGCCGATGCAACTAGGGATAAAAGGTTGCGAGACATGTTATTATTTGCCAGCTTAGAAGAATACTGTTTGCGACCTGTGCGTAATCAGCCTTTATTGACACATCGGTTTGTCAATTATTTACGTCGCATCCAGCGAGGGGGAGTGACTCAAATTCCAGGTAAGGACGTGATTAGACTGGTTTCTGACGAAATATTAACAGAAGATACCGAAAGCAGCTTAAATCTTTTAGATGACGAAGCGATCGCCCAGTATCAGGAGGCGCAAAAGGTAGAAGAGCAACAATTATTACGTCAAGAAGTGCAAGAGAAATTTGAGGAATACCTATTAGAGAAGGTAGGAGAAACAGCGGTAGAGTGGTTGAGATTATATTTAGAGGGTAAGAGTCAAGAGGAGATTGCTAAAAAGCTGAATCAGCCAATTAAGGAATTATACAGATTAAGGGAGAAAATAAGTTACCATGCTGTTAGAGTTTTTGCCATCAAGGATAAACCGGAGTTGGTAGAGAATTGGTTATCAACCTCTTTAAAGGAAGATGGGTTAGGTTTAACACCAAAACAATGGGAGCAGCTGGGGGAGAAATTGAGTCCCCTAGGTCAGGAGATTCTTAATAGAAGGAAAGCGGGGGATTCTTTAGCAGGAATAGGGGAGAAATTAGAGATGAAAACCCATAAAGTGATAGGTGAGTGGACGAAAGTTTATTTAGTAGCTCAGAATTTAAGGGCCCAAAATTAAAGCGATCGCACTTTTCATGGGGGTTGTCCCATGATTGCGGGAACTGGTGTTACCGTATGAAGAATAGTAATCTAGTATAAATTGGGTCGCTCCTGGTGTTTTTGCTCGACGATATTCCATATTATAATTGATGGAAGGAGTATGTTTGGATCAATCCGTTGAAAAAGAATTTTGGTGTCAGACAGGGAATTAATTCCCTGTCTCACCATTGAGAGCGAAATGCGATCGCCTACCTCTAATTCATAGATAAACCGGTCAATTAATCAGAATCTGTCTTACCAGAATACTCATGACCTCCCCTGGGTTACTAGTCGGTATCGGATCACTCCAATCAGTTGCATGAGCATAACCAAGTACATGTAGATAGTGAATCGTACTAATAACTGTCTTTTTCGATCCAATTAACAGGTGCTTTAATGGTTCCCTGCGATCGCTTTCTGGAACTATCGTAGAGCCAACTACTGTAGTGTCGTTGACATTGCCAATAAAATTCTTACTTTGTGCCATAATTTGATTACCTCTGAGTAAAGGGGTGTAAGGTGATCTGGAATTCTTGGCCGAACCGCCCGATCACCTTACTTTTAAGTATAAAGCTAATTGAACAGATATGCAAGTGGTTTATAGAAAATAATTAATAAGATTTGTAAATCTTTTCGACTTGTCAAGCATATATGAAAAATATAGGATTTTTAGGAAATCCCCTGTTCCGGAAGTAGCAATTAAGTTGACTGAAAAGACTAATGATGTGGTTATTGGTTTATGTATATGGTATGAGTTACCAATTAGGAATCTAGGAACCTAATTGCTTAAATCAGGGTGTGACCTCGTTCAATTGAGATTAAGGATAGTTTATCTATGAATTTAATCGACAATAACGTGCTATTCACCCAGGTTTTAGATAGAGAGTCTGTTAGTATCAATGGTGCTGGTCTCTTGGAAATAGTTAATTTGCCTAATGACGTGCTAAATTACTTCCAGAATTTACCATCACAGTTAGAAAATTGGATTCTCGGATATCTTTAAGTAAAGGTAATTGAATTTGGGTTTCAGGTATTGGTGTTTGCGAGAACGCCTACCTGATGCTCAATTTTACTTATAAACCCTTTCCTAAGCGTCCTAGCTAAAGCTATAGATTAGATTGCCAACCGGAAGTTTTTAAAAATAAGATCCCCAATTTCTTGATGGAAGTTGGGGATTTTTTGTGAGTAAGGGGGGATGTATTTTTGAGAAGTTGTTTTTCCTCAAGGTGGTAATTAGGTTGGTTGGAAATATCAATGATCTGGCTATTGGTTTCTGGATATTGTATTAACAAGCAAGCAGTTGAGGGACTTACAAAGAAGCAATCAACTTCTAGCTTAAAACAAATCTAATCACAAGATCAAGGAGTATTGTATCATGCAAGTAATCGAAAAGAACTCATTATTCGCTCAAGTTTCTGGTGAACAGTCTGCTGTTATTAGTGGTGGTACTGCTGCTGATGCAGTTTACGTACTTGCAGCATTCTTGGCGACCGGTTCTGATATACCATTGACTGCTCTGGAAGCTTTTACCTTACTTGCAGTAGGATTTGCTCCCGACTAGTATTTCCCTTTGATTCAGATAAGCTCCAAAAATCAGTGATTTTTTCCTGGTTTGCTTTATCAAAGACAGTAAAAAATAGACCATCTATCAAGATTAAGTTGGATCGCTAATTACTTGTTCTTGATTTCAGTTGGTATCTTGGAGTCATCTGAGTAAATCTCTCTGATTGAGATTAAAGTCTGGGTTTCAGGTATTGATTTTTCATTCAAATCTCAAAACCTGAAACCCTTTCAAGATGATGGTGTAAAAAACACAATTGTCATGATTATGGAAAATAACCTATCATGTTTATTTACGGAACTCTCTGCTGAGGAAGCTTCTAGTGTTACTGGTGGAGATGCTATGAGCGGAGCTTACGTCATGGCGGCATTTTTTATTGCTAATGGTGGTGCTTTCTTAACTCCAGAACAGGCGATTGTGGTTATAGCTGTAACATTGACGGGTGCGGGGGGTGTAAGATATAATTCTACTCTAAAATCTAGTTCTTCTAATTATTTTATGTCCTCCAATGAGTCACAAAACTCTACTTCCAATTTCTTTGAACTTTAATAAAATCTTTTAAGCTCAGTTTGTTAAGTAGGGAGGCACAATTATTTGTAGGATAGGTTAGTGGTAGGGTAACCTGTGGGGGTGTTGGGTTTCGTTCCTCAACCCAACCTACGTTCTTTGCGCTTTAGTAAAATATATTAGTCTCAGTTTGTTATCTCCTTAATCATAACCAATCTATATATTGTGGCATATCAATATGCCACATTTTTTCGTTACCATCAAAAGTTCTCACAATCCTTTTTTTCTGAAAACAGAAACCACTTCTACACAAACTATTAATGTCCTGGGTTTTTAAAAACCCTATTATGAAAACTACTCACTAAAATCTATACTCCCTATCTCTTCCTAATCAAAAACAATGGGATTAGATCCCACAAACATGATAAACATTGAATAATTATGAAATACCCCCATATTTCCCAACACAGTGAAGAAGACTGTGGTGCTGCTTGCTTGGCTGCGATCGCCAAATATTATGGCAAAAATTTCACCTTGACTCGCATTCGAGAATCCGTAGGCACAAGTCAATTTGGTACTACTTTATTAGGTCTACAAAGAGGAGCTAAAACTTTAGGTTTTAAAGCTTCAACAGTCAGAACTTCACCGGAAATTCTCAAAAGATTAAACGAAGCACCCCTACCAGCAATCATTCACTGGCACGGAAATCATTGGGTGGTTTTTTATGGTAAAAAGGGCGAAAAGTATATAATCTCTGACCCAGGAGCAGGGGTACGTTACCTCTGTGAAGAAGACTTTATAGAGGGTTGGAATGATTGGTTAATGCTATTGCTAGAACCTAGTCCAGAAGAGTTTTTAAAAACAGAAGAAGATAAAATAGGTGGCTTTTGGCGTTTCTTTAAACAGGTGTGGAGTTTTCGGGGAATTCTCGCCCAAGCTCTACCGCTCAATTTATTATTAGGACTGCTGTCTCTAGCTTCTCCTTTTTTATTACAAATTCTTACTGATGATGTGCTGGTACGAGGTGATACTAAATTACTCACGACTATGGTCATTGCTGTGGTTGTGATGAATCTCATTTCTAGCAGTCTATCTTGGGTGCAATCTAATTTAATTGCCCATTTTGCCCAACGTCTCCAATTGGGACTGGTGATGGAATTTGGTAGACAAATTTTGCATCTACCTTTATCTTATTACGAAGCTCGTCGCAGTGGAGAAATTACTAGTCGTCTCCAAGATATTAAGCAAATCAATCAGTTGGTTACTCAAGTGGTTGTCAGTTTACCTAGTAAATTTTTTATTGCTCTGATTTCTCTTGGTCTGATGACTTTTTATAGCTGGAAGTTAACTTTGGTGGCTATGGTAATTGCTGGGGTTATGACTATTACTCCTTTGGTGTTTCAACCTAAATTACAGCAAAAAACCCGGGAACTACTGGTTAAAGATGCGGAAACTCAGGGTGTATTGGTGGAAACTTTTAAGGGTGCTCTAACTCTCAAAACTACTACTGCTGGTAATCAATTCCTAGAAGAGTTCCAAGTTCGATTTGGCAAGTTGGCTAATTTAACTTTGAACACTATGCAAATTGGTATTATTAATAATACCTTTTCTGGCTTTATCTCCTCTATTGGTAGTATTATCCTCCTCTGGTTTGGTGGTCATTTAGTGATTAATCCCAGTGAAAATCTCAGTATTGGTCAATTACTGGCTTTTAATTCGATGAATGCTAATTTCCTGGGTCTCATAACTACTGTTATCAGTTTTGTCCAGGAATTTACCCGCGCTAAAACAGCAGTCCAAAGACTTACGGAGGTGATAGACACTACTCCAGAAAATGACTATGATGATAAAAAGCCTTTTGCTAAAATTCCTGATAACTCTAAAATCACTTGCACTAATATTAACTTCCACTATGCTGGGAGACTTGACCTGTTAGAAGATTTTTCTTTAACTATTCCTGGTGGTCAAGTTGTGGCTTTAATTGGTAAATCAGGTTGTGGTAAAAGTACTTTGGCTAAATTAATCGCTGGGTTATATACCATCCAATCTGGAAATATTCGCATCGGACTCTATAACCAACAAGATTTATCTTTAGAATCTTTACGTCAACAAGTAATTCTAGTTCCCCAAGAACCCCATTTCTGGAGTCGTTCTATTGTGGAAAACTTCCGGTTGGGCGCACCTCATGTTAGTTTTGAGCAAATTGTCCGAGCTTGTGAAATTGCTGGTGCTGATGAATTTGTCAGTAAATTACCAGCAAAATATCAAACTATATTGGGTGAGTTTGGTGCTAATATTTCCGGTGGTCAAAGACAACGATTAGCTATAGCTAGGGCTATTGTTACAGATCCACCAATTCTCATTTTGGATGAGTCTACGGGGGGACTAGACCCGGTTAGTGAAGCACAGGTTTTAGATCGGTTATTTGAACACCGTCAAGGAAAAACTACTATTTTAATTACCCATCGTCCCCAGGTAATCAATCGTGCTGATTGGATTATTGTGTTGGATGGCGGAAAACTCCAGTCCCAAGGATCTTTAGAAGAATTGAAATTCAGACGGGGAGAACACCAAGAATTTATTCTGGTCTAACTGAATCGCTTTCTACTCAACTACTCTTCATCTACCTATTCATCTACCTATTCATCTACCCAATATGCTCTATACTCATCGACGTAAATTTATATCTTCTGTAGATAATCCCCAGTTCCTCCCTCCTGTTAGTCGTTGGACTTCTTTAGCAGGAATATTCCTCATTGGTACTGTTGCTACTGCTATTGCTCTTGCTTCTTGGGTGAAATATAATGTCACGGTGAAAGTGGATGCTGTGGTTCGTCCTATAGGAGAAATTCGTGTAGTTCAACCGGAAATGGAGGGAACTATTAAAAGTATTTTGGTCAAACCAAATCAAACGGTGAAAATAGGTGATGTAATTGCCTATTTAAATACGGATGATTTGCTTATCAAAAAAAGTCAGTTACAGGGTAATATCCAACAGGGTAATTTACAAATATTGCAAATTCATGCCCAAGTCCGTATTTTAGATCGGCAAATTTTGGCTGAAACTCAAGTTGCTCAAAATGCTATTAATTCCGCAAGGGTGGATTTTTTACGTAACCAAAGGGAATATCAACAACAGCAGGTTAGCACCCAAGGTGAGTTTCTAGCTGCTCAAGCTAATTGGCAAAAGGCTAAAGCTTCTTTAGATAAGGCTCGAGCAGATCTGAATTTTGCTAAAATGGATAAGGAACGCTATCAGGAACTCTCCCAAATTGGAGCTGTGGGTAGACGGGAATTGGAACAAAAAGCTTTGACTGTTCAGCAGTCACAATCAATCCTGGATACTGAGAGTAAATCTCTGGAAATGGCTAAAATTAAGGTTCAGTCTGCTCAAGTTGCTATTAATCCAACCCCAGCAGCGGTGATGATAGCACAGGAACGTATCGCTCAAGAAACTGCTAGGGGTGTTTCTAATATTGCTAGTCTCAATAAGGAAAAACAAGCTTTAATTGAGCGTCGAGTTCAACTAGAAACCCAAATTAAACAATCTATTAAGGAATTAGAGCAGGTAGAAAATCAGATGCGTAAAAGTATGATTTTAGCTACGAGTAATGGTATTATTCTTAAACTCAATTTACGCAATCCAGGACAGGTGATCCGTCCTAGTGAATCTATAGCGGAAATTGTACCTGATAGTTCGGATCTGTTGATTAGAGCTTTCATTCCTACTGAGGAAATTCAAAAGGTCAATTTAGGTCAACAAGTTCAGTTACGGGTTGGTGCTTGTCCCTATCCTGATTATGGAACACTCCATGGGGTGGTTCAAACTATTTCTCCTGATGTGATTATCAATCAATCTAATAATCAAGGAACTACTACCAATAGGATGGGTAATGGTTATTTTGAAGCTACGGTTAAACCAGCAAGTTTGCAATTTGGTCATGGTCGACATCAATGTTATCTCCAATCAGGAATGGAGGTGAAAGCTGATATTATTTCTAAACAGGAAACAGCTCTAGAATTTATGTTCAGGAAAGCAAGGTTAATTACTGATTTGTAATTTTTCTCAGGTAGGGAATGGGCAATAGACTAGAAAAATGGGTGTAGCTCATGGGTCTCAAAAAGATAAAACTGGCATTAAATTGGTTGTTCTATAAACAATCTATAAAGCTATATGGGGAATCAGAAAAAATTCGAGATGATCTGTTACAGGAGTCTTTTACTATTCGTCGCGGTTTGGAAGCACTAAAAATTCAACATTTTAATTTATTAAATAACCAAGTAATAGGTTATCCATCGTCAGGTTTTTATCCTGTAAGTTCTCAATTGATAAGTGATTATTTGCCATATAATGAATCACTAAATCAATCAGCTAACCAATCATTCAATACTTCAATTTCTGAACATATCAACAGGGTAGAAAACTTTCATCACTCCCTGGTTGAGTTAAGTGATCGCCTGTTTCCAATTTATATTGAAGAGAGTCTACCTTTATCCATTCAGTGTTTGGTAGATTCTTGTTTTCTTGCTCATCCTCACATATCAGTTGATTTTGATATGCCTAGTTCTTGGAGGAAGGAGTCAGCACAATTTAGTCTGCTGACTTTAAGAACTCTTCAGGAATTAATGTCTATAACCGTACCAACTTTTTCCGATCCTCTGTCAATTTATATAAATTTGAAGGATCGGAAAAATATTCGGGAATTAACTCTGGAAATTATTTATCCCGATATTTCTACTTTGTTATTTTATTCTGGTTTACCGGAATTAAAATATCTCAGTAGTAGCTGGGAATTTTTAATTTCTGGTAAATGTTTTTATCATGTAGTTAATTACAAAGGTAACTACAAAATAGCCTGGTTTTTTTGCTGGTGAATTGAGATAAATCCAGGTAAATTACCAGAATCAAAATTCAGATCTTAGCCTTATGACTAGCAGAATAGGTTCTAAATCTTTCTCCACAGTTCAGGAATTTTTCCCATGAGGGGTGAAGTACCTCATCCTCAACTAAACAGAATCCATACAATTTGTTAGTAAAGGTTCACCATTTTTTAATGTTGAGAATGCAACATCAAATGCAACATTTATCACTTAATCAATTAACCGATAAAGCCACTAATCAAGCCAATAAACTGCTGAAGATATTAGTTATTGATGACCACGAATCGGTTCTGAATGGGACAATTTACATTTTGCGTAAAAACTATCCCAGTGCTGAATTTATAACTGCAACAGATGTGCAAACAACTGTGGAACAGGTAACTAATAGACAACCTGATCTCATAGTTATGGATCTTTCCATACCTGAAAGACAGGGAATGACTGCTCGCACTGATAATGGGATTCAACTACTAAAGACCTTGATGAAACAGCATCCCCATCTGAATATTGTTGTTCAAAGTGCTCACAGCAAAACCCTGGTGCGAATTCGGTTGGATATTGACAGTCATCAAGGAGGTTTTACCATTGCTAATAAAAGTGTTTCTATTCAGGAGATGTTAACAAGGGTTGATTGGGCATTACAAGGACTAACTCACACTAAGGATATTAAGGGAATTAACTCGGGAACCGAGGTAAAACCAGAGTGGTTAAAAGTTTTATATTTGGCCTTTGAGCGGGGATTACAAGATAAAGCGATTGCTCAAGAAATGTGTGTTTCTGAACGAATGGTACGTCATTATTGGAATAAGTTACAAGATGCTCTCAATGTCTATCCAGAGGTTGGAAAAAATATTCGTATTCAAACGGAAAAACAAGCTAGGGAGGAGGGATTGATTGATTAGTTAATAACAGGAAGTGGGGCGAAAGAAAACTGAGAATAATCAAGGGCTAAAATTATGCAGTCTAAACCTTGGAAAAAGATTAGGGTAGTTTTACCAATCAACTATTTATTAAACTATATATCAAATCATCTATTTAATATTTACCAAAAACAGATTCTCGGTTATTTGGGAATTTTTAATTTACTGAGTATTACTTATCTAATAGTAAATTGGGATTGTTTAAACTCTCCTGTTTTGGCAGTTTATATTATTATTGTCAATTTCTTGGAATTGATAATACTACAACACAAAGATAAAAACCTAAAATCGGAAGTTAAATCTAGACAAACAATTATTGAGATTATCTTTGAAACCATCCATAATGGTCCCCTACAAACCCTAGATAGAATTTTAAGAATAGTCAATCAAGTCAATCAGCAAGAATTCTCCTCAGATACATTAATGAAAATCACAATTCCAGAATTAACCACAGAACTGGAAAAATTAAACCAAGAACTCAGAGGAATCTATGAATTTTGGCACCGAGAAACCATCTCTCCACACGCTAACCTCTACCTAGATAAAAATCTAGTCATTAATTTAGAAGCTCCCCTACCAGAAATCCTCTATCAGGTCTATACCCATACCCTAGAACGAAATTTCTCCTGTTTTCAAACCATCAAATTAAAAGTCCGCAGTTTTGAACCGCTGGATGAAACTGGGTTAACCCTGGAACATAAACGGGGAATTTGTCGTTTTTTGGAAGAATCACTATGTAATGTAGGTAAATATGCAACGGGAGTAACCTGTCTTAAAGTTAGTGGTCTCTCATCTATGGGTTGGTACACGCTCAGTATTATCGATGATGGTTTGGGTGTGAACTCATGTAAAGAAGGAGAAGGAACAAAGCAGTTCAAATATTTAGCTCAACAAATTCAAGGTAAATTTCAGAGGATTCCTCAACATCCCCAAGGAACTATTTGTGAATTATCTTGGCCCACAAGTTCTGTGGTTGAGAGTCATCAAAATTAGCTATATTGTGAATATAATAGCTGATTGTAGAACTTTGACTCAAAGGAAGGCTAAAAAACACTGTGCAGATCACATTTTTAGGGACAAGTTCTGGTGTACCCACAAGATCGCGTAATGTTTCCAGTGTCGCGCTGAGACTACCTCAACGCGCAGAACTCTGGTTATTTGACTGTGGTGAGGGTACACAACATCAAATTTTGCGCAGTGACCTAAAAATTAGTCAACTGTCACGCATTTTTATCACCCATCTCCATGGTGACCACATTTTTGGCTTGATGGGACTTTTAGCTAGTTGTGGTTTAGCTGGTAATGTGCAACGGGTTGATATCTATGGACCTGCTGGATTAAATGAGTACCTGCAAGGTGCTTCACGTTACTCCCACACTCATTTTTCCTATCCTATTAAGGTTCATACTGTTCAACCTGGTGTGATCTACGAAGATGAGGAATTTATCGTTACCTGTGGAATGCTCCATCACCGCATTACTGCTTTTGGTTATCGTGTAACGGAAAAAAACAGATCTGGGCGATTTGATGTGGAACAAGCTAAAGCTCTACAAATACCTTCTGGACCAATTTATGGAAAACTTAAACGGGGGGAAACTGTCAAATTGGAAGATGGTCGAATCATTAATGGTAAGGAATTATGTGGTCCAACGGAAATTGGACGTAAATTCGTCTATTGTACAGATACGGTTTATTGTGATGGTGCTGTTAAGTTAGCCAAGGATGCGGATGTGTTGATTCACGAGGCTACTTTTGCTCATCAAGATGCGGAAATGGCTTTTCAAAGACTACACTCTACCAGTACAATGGCAGCACAAACAGCTTATGTGGCTGGAGTAAATCAGCTCATTATGACCCATTTTAGTCCCAGATATACTCCGGGAAATGACATTGAGTTGAAGGATTTACTTAAAGAAGCTCGTGCAATTTTTCCTAATACCATTATGGCCCATGATTTTATGGTTTATGAGATACCCAGAAGAAGGGAAAATGGATCTGGGGATCTTGATTAAGCTTCTGGTTTTTAGTTATTTTTAGCGTAGACTAAAAGAGTTTTGAATTCTTCAACTAGATGAATTTTTCCTTGTGCTGTAAAGGATTTGATGATTTCCTCTGCTTTACTATAACCGACGGATTTGGTATAGAAGAGAATTTTTCCATTAGGATTCATTTTTCTGAGGAATAAATCCACCATGGATTCATCATTGTGATGAATAAAGGGAGCATCTTCAGGAAGATAAAATTCACCAATATGAAAGAGTGCTACCACATCTAACGTGGGTAGGGAACGGTCATTAAGAGTGTAGATATCTGTGCACAGTACCTTGTAGAATTTAGCCAGATGGCGGTTTTTACGACACATTTCTACGTACGCTTCATGTTCGGGAATTGAAGCAGTAATACCAATAATTTCATTGGGTTTTGCTAACTTTTGATTTTCCAATCCCAGTACATGATGGGATCCTGTACCAAAATGAAAGATTGTTTGATCCTGAATATCATACTTTTGTAGATACTCAATTAGTTCCAGGTCACATGGACACAAATGAGGTTGCAGTCCCCAGGAAGATTTGATGCGATAGAAGTCATTACCAACCCAGTGTGGTAAAACAGGTTGGGTTAAACTTAGGGAGTAGTATAACTGTGCCAGTTGTCGGTTTTTAAAAACAAGATCACGAACTGTTTTTCTTACGGAAGCAACCATCTGTTAAACCTCACTATTTTTTAGACGCAAGAATGGAGTGCTTCTACCAGGTCTTACAGACTTTTGGTAGAAGCTCAATTACTCAGGAGCAAGTGTAGATATCACCGATGATCTGGTTAGCTGATTTCGTATTTTATTTATCCTAATAGTTGTTAGCTTAACATAGGAAAAATGACCAAGCATGAAGATTTTATCAATTTAGTATTATAAGTTGTTAAATGTTTTCGTCAGACCTTGGGCTATTTGTTCTAAAATTCGACTCGGTAAAAAGTGGCGATCGCCTAAAATAATTGGCAACCCGCGATCGCCACTCTCACAAATACGCTGATGAATGGGAATTTGTCCCAGTAAAGGTGCTTCTAGTTCTTCTGACAAGAGCTTACCACCATCTTTACCAAAGATGTATTGGGGAGCTTGGAAACTGTCTACGTTTTCATTTAGTAAATAGCTCATGTTCTCAACAATCCCCAAAACAGGCACACCTACTTGACGGAACATGTATACACTCCGTCGCACATCCGCGATCGCCACTTGTTGGGGAGTTGTTACTAGAATCACGCCACAAATGGGACTTTCTTGAACGATTGTAATCTGGGCGTCTCCCGTACCTGGGGGTAAATCAATCAGCAAATAATCTAGTTCTCCCCATTTTGCACTGCCAGTTTTTTACCTTTGAGATCAGCAATACTACGAATAGGGGAGTCTTTGTGAACAACAATCCCTTCGGCTTCAACACCGTATGGATCATAGGCAATATAGCGCACGGTTGAGCCCTTTGCCGCTTGAGCAAAAACGGGAGGTGCTTCACCTACGTATGCTACATCTATGGCACCAGCGTTCAATGCTTCTACCATTGGTAATCCTGCAGGAAACTCAGACCATGTCACTCCCTTTTCCTTGAAAACCTTTTCTAAGGTTCCTTTACCTTTGAGAGAAAACAGAACAGTCGCTGATTTTTGAAAACCGATTCTCAGTGTTCCAGCAGTATTACTGGCTTTATTATCAGCACTTGATTCTGTTGTGGGAGATGTATTAGCTCCGCTATTTTTGGTTTCATTAGTACAGCCACTGATAAATAAGCTAGTACTGAGCGCAACGACGGACAGTTTCACCACTGTCTGCACTGATGGTAGCAAACCCTTGAAAATAGTTGTTTTCAACATTCCAGATATCCCCTAATCTACTACAATTACTAGTATATACCGTAGAATATCATGGATTGATGGAATTTGTCACCCACATCTCGTAGATAATCCAAACTCTTTAAAATTTAAGATAAGTTCAATACTTATAAATACTTAAAGAAGTAAACATGAATTACTGTTTCAATCCCCACTGTGATCAACCCGCAAACCCAGAAGGTGTTAATTGTTGCCTAAATTGTGGTGCCAATCTACTTCTAAAAGAGCGCTATCGCTCAATTAAACTCATTGGACAAGGAGGATTTGGTAGAACCTTTTTAGCAGTGGATGAGGATAAGCCTTCAAAACCATTTTGCGTAATTAAACAATTCTATACTCAATCATCAGGCAAGGACACACTCCAAAAAGCAATACAATTGTTCAATCAGGAGGCTATTCGCTTAGATGAACTAGGTACCCATCCTCAAATCCCAGAACTGTTGGCTTATTGCACTCAGGAGGATAGACAATACTTAGTTCAGGAATTTATTAACGGGTTGAATTTAGCGCAGGAACTGGTGCAAAATGGTGCATTCACAGAAGACAAAATTCGACAATTACTCATTGATTTATTACCGGTTTTGCAATTTTGCCATCAGCACCAGGTAATTCATCGAGATATTAAACCGGAAAATATTATTCGTCGCACTAGTGATAACAAACTAGTTATAGTTGATTTTGGAGCAGCAAAATCAACCACAGAAGAAACCAGAAATCGTACAGGAACGAGCATTGGCACTCCTGAATATGTGGCACCAGAACAAATGCGCGGAAAAGCAATATTTGCCAGCGACATTTATGGACTGGGCGTGACCTGTATTAACCTGTTAACCAGGCGATCGCCTTTTGACTGTTATTATAGTCATGAAGCTACATGGATATGGAGAAAGTTTTTAAAAACCCCCATAACTGATGATTTAGGGCAAATAATAGATAAAATGATAGCCATGATTCCCAGTCAACGCTATCAAACTGTTACAGATGTAATAGAAGATTTAAAATTACAGTCTAATTCAACAAATAGCCCTATTTCTATCAAAAATACTGTCAATATTCCCACCACTATAATTAGTCCACCAAAACCACCCACATCCAATCAAACCCATATTCCAGATGTCATAGATCAAGAACTAGCAGAAATAAAATCTAAGTTCCTAGATAATGGTTAATAAGTAGGGAGGTACGATTATTTATAGGATGGGTTAGCGGTAGGGTAAACCATGGGGGCGTTGGGTTTCGTATTAAACTCAACTTACTTAATAAAAAAGGGCGGGTTTTCCCCGCCCACAAAACTTTAGAAATACTCAAAATCAAAGTCAAGTTGCCAAGAACTACTTCTTAGCTTCAGCAATAGGAACCCACTCAGTATGGAAAGTTCCTTCTATATCAACCCGTTTGTAAGTATGAGCGCCAAAATAATCCCGTTGAGCTTGGGTTAAATTTTGAGGTAATCTCTCCCGACGGTAGCTATCAAAATAATCCAGAGAAGCACTAAAAGCAGGAACGGGAATACCCGTCTTAGCAGCTGTGACAATAATTTCCCGCCATGCAGACTGTCTATCCAGAATTGTTTGCTTAAATTCAGGTGCTAACAACAAATTAGGTAATGCGGGATTTTCGTCAAATGCTTTCTTAATCTTATTCAAGAAACCAGCACGAATAATACAACCACCTTTCCAAATTCGAGCCATTTCACCCAAATTCAGACCCCAATTATAGGTCTTAGAAGCAGTGGAAATTAATGCCATACCCTGAGCATAAGAACAAATTTTAGAACAATAAAGTGCATCCCGCACCATGTTCACAAAGGTTCTCGTGTCTTTAAATTGAGTGGGAACAGGACCTGTTAATTGTTTAGATGCAGCAATTCTCTCTTCCCTAATAGAGGAAATAATTCGAGAATTCACCGCAGCAGTAATTGTAGGAATAGCAACCCCTAATTCCAAAGCAGTTTGCACAGTCCAACGACCAGTACCTTTTTGCCCTGCAGCATCTACAATTAAATCTACTAAGGGTTGTTTAGTCCCAGGATCAACATAGGGAAAAATATTAGCTGTAATCTCAATCAAAAATGAGTTCAGCTCGTCTGTTTGATTCCACTCTGTAAATACCTGATGCAGTTGGGTAGCATCTAGTCCACCAACGTTTTTGAGTAAATCATAAGCCTCTGCAATTAATTGCATGTCGCCATACTCAATTCCATTATGAACCATTTTTACATAGTGACCAGAACCGCCGGGACCAATATAAGTCACACAGGGACCATCATCAACTTGTGCAGCGATTCTGTTAAAAATTGGAGAGAGATACTCATAAGAACTTTTTGTACCACCTGGCATGAGCGAGGGACCGTTCAGTGCCCCCTCCTCACCACCACTTACACCCATACCAATGTAGCGTAAACCGGTGGGTTCTAATTCTTGGGTACGTCTTTCCGTATCTTCAAACCAAGAGTTACCACCATCAATAATGATGTCTCCTTCTTGAAGTAATGGTTTCAGCTGTTGAATAACTGCATCAACAGGTTTGCCAGCTTGTACCATTACTAAGATTTTACGAGGACGTTCCAGTGAAGCAACAAATTCTTCTAGGGTAAAGGCTGCCTTAACGTTTCTGCCACCAGCTCGGTTTGACATAAACGCATCCGTTTTTTCTCTAGATCTGTTGTAAACTGCAATTGGAAAGCCATTACGCTCGACATTGAGGGCAATATTTTCGCCCATAACGGCTAATCCAATTACGCCAAAGCTTTGTAGTGTCATAGTTGTTTTTGGGTTTGGCTAACTCTTGCAGATGCTTTCATCTTTAAGGGTAATCCGAGATTTTCGGTTCACTTCTAAAGAAGACATTAAGAGTTGATGTGTAAGACAATAAACCATAACTACTAAACTCTAGAATCTGATTTTGATTTGTATTTTCCCGAACAGATAAAACTTATAAGACAGGAGTTGCAAAATATGCTTGTTTATATTCTATCGTTGGTAGTGGCAATTGCCAGTTTAACTATTTACGCCAGTGCTTTCTTCTTCCCGGAAATTCACCGCAAAAACGATTTTATTTGGAGCGGGGTTGGTTTGTTTTATGCTTTGGTATTATGGGTTTTTGCATCCCGCATTACCGGGGGTTTATTACTGGGTCATGTAGCTAGTGTGTCACTTTTGTTATGGTTTGGTGGGCAAACTCTTTCTTTGCGTGGTCAACTTGTCTCCAAGGGAAAGCCAACGTCAGTTCCCACTGCACAACCGGAGATTAAGGGGATTCAGCAACCAGTATCTAAGATATCTTTACTGGAAAAGCTGCAACAGCTACCATCATTAATTATTAGGCCGTTTAATGGTCTTATAGTCAAGGTTCAGCAAGTGGTTTTTAAAAACCCCTCTGTAAATACTAAAATATCCCCGTCACCCACTCCTGAATCATCCACTCCTGAATCACCCACTTCCGAACCACCCGCTCCTGAATCACCCACTTCCGAACCACCCACTCCTGAATCACCCACTCCTGAACCACCCGCTCCTGAATCACCCACTTCCGAACCACCTGCTCCTGAACCACCCGCTCCTGAACCATCTAATCCCCAATCCTAGACGATTGGAAGCATAGCTTTAGCCGGTATTCTCCAGATCCTTTCTCTCTTGAGTAGTGTTAATCACTTTTAGAATTTTGTCAATGGTTTCAAACAAACGGCACAATCTCTAATAAGTTTGTTAGATATTTGTTAAGAAAAGTTACGTAATTCTTAACAAAAGGGAATAATTCTTATGGTTGTTTTACCAGCAAAGAATAAACAACATCATGTTGTTATCATTGGAGGAGGATTTGGGGGACTTTATGCGGCAAAAACCCTCGCTAATACCAACGTAAATGTCACTCTTATTGATAAACGAAACTTTCATCTATTTCAGCCACTTTTATATCAAGTTGCTACGGGCACATTATCACCCGCTGACATTTCCGCACCACTCCGTTCTGTTTTTAGAAACAGCAAAAATACTCAAGTGCTGCTAGGAGAAGTCACCGATATTGATCCCAAAGGACAAAAAGTTTTTCTGGGTGGAGAAGTAGTACAATACGATACACTAGTCCTAGCCACCGGTGCTAATCACTCTTATTTTGGTAAAGACCATTGGAAAGATTTGGCTCCAGGTCTAAAAACCGTAGAGGATGCTATAGAAATGCGTCGGCGGATATTTTCTGCTTTTGAAGCAGCAGAAAAGGAATCTGACCCAGCAAAACGCCGCGCTCTATTGACCTTTGTCATCGTAGGTGGTGGTCCTACAGGAGTAGAATTAGCAGGTGCGATCGCAGAATTGGCTTACCAAACCATGAAAGATGAGTTTCGTAGTATTAATACCTCAGAAACCAAAATATTACTACTACAAGGAGGCGATCGCCTGTTACCACATATTGCACCGGAGTTATCAGAAGAAGCAAAACTCTCCTTACAAAAGTTGGGTGTAGAGATTCAAACTCAAACCAGAGTAACAAACTTAGAAAATGATATTGTTACCTTCAAAACTGGGGAACGGATTCAACAAATTGCTTCCAAAACCATATTATGGGCCGCTGGTGTTCAAGGTTCACCCATAGGCAAAATTTTAGCAGAAAGAGCGGATATTGAGCGAGATTTTTCTGGTAGGGTAATTGTAGAACCCAATCTGACCATTTCGGGGTTTAAAAACATTTTTGTGATTGGGGATTTAGCCAGCTTCTCCCATCAAAATGGCAAACCTTTACCCGGTGTCGCACCGGTGGCCAAACAGCAAGGCGAATATGTGGGTACTCTAATTTTACTGAGATTACAAGGTCAAACTTTGCCAGAATTTAATTACAATGATGTGGGCAGTTTGGCCATGATTGGGCAAAATTTAGCCGTAGTAGATTTAGGTTTTATCAAGCTGAAAGGTTTTATTGCTTGGGTATTTTGGCTAGTGGTTCATATCTACTTCTTAATTGAGTTTGACACTAAATTAGTAGTAGTTTTCCAGTGGGCATGGAATTATGTTACTCGTAATCGTCGCTCTCGATTAATTACAGGTAAAGCAGCTTTTTTAGAGACACAAACTATCAGCAACAATAATCCTTACCAAGCGACAGAAACTGCACAGCAGACAGTTAAAGTCTAAGTTTTTTGTGGTTGTTGGATTATAGCTTTAGCCAGAACGCCTATCCAGCAATCACTTTTACCCATGAAACCTGTCTATAGCGTTCTGGCTCACTCCCCCGGGTGACTTTACAAGTAAGTGCTAAATTTGATGCTTTCTGGATCGCCCGAATCATCGAAGGTTGGACTTGGGAACTCATAGTCCCTATAATCACTGGGATAGTCTTTTAATTGTATCCCATATTCTTGTGGGTCGTCCAGTTCTAAATCCTTACACCAGAATCCGCTGACTCTAGTTTTTAAAAACTGATATTCCCCAATAAGTTCGGTGATTTCCTCTTTTAGGTCAACTGACATAGTTGTTACCCCCTTAATTAATGTCAAATGTCACTTTTTGAGTTGGTAAACACTATAGTATGCAGTTATAAGAGAATTATAAGGAAAAATAAGTAGCACAGTTAAGAAATATTGCCAAAATGAGTCCCAATATTGTTTCACTCACCAACTAGCTCTTTGACGAATTGCCAGCAGGTTAGATCGTAGATCATTGGCCAGGCGATTTTCAATGATCCCTATTGGCATAGTTAGCTTTGGCCAAACTCGAATTGTGTAGCACAAGTCGGTTCCCTCTCCGGTTCCCAATTTATAAGGTTCTAATCTCCAAAAACCAGAAAACCCTTTGAAGTCACCCTCTACCATTGCAAATTTGATTAATTTAGGAAAAATCTCTTCTAAGTCTAGCACCACACGGGCACAAAACTTAAAGTTCAGCAAGCACTGAGACCCTATCTGTTCTAAACGTATACCACCTTCAGGATCTTCTATTAAAGAACTTTTGGTCAAGTTAGGTATAAACTCCACCAAGGATTCATAGTCGGTGAGGATTTTCCATACCTTTTGTACTGGTTGGTGGATTTGCACCTGAGCGGTAATTTGTCTTTGTCTGTCGGATAGTTTTTCTACCTGGATGCTAACCCCATCTGAATTTTGCTCCAGAGCATTCTTATCCTTTGACCGGATGATATTTGGAGAATCAAGTTGGTTTTGTGTCGTCACTTTTGAGAATTTGAATGATTTACTGGGTAAAACTAAGATAGGCAATCTCAAGACTGTCATCCACTATTCTTTCCTAATACTAACAGCATCAGGTATAATTTCCGTTCTTCCAAAGCCTAGTTGGTTATTTTTTTTGTTCAAAGTGCTTTTACATTTCGTTTTACTCCAAAAGCCTACACTAATTACAGTGTAGGCTCGCAATGCTACTTAATAGCTACCTTACCACCAGCTTCAGTAATCTTCTTACTAATGTCTTCGGCGGCTTCCTTGTTGACACCCTCTTTAACCGCTTTAGGAGTAGACTCTACTAACTCCTTAGCTTCTTTCAGTCCTAAACCAGTGATTTCACGCACAATCTTCAGAATCGCGATCTTCTTATCCGCAGGTACTTCTTCCAGAATTACGTCGAATTCGGTCTTCTCTTCGACTACTTCTGCTGCTGCTGCTCCACCGGGTGCGGCCATCATCATCATCCCACCAGCGGGTGCTGCAGCACTTACACCAAACGCTTCCTCAATCTGCTTAACCAGTTCCGCAGCTTCTAACAGGGTCAAGGATTTTAACTGTTCTAAAATTTGATCGGTTGCAGTAGACATTGATATAACTCCTAAGAAATTTTCGTTTTTGTTGATTAGTGGAAATAAGAAAGGTAAAGCTAAACGCTCCTATTCAGGTGTGGTTGCGCCTTCCTTATCTTTGTCAGCAATAGCTTGAATACCACGAGCCAAAGAACTGGGAACTTCCTTGATACCCACAGCAACTTTTGTGGCCAATGCGTTGATAGCTCCCGCAATTTGTGCCATCAGCTGTTCCTTGGATGGCAAATCTCCCAAGGCTTTGACATCCTCATCCTTGAGCAAGCGCCCTTCCATCACTCCGCCACGCAGTTCGGTCTTCTTAGTGGCTTTTTGAAATTCTTGGTAGGCTTTAATTGCTGAAGAGAAATCTTCCTTAACTAGCAAGAAAGCAGAAGAACCCTTGAGCAACTCTGACATCGGTTGCCATTTTTCTTCCTCCTGAATGGCCAGTCCCATAAAGGTATTTTTAGTCACCTTACAGACCGTACCACTAGGACGTAAACGCCTTCTCAAGTCGGTGATTTCGCCAACCGTTAGACCTTGATAATCAATTACCAGTGCCAAAGTTGACTGACTTAGAGTCCCCTTTAAGTCCGCTACTATCTCTTTTTTGTTTTCTAACGTTCTACCCATACTTGTGTCACCTCCTAGGGTAAATGCTCAGTCGTGAGTAATTTAGTTATGGCCATGTTGACTTACCGAAAACAACAAACCCCAGCGATCTTCGCCGGGGTTTCATAGTAGTATTTTTAATGCTGTAGTTCCCACGTCTGTTTAGCAGATGTGGAATTACTTCAGTCAGTTAAAATTACAACCTCGGCAGGATATTAAGCTATACGCACCTGCTGTCTCCGGCTTAATTATGCAAATTATGCAACGTCAGTTGTTTTGAAATCTCTCAGGGCATTAATATCAATTTTAATTGATGGACCCATGGTAGAAGAGATGTAGAATGTTCGCCAATACCGACCTTTTGCTCCTGAAGGACGATTACGGTCAATGGTCTCTTGCAATGCTTTGAGGTTGACCAGCAGGTCTTCCGAAGAAAAGGAGGCTTTACCAAACATAACATGAACAATGCCAGTTCGGTCAGCACGAAATTCTAGTTTACCAGCTTTAAATTCACTAATCGCACTTGCTATGTCAAATGTTACTGTACCACCTTTAGGAGATGGCATCAACCCACGAGGACCCAATAATTTCCCTAGCTTTGCTACCTGTGGCATCACATCAGGAGTAGCAATTAGCTTATCAAAGTCCATCATGCCCTTCTGAATTTCATCAATTAGTTCTTCAGAACCAGCTATGTCCGCACCTGCATTGGTGGCTTCTGTGACTTTCTCACCTCTAGCAATAACTGCTACCCGCACTATCTGACCTGTACCCTTGGGTAACACCACAGTGGTTCGCAGTTGTTGATCCGTGTACTTAGGGTCAATTCCCAGGCGAATATGCGCTTCAGCAGCTTCGGCAAATTTTGCCGTAGCAGTCTCTTTCAATAGAGCTAACGCTTCTAAGGGAGTGTAATCCCGCTCTTCTACTTTTGCTTGCAACGCCTGTAATCGGCGTGATACTTTCTTTACCATGTTTTCCTCCTGGGGTTGTTTCGAAGTTCCTCACCTCTCCCCCAATATGATTTGAGATTGGGAATTTTAATCCTTAATGGTCACACCCATGTTTTTGGCTGTTCCCTCCACAATGTTCATCGCTGCTTCAATGTCGTTGGCATTGAGGTCAGGAAGTTTGGTTTGGGCAATTTCTTTTAACTGGGTTCTAGTAATGCTACCAACCTTTTTCTTGTTTGGTTGGTCGGAACCTCTCTCAATTTTTGCCGCCTTACGAATTAAAACCGATGCTGGGGGTGTTTTGAGTACAAAGGTAAAACTCCGATCCTCAAATACGGAAATTTCTACCGGAATTACCATACCAGCTTGGTCAGCTGTTTTGGCATTGTACTCCTTACAAAACATCATGATATTAACACCATGTTGACCAAGTGCAGGACCAACCGGTGGTGCTGGGTTGGCTTTCCCAGCATTTAAGGCCAATTTAATGACCGCCACTACTTTCTTCGCCATTTCGATTTAGCTCTGTTTTTGTACCTGATTAAATTCCAGTTCTACTGGTGTATCTCGTCCGAAAATCGAGAGTAGAGCTTTTAGTTTACTCCTTTCTGGCGACACTTCAATCACCTCACCCTCAAAATCCTTGAACGGACCAGAAAGTACCATGATCTTATCACCCGTAGCCATGTCAATTTTAACTACTGGCTCCTGTTCTGTGGTTTGCTTGAATATACGCTCTACTTCTGAGTTGCTTAGAGGAACCGGTTTGACGTGACCGCGACTTCTACCGCTACCATGCTTCTGCTCTGCTCCTACAAAATTAATCACATGGCTAGTATTTTTTACTATTTGCCAAGTGTCATCACTCATCATCATCCGCACTAAAACATATCCGGGAAAAACTTTCTCTTCTGTTTGTTGACGGGTGCCGTCTTTACGGATTTTGACTGCTGGAGTGTGGGGTATTTCTACCTGAATAATTTTGTCAGCCACATCAAAAGTTTGAATACGCTGTTCTAAAGTCGTTTTTACACGTTTTTCGCAACCAGAGGCTACTTGTACCGCATACCAACGTGCTTCATTTACTGTTGTTTCCAGGGTATCTTCTGACTGGAAAGCATCCCTTGGTTCATCTGTTGCATAACTCATCAGAACACCTGTTTTGCTGCCCAAGCAAAAAGTCCATCAACTAGATATATTAAAGATGCGGATAGGGTTACCATTAATAAAACGGCTGCTGATTCACTCACCAGCTGTTTACGACTGGGCCAAACTACTTTCTCAAGTTCTTCTTTTGTTCCCTGGAAAAAGTTGTTGAAGCTAAACCCACCACCACTTTCTGGCATTTCTGCCTCGTTTTTTTTAGTCACGGTCTTTATACCCCCGTTTCTTAGGTTGCTTTATCGAATTCACACCTTAGTTTAGCACGCCAGTCCTAAATTGAGGAGTTAACTCGGTGCGGTTGGCGACATTGTATCACCTAGGATTTTCACACCCTAGCCGCTCTCTGGTAATTTACACCTATGCCATAGAGATAACGACAAATTGTATCCCAAGTCTTGCTAAAAAGTCAAGGCCTCAAAAATGTGAAACCCAAGCTAGCTCATGTTAACCTATTTATCATGACTTTCAGCGCGCCCTGGAGGACTTGAACCCCCGACATTAGGTTTTGGAGACCTACGTTCTACCAACTGAACTAAGAGCGCACGACTTTTATGTTATTTACACCATGTTAATCTAATTTTTCTTTCTAGTCAAGGGGTAAGCTAAATTTGATAAATTTAGCTTCTTATTCCCATATTATCACTCTATCACAAAGCACGGTCAAAGCGCTGTTTAATTCTGGTAGCTTTACCAGATAGTTGACGAAGATAATATAATTTAGCTCGTCTAACTTTACCGCGACGCATAATTTTGATATTGTCAATCCGTGGTGAGTGCAGTAAAAATACTCGCTCCACTCCTACGCCCTGAAATACCCGACGTACGGTAATAGTCTCGTTAATCCCACCATTCCGTTTGCCAATAACTACCCCTTCGTAGGGTTGCACACGATATTTATCGCCTTCTTTGATTTTTACTCCCACCCGCACTGTGTCACCTACATAGATTTGAGGTAGGTCGGACTTTAACTGTTCCGCTTCAATGGAGCGGATAATTTCTTGAGCGTTCATAGTTCAGTTGTTTTATAGAAAAAACCACAATTAACAATAATAAACCTATAGGTGTCCCCTAGTCTAGATCTTTGAGCTAATTTGTTCAGCCATTTCTTTATTTCTGGCTATAGATGATTTTAGCCACTTATCTTTTTTCCAACCACCCCCTATTAAATCATGTAACAGGGTGTAAAAACATGGGATAATAAATAGGGTCAATAAGGTGGCTACAGACAAACCAGAAAACACCACTACGCCCAGGGGTTGGAGAAATTCAGATCCTTCGCCAATGCCTAATGCTAGGGGAAACATGCCTAAAACCGTGGTAATTGTTGTCATTAGGATTGGGCGTAGACGCTGGGGTGCTGCTTTTAAAATAGCGGCGCGACGGTCTATTCTTCCCCTTTCCCTGATTTGATTAGCCAATTCTACCATAATAATGGCATTATTTACCACGATTCCTACCAATAAAACCGCACCCACAATTACGGTTGCACCAACAGCAGTTTTGGTAATATAAAGACCAAAAATACCTCCAGCTAGGGCTAAAGGTATGGTAAATAAAATGACTAATGGATCTACAAGGGAATTATATTGTACAGCCATGACAACAAATACTAAGAATATGGCCAAACCACCTAAGACTTGTAGTGATTGTTGAATTTGGCGATTAGACTCTGCTATTGCACTGGGTAAGACGCTCACGGTTGGGGGGAACTCCACAGTATTTAAAACTTGATCAATCTGTTCTAAGGCTTGATTTAAACTAGCTCCTTCGGTTAAATTACCTGCAATTAAAAATACTTGACGCTGGTTAATCCGTTGTATTTCTCCTGGTGCTTTACTAGTAATGATCGTCGCTATATCACTTAGTCTAACTTGTTGATTACCTTGTGTGAATAAAGGTAGTCTTGCCAATTGGGAAGTAGTGTTTAGCGCATCCTCATTTAATTCCACTCGCACATCCACTAATCGATTATCTCGTTGTATTTGGGTGGGGACACTACCTGTAATAGCTGTTTGAATTGTTTCTCCAATTTCTTTAGTGTTTAACCCCACATTTGTCACTCGCTCCCAGTTGGGTAGAATTTGGATTTCTGGTTGTTTAGCATCTCCATCGGGACGAAATCTCAGGGCGGTCACTTTTTCTTCTAGGATTGCTAATAACTGACGACCTTTTTTTTCTAGGATATCCCCATCGGTTCCTTGGAGGATAATATCCACATCCGCACCACGAGCGGGTGAGTTACTAAGCAATAAACCCCTTACTTGTCCTCTGGTTAAACGCAGTCGAATATCAACCAAGTTTAGTTCGGTAAATTTTTTACTAACCCGCTCAATATAGCTTTCTATATCTGAACCTGGTTTTAGGGTAATTGTACTGGAACTGCGTAGGGGATTGGCTGTGCTATTACTACCAAAGAGAAATCCGCCAATGGTGGAAAACACATATTTAGTTTCCGGTTGTTTACCGACAATTTCATCAACCAACCCCATGACTTTTTGATTGGTTTTGAGGGGAGTACCGGGGGGAAATTGGGCAAACAGGTTGACCTGTCCGGTATTAATTTGGGGGAGAATTTCTTGTTTTAGCTGGGGTGCTATCCAGTAGCTACCACCACCTAATAAGAGAGTAGCCATAATAATTGTTAATAACCGCCAACGTAAAATTCCGGTTAAAAATTTGCCGTACAATCTGGTAGCAGCTGCGAATCGTTGATTAAACTGTTGAAATAACCAAAAATTGGTTAGGGAAATGGGAACTGGCCAACCTAATAATCGAGATGTTAACATGGGTACAACAGTAACAGCTATTAAAATGGAAGCTGCTACAGCAAAGCTAATGGTGAGAATTAGTTCGTTAAATATTAAGGAAATAAAACCACCAATTAACAAAAATGGTAAGACTGCTACCAGGTTGGTACTGGTGGAAGCTATCAATGCTGATTCTACTTCTCGACTGCTAAGTTCAGCTTGTTCAATAATTGTGTTTTCTGATAGGTTGGTTAGGCGATTTTGCCTTTTATTGTGAGTAATACCTGTGGTGATATTTTCTAACATAACAATAGAATTGTCTACCACAATTCCCACTCCCAATGCTAAACCACCCAAGCTAAAAATATTTATTGATAAACCAAATAACCCCATGAAAATAATAGCTGCTAGTGTAGCTAGGGGAATGGAAATGACAATTATCAAGGTTTGTCGTAAGGACCCAAGAAATAAAAGAACGGCAAAACCTGCTAATCCTGCACCTATTAAACCAGAGGTGGTAACGTTAGCCAGGGAATTTTTGATAAATATTGATTCATCTACAGTGGGTGTTAATGTTGATTCTTCAGGTATTTTACCAGCTTGTTTGAGTTGGGTTATTTTCTCTTTGATTCCATCAACAACATTCACGGTGTTAGCATCGGGTTGTTTTTGAATACTAACTTTGACTGCTTCTTCACCATTGAGCAAAACATAAACTCTCTGTTTTGCTGCACCATCAGTCACTTGGGCAAAATCTCTCAGGTAAACCCGATTTTTACTGGGGGAATTAGGCGTGGATACTTCTAAGGAAAGATCATTAATCTCCTGGGCATTTTTAAATCTCCCCACTGTGCGAGTTAAGGGTTCGGAATTACTTCCTAAAATTCTCCCCCCAGAAATATCTTGATTGCGATTTCTGAGTTCGTTTAATACATCTGTTAAACCTACTCCTAGGGCTTGTAAACGATCTAAATCAATATTCACCCTCACCTCTTCTTCCACTCCCCCAGATACGTCTACCAGTGCGACTCCTGGTACTAAACCCAATTCACGCCCTAATTCTTCTTCGGCAAAAACTCGTAAATCTACTCCTTTAAGAGTGGGTGAGGTAAGAGCAAATTCATATATGGGTAGTTGGGAAGGGTCAAACTTAAATAACCGGGGTTCTTCTATGGTCTCTGGTAATCTATTTCTGGTGCGGTTAAAGGTTGCTGTAGCATCATTGAGAGCTTGGTCAATATTTCCTCCCGGTTGAAAATATAGGTCTAAACTCACTTGTCCTTCTCGAGTACGGGAGACAACTTGAATTACTCCTTCTGTTGCGGAAAAGGCTTCCTCTAAGTTTTTGGTGATTTCATCTACTGCTACTTCTGGTGAAATCCCCGGTGCTTCTATTCTGACTCCAATCCGAGGATAGGTGATAGATGGTAATAGGTCTACTGGTAATCGTAGGATGAAAAATACACCCATGACGATCACTGCTATGGTTAACATTAAAGTGCCAATATGTTGGCGAATAGATAGGGCACTTATACTAAAACTTTTTTGGATATTTGACATTGGTTTAAGGGGTTATTCCTGTTATTTTTAATGTTGGTTTTAAGTCTTTAAGTGGGTGAGTGGAATTAAATATAAGATCAACTTAGGTTGGGTTGAAGTATGAAACCCAACACCCGCATGGGTTAACCCATCCTACAAATAATTGTGGCTCCCTACTTAGTTTGGTAATTCTGACAGTGCTGATAATTTAACCCTTTGACCATCCTGAAGGGGTTTACTGCTCCGAACTACATAACTGTCTCCCGGTTGTATTCCAGAGATAATTTCTATTTTGCCATCAGCTTCTTTACCCAACACAACTGGTTGTTCTTTAACTTTTACTCTCTTTTCGTTCCGTTCAATAACAAAAATGGTGCTGTTATTATTCGGTGATGATGTTTCCTGCTCTTGATTATTAATTGCTGTTTTGAACACCACTACCCTTGATGATTCTTGTCTGGAAAAATTGACTCTGGCCAACATTCCACTACGAATTTTTCCCTGGCTATTGGGAATGACTATCTCTACGGGCACTACTCTAGCTGTGCTATCTGCTACTGGTGAAATTCTTTCTATTCTACCTATGATTTTTTCATCGGGAAAAGCATCTAAATTTACTTCTACCCTCTGACCTATTTCCACTTTCCCCAGTTCTAATTCTGAGACTTTTACCACTACTTTGATCTGACTTAAATCGGCAATTTTTATAACTTCGTTTCCCGATTGTAAAAGGTTCCCTGGTTCTGTGATTTTTTCTGTTACCACACCTGTAATCGGGGAAATTAAATCAGTATACGAAAGACGCTCTCTCGCTGCTTTAACTACTGCACTCTGGGCTAAGACTCTATTTTGCGCCGCTGCTACTGCTTTGTTTTCTGTTCTTTGCTTTTCTATGGTTGATTTCAAAATCTGTTGATATGTCTTAACTTTTGTCACAGCCTGCTGGGCAGCTTGTTGGGAAATCGCCCCTTCTTGTAATAGTTTCTGCTGTCTGTCTGAGTCAGATTTGGCTTGCATCAGTTCTAATCTAACTTTTTCTACCTCCGCTTCTATATTTCCTACTTGGATCCTGGCTCGCTCTACTTCTGATTCACGATTTCCTAACTCCGCTTCCTGTTGCTCTAATCCCGTCTTCAACAAAATATCATCTAGTCTACCAACCCTCTGTCCCTTGCTTACCCTATCCCCAATCTCTAAATCTAAACCAATTAGTCTCCCCTCTACTTGCGATCGCACGGATATTATTTTCCTAGGCACTGTACTACCTGTATAAATTAACTCCTGATTTAGGGAGTCCGTTCGGGCGATCGCCACATCTACGGATATTGGTTTAGCACTTCTTTTTCCGGATGAATTTTGAGATTGAGCTTCTGCTGATTCTTTAACCGTGGAAACACAGCCAGTTGCCAAAATTCCCAGAAACAAAACAGACACCAGTAATATCTTGTCTCTATGATGGCTGATTTGGCTCAGCCATGACCCAGATGGTATGATACTTAATACCTTTACTGTTATTCGTGACTCATTTGGGACTAAAACCATAAGTTTACTTTTTTAGGTCACTATAAATGCTATTACATATTAATTATTACTGACATTTCCGGGAATTGTGAAATTATAGTAAAAATTGGCATAAGAATGTTCATTAATAACCATCACCAAAAAAATTTTTCCTGTATATTAAGAATAGTAAAGATATCGTAAGTTTTTTCCCGATTTGAGGTAAGCAAAAAATGACAATTTTGGTAAAAACTACTCAAATTGCTGATGAGCAAGAGATTGCCGATTTTTTCCGCGACTCTGCAGGTACATGGCGTTCTGAAAGACGCTACTATACCCTACCAGAAGGAAAAACCCAAGAACTAGTCAGTATGATTACCATTGATTTTCTACCCAAAGGGGATGAGGAATTACTGACATTGGCCCAACTACATAATTTACCAAACCTAGATAGTTTGAGCTGTGGAGCAAAGGTCAGTTGGCAAAGTGTGGATTTGGAAAACCT
>Ga0172372_10002112_pt1 | contig 30481 bp, 33 predicted proteins | sample LakKiv5m_2_FD_114544 | JGI IMG/M metagenome (GOLD analysis project Ga0172372, IMG submission 114544) | Freshwater microbial communities from Kabuno Bay, South-Kivu, Congo - kab_092012_9.5m | ecosystem: Environmental > Aquatic > Freshwater > Lake | place: Democratic Republic of the Congo...
AGAATTTATTATGATTTATTACATCAAAATCAAATAACAATTTGTTCTGGACCCGCAGGAGTTGGTAAAAGTTACATTGCAATGAAAGCCGCAATTGATTTATTAGCCGACCCAAACACTCCTTATGAAAAAATAATTATTGTAAGACCCGCGGTTGAAGCTGAAGAGAAATTAGGTTCATTACCAGGAAATGTTGAAGAAAAATTAGACCCGTATATTTTTCCATCATACTATCTTTTAAATAAAATTATTGGAAAAGAAAATAGAGAAAAATTAAAAGATATTGAGGCTATTGAAGTATTTGCATTAGCGTACATGAGGGGTATGAACATAGATAATTCAATCTTAATTTTTGAGGAAGCTCAAAATTGTAGTCCTAAACAAATGAAACTTTTATTAACCAGAATAGGATTTAATAGTAAATTTTTCATTTCAGGAGACATTGAACAAACTGATAGATACAAAGATAAAACACATTCAGGTTTATGGGACGCTTTGGACAGGTTTAAAAACATAAATGATATTTCAACTTTTGAATTTAAAGATGTTGATGTTGTTAGAAATCCTTTAATTTCTAAAATTTTAAATAGATACGAATAATGAGAGTCGCAATAGATGTTGATGGTGTTTTAAGAGATACTTTTAGTAAAGTAGAACAAATTTATCAAAAATTTTTTATAGATGAATTGGAATTAGTTGATGAGGATTTTAAGTTTGAAATTACCAAACCTTTTGATACTCCAAACATACAAAATCATTTTAACTTTAAAAATGATGAAGAATATTATTCATTTATGTATGAAGAATTTGCTATGCAAATATTCGGTCATGCCCCATCAACAGAATTATCCACATTCCATGACCTAAATACCATTTATAGAAATTATAAAGATAGTGTTGATTTTGTGTTAATATCAAATCAAATTGGTAAAACAAAACCGGCAACATTATTTTTTATATCAAAGTTTGGATGTGAAATCGATAGAGTAATATTTTTTAACAAACTTAATCAAAATAAAATTTGGGACGAGTTTGATGTTCTAATTACGGCAGACCCAGAACTTTTAGAACAAAATAATAATAAAACTTTAATTAAATATGAAACCTCGTATAATTCAAATAGTAATTGTGAAAATACAATAACATCAATTAAAGAATTAGAAGTTAAATTAAAAGAGATATTAAAATAATATGCAAACTATCTTAGGTGAAAATTATTATATCGATTTGAAAAAAATTGATGAAATTGTAAACATTAAATCTTCAGGTGAGACTGAAGGAGACCAACACATAGCCATTGTAAAATATGAAATGGTTAAATTACTTACAGATGTGGTATTAACCGAATCTGATGACATCGATGAGAAAATGGGTTCAAAAGCCGGTTCAAACTTATCATTACCATTTAAGTTAGCATGGAATACCCTTTTAATGCATAAAATAATAAATCATTTATAAAAAATTATGGAAAATCAAATTATTGAAAAAATAAAAAAATCTATTCAAAACATAGAAGAAAAAGAAAACAAAATTTATTTCTTTGTTCAGGATACTAAAGGTAATGCAAAGGCATCTATTAGATATATCTATGAGATGGCTTGGACACTTAAAAAAGCCGATTATAACGTTATTATGTTATATGAAAAAAAGGAATATACCCCAATAACATCTTGGTTAACAGGTCCATATGATGAATTAAAACATCAAGTTTTAGAAGGGACTAACTTGGAAGTTGCTCCTGAAGATATTTTAGTTATACCAGAAATTTTTGGTTTTATTATGGAACAAGTTAAAAACTTACCATGTGGTAAAATTGTTTTGGCACAAGCTTATGACCATGTGTTAGAAACATTAGCACCTGGAGCTACTTGGTCTCAATATGGATTTTATAAATGTATTACAACATCTGAGACACAAAAAGAACAGATTAGTAAATTCATGAGAAACATTTCTTTTGATATTATACAACCAACAATACACGAATCTTTTAAAAAACAAGAATATCCTCCAAAACCAATTATTGGTGTTGTCTCAAGAGAACAAAGAGAGGGTTTGAACATTATCAAACAGTTTTACATCAAATACCCACAATATAGATTTTTTACATTTAAAGATTTAAGAGGTTTAAGTCAAGAAGACTTTTCTAAATCGTTACAAGATTGTTTTTTGTCAGTTTGGTTAGACTCAACGTCAGGATTTGGAACATTCCCAATTGAATCTATGAGTGTTGGAGTACCAGTTGTTGGTAGAATTCCAAATTTAACACCAGAATGGATGAATGAAAAAAATGGTGTATGGGTTGAAAACCCTAATCAAATTGTTGATGTAATTGCCGATATCGTACAAACTTGGTTAGAGGATAACGTATTACCTGAGTTATATTCTGAAGGTTTTGAAACCGCAAAAAAATATACAGACAAAGACAAATTTGAAGGTTTGACTATCAACACCTTTAGTGATTTTATAAATAAACGTAAAGAAGCTTTTGAAGCTCAAGTTAATTCAGTTCAACAATAATTATGGAAAATATTTTTAACATTTCAGTTATATTACCTTTGAAATCTGCAGTAGTAAAAGATTTTGAAGATTTATTCGATAAAGCTATTAAATCAATAAAATTACAAAACATACAATGTAATGAATTGGTCATTGTTCATTCTAATGAAGAACAACTTGTAAATTATTTAAAATCTTTTGATTTTGAAAATCTAAACGTAAAATTAGTTGAGTTCACTGGTGAATCTAATTATCAAGACCAAATAAATTTTGGTGTAAGTAAATCTTCATCTGAATGGGTTTCTTTTTTTGAATTTGATGATGAGTACTCAAACATTTGGTTTGAAAACGTTAAAAAATATTCTGAAATCTATACCGATGTTGATGCATTTTTACCAATTGTTGTTGATGTTGATTCAAAAGGGGTTTTTGCTGGATTTACTAATGAAGCAACCTTTGCAGCAAATTTCACACAAGAAATGGGATTTCTAAATAATGAAACATTATTGGACTATCAAAATTTCCAAACTGCAGGTATGGTATTGAAAAAATCTAAATTTGAAGAATTTGGTGGATTTAAACCATCAATGAAATTAACTTTTGTCTATGAATTTTTGTTACGTATGACATATAATTCTTTAAGAATTATGACAATTCCAAAATTAGGATACAAACATACAAGTATGAGAGAAGGTTCAATATTTTGGAATTACAAAAATGGTGATGATGTTATGAGTGAAAATGAGGTTAAGTTTTGGATTTCAACAGCTAAAAAAGAATATTTCTTTTCTGATGATAGAAACATAAAGTATGAAGTACAAAATGCTTAATGTTTTCTTCAGAAACAATTTCTACTGAAGTAAAAAAACGAGGTAGAAAAGCAACAAACACAAATTATTTTGATGTTGTCGAAGAGGAGGCTGTAAGGCAATACCTTTTAGCAACCACTTTTGAGGAAAAAAACGCGATTTATAATCAGTACCTACGAGGTCCTTTGGATAAGATGATTTCATCAATCATTCGTAGGTACAAATTATATCGTAAAGATATGGACTTCAATGAAATCCATACAGATACTCACTCATTTTTGATGACTAAAGTCGACAAATTTAAACCAGATAAGAATAAAAAAGCATATTCTTATTTTGGTACTATTTGTAAAAATTATCTAATGGGTCAAATAATAAAAGACCAAAAAGATACTAATAGAAAAATTTCTTACGAAGATATATCATCTAACTTGGAACAAAGACCTGATATGATATATTATTTAGAATATGAAAAAACTGAAGCTGATGATATTATTCAAGGATTTATTACAGAATTAAAAAGATATGTCGATGAAGAACCACTAAGCGAAAACGAAAGAAAGTTAGGGATTGCGTTATTGGAGTTATTTGAAAATTATAAAACAATATTTTTAGGTACAGATAACAATAAATTCAATAAAAATATTATCCTACTTTCAATTAGAGAAATGACTAATTTATCAACGAAAGAAATACGTACATCAATGAAACGATTTAAAAAATTATATTATGTTGTATTACAAGGTATGTTAGAATAAAAACATCAAAATAATATTTATAGTTATGTCAAGACCAAAGAAAAAGGAAATAGGGTTAAATAAAGAGTCGATATTGTCGTTACTTCAAGAAATCTACAATGAACTTGTAGAACAGAGGTCTACGGCTATTAGAGTACAGAATAAAATGTTAACAATGTTAAAAGACCCTGAAGACATGACAGTTATTGGTCCTGTGTTAGAAAAACAACAAAAAATAATAAATGATGTTGTTGAGAAAAAATTAACGTTAGCCAAATTACAATCTTCAATATGGGAAAAATCATCTCAATCAGATGAAAATCTCTCATTAGGTGATATAGATGATGATATGTTACAATCACTAATTCAAAAAGATATTGAATCCATAGACTCTGATAAGCCATATAAACTTAAATAAATTATATGCCGGCAGTAGATTTAGATAAACAATATAGTAGAGTTAATGAAAGAGTTCAATCACTAGAAACTTACAAACAAGTCCAAGACGGAACTGCCCAAATTGTATCTCAACAACAATCTTCGTTAGAACAAAATCAAGTTCAAACAGCATCTCCTTTAAATAATTTAAAGGAACAACAAAAACGTTATCAAAGACAAATTTCTTCACAACTTGATAAACTATTAGATTTAAATCAATTATTACCTGATAATAGAGTTTCAGGTAAAACATCGAGCTCTACCGTTTCATTGGTTAAAAATGCATTCACAGAATCATTAAATAAAATTAAATCTAGATTACCAGAACTAATTGTTGAAGAAATGATTAAACAATTAGGATGTTCTCAAGAACAATCGTATGAATCAGCAATAACAGGTGGTGGATTATTCATACCGGTCGAAAGTATTGATTTATTTGGTATGTTAAAAGAATCACCAACATCAACTATTGGTAAAATTTCATATGAGAAAAAAAATGTTGTAATAGATAAGTATCCGTTTTCTTTTAATAAAGAACTTTATAATAGAATACAAAATGAAGGGGTATCATACGACTCAGTCTATGGTCAAAATTATTTAGGATTATCAAATCAAAATTTATTTGACATAGAATATGTAACACAAGATGGTTTAGGTAATCAAGGAAATTTTTTTAAAGTTAATTTAAAACCTAGAGCAAATACTGCGGTTATAAGTGAATTTTTTACTGATTATTTTAAAACCATAGAAATAGTCGACACAAAAAATATTTTTTTACAAGTATTTCAATATATTTTAGGTTCAGTATCAATTGAAGTTGGTATGGGTGTCGGTCAATTAGAAGACCAAAAAAGATTCGAAAGAATTATGACTCGAATATTAGGGTTATGTTTTGATGATAGAGCTGAGATTGATGTTAGTGGAAATGCTAAAGTTGCTCCTTTAGATGGTGTTGATGATAGTTTTTTTGAATTAACTGATATTGATATTCGAGAAATTGAACGTGAAATATCAAACATTAAAATGGGTGTTGTTGAATTTCTAGAATGTACTACAGTAAAACTACCAATTGATAACTCAGCTTTATTAAATGTTTTAAATGGTCTATTAGAAATAAATGATAACGATACTGCCGCATTATCCGCCCAACTTGAGTCAGCAACTGATAGTGTGTTAAAGAACAGGAATTGGCCTCAAATAGATAGTTTAAAATTAGCTATAGATAAATCAATTATTCAAAAACTACCAATCGCTTTATATTCAGCGGTTTTGTCACCAAAAGTTTTATTACCATTCATGACAATGTTTAAAGCAATGGAAAGTATTGCTAATAATACTATATTATCAGCCGTTGACCAAGTATATGATTTGAAAACATTTATGCAGACATTTTCAAAATTTAATATTGAGGTTATGTCTAAAATAGGTGCTGAATTTGTTGCAATATTACGTAATATAATTGTTAGGGACATTAGAAAATTACTTCAAGCAATAACAAGAGATTTAAAAAAGAGTCAAGCAACTAAACAATACGCAATTATATCACAATTGATTGAAGCATCTATTTTAGTCACACAATTAGTTGATGATTATAGAAGGTGTAAAAGTGTGATTGATGACATTCTAAATATAATTGAATTTGCATTAAGAGGTACTAGAATAAACATACCTCCTTTCTTATTATCATTGTCCGCTTTAAGAACAGGGTTTAATTCCACAAGGGCAATGTTAGAAACAATTCAACAAATGCAAAAATACGGTATTCCAACAGGTCCAATGCCAGATGGAAGTCCAAATACATATATGATTGCAATAAAAGCACAAATCGAAGGGATGGAATCCGAAAGAGATAAAAATTCTAGAGTAGCCGGTTTAACACCCCAACAAATTGTATTACCAATTGGTATTACCATACCGGTACCATTTTCAGCAATACCATTATGATAAAGACTAACAAACTATCAATAGAAGAAGTTAATGAAATTATTTCTGATATTAAAAACAGAAGTAATAATGATTTAACTAATGTTATGGATTTTTTAACTGAAGATTTTGATGAAACTAAACAAATGGTTATAGACTTAACTATTCATTTAGATAATATAGAAAATCTATACAATGTGATATTAAAAGAATATAAATCACGAAACAATGGATAAATCACAAAAGAAGATATTATTTCCTGCAAAAGTTGTTGATAACATGGACCCTATGATGTTGGGTCGTATTCGTGCTTATCCATTAGACCAAAATGATAGAGCCGTTTTAGAAGGTTACCAATATAATCCAGCAACAGATATGTGGGGACCCAAAGACCCATTTGTTCAATCACCGCTAATACCTATGTATATCTCTCAAGTACCTGAGATTGGTGAAAGAGTAAATTTAATGTATCAAAACGGACTATACCCGTATCAAGATGTTTACTATGTACAAGCTCCGTTCTCAAGCCCAATGAGTTTACAATATGAGAACATTCAAGCGGCTAACAAGTATACCTCTTTAGGTGATAGAGTAAAATCATTATTATCCGTTAGAAATAAAGATGGTAGTTACAAAAATAATAAATCCTACGGTGTATTTCCTGAGCCAGGTGATAATGCTATCTTAGGTCGTGGTACTTCAGATGTAATTGTTAAACCAAATGGTGTTTTAATACGTGCTGGTAAAACAAAAAGACTGGATACAAACAAACTACCTGTTGTTAATACAAACAGAGCCTTTATCGAACTTAATAGTTTTGACACTAAAACAATATCAGGTCCCAAACAAACTTATTTAAAAACTTTAACCGCAAATCAACAAGTTAAAAAATTAGTTGAATGGGATATTGAAAATTTAGAAAACAGTCAAAATGCTTTTACTGGTAGTATTCGTTTATATTCTTTAAAATCTGTAAATAAAACGTTCACAGATAACATCAGCTATAGTTCAGATTTAGAGGATGTGAAATTTTTAGAATATTATGAAAATTTTATAGGTTTATCATACAATGATACAATCACTAAAATAAATAATTTCATTATAGGTGTTAATGATGGTCAAATACCAAATGGCCCAAGTATAACATCACAATTTCCATTTGTTTACAGGCCTGAAAAAAGTGTTAGAAATGTTTTAGATAGAATATCTACAGATGAAAATTCCTTAGAATTTTCAAACGCAACAAGGTTAAAAGATGGTGTCACATTAAATCCTGGATTAGGAAAAACATCTTATAAGTTTGCAATTGTTCGTTCAAAAGGTGAAGTTGGAAAACCTGTTAAGGTAGAACTCGAGGAAGTTTCCCCAAAAAATGTTGAAGAAACGTTTGGAACGGTTGGGTTCATGGGTGCCGACACTTTATATTTATTATCACATCTTTCAAATAAAAAAATTGATTTAGAAAATACCGTATACGGAATTTCACCATTAGATATAGAATCTAAAATCGCACCTTTTACATCATCAACAGTTAGAGGTGAAGAACTAATGGAATTACTTAATTTGATTGTACGATTTTTGGTTTCACATGTTCACCCATTACCAAGTACACCACCAGTTCCGGTTGGAAGTGATGGTACTCAAGCAAATCAAATACTTTTTGAGCTTCAAAATGCTGTAAATAAGATTCTTAATCCAAATATTCGAATCAATTGATATTTATATATAAAAGTATTCAATGTCAATCTTAAGGTCTTACTATAATAAGAATAATACGATTCAACACAATAGTCTTGTAAATACAGGACGAAACCCTGTTACACAACTATTTTTTGGTAGTGATTTGGCTACATTTGCCCCAAATGGTTTTACTAGATTTATATTTGATTTGGATTTAGATTTATTAAGGGAAAATATTGAAACTGGTGTTATTTCAACAGGGTGTACCACAGGAATGACACACACTCTTACAATGACAAATACGTCATCGTTTGATATAGATTTACTAAATACAACCGCATCAGACGGTTCACGAAGAGCAACATCATTTGATTTAATTTTGTTTAGAATACCAACATATTCAGGAATGACAGGAAGTGGTCAAACATGGGATGAAGGTGTTGGTTTTGATTATATTTCAAACCAAGCAATTGCACAATTCTCGGAAAACGTACCATATAGTACTAGACCATCTAACTGGTATCAACGAACAACTTTAACAGATTGGTCACAACCAGGAATTTACAATAATACAAACTCTTTAACGGGAATGACTGGATTAAATTATTCAGCACTAACAATTGTTGATACTCAACATTTTGAACTCGGAAATGAAGATATTGATTTTGATATGACTAATGAAATAAATGGTATATTAAATGGAAGTATCACTGGTGTAACTGGATGGGGTGTGGCGTATGTTCCACAATTAGAAAATTATGAAGGTTTAACAGAAACATATTCTGTTGGGTTTTTTACAAGACATACTCAAACTTTTTATCAGCCATTTTTACAAACAACATATGATGATTTGATAGAAGATGATAGAAACACTTTTGTTACAAATAGAGAAAACAAACTTTATTTGTATATCTATTCTAATGGTAATTTTATGAATTTAGATGAAGACCCTACAGTAACAATATATGACCCTGATGGTGAAATTGTTACAGGAATGTCATCATTAAGTACTTGTTTACGAACTAAGGGGGTTTATGAGGTTGTTGTTCCACCTATAAGTGGTTATAGTACTCCATGTCAATTTACTGATAAGTGGTCTAATTTAATAGTTAGTGGTAATACATTACAGGATGTTGAATTAGAATTTATTTTACAAAACCAAACCGCATTATATCAAATAGGAAGTCAATCTAAAGACCCAGTATTATATGGTTTTGATTTTAGTGGTATTAAACAAAATGAAAAAATACTTAATACTGACATAAGAAAAGTAATGGTTACTATAAAACAAGCATATAGTAGTCAAATTGTCCTTAATAATATTGAAGCCTTTTATCGTGTTTATGTTAAAGAAGGAACTACTGAAGTTCAAGTACAAGATTGGACTCCAATAAATAGAACACCAAATGAATATTATTTTATGTTCGACACAAGAGATAAATTACCAAATCAATACTATGTTGATATCAGGGTGAATACAAGTGGAGAACGAGATACTTATCAAAAACAGTTAATGTTTCAAATCGTAAATAAAAAATGAAAAAAATAGTAAAACTTAACGAAAGTCAACTTTCACAACTTGTAAATAAAATTTTACAAGAACAAGAAAATAACAGATATATGTTTTTTTCTAATTTAGAACAAATACATCGTCAAACAGGTATGTTATTAGACATGGATAAAAATGTCTTAGAAAATATCTTAGAAAATGGTCATGATTGGGCTCAAGACCATATTGCTGAAGCAAAAAATAATATGGACCAAGTTTTTGATTTTCTTATGAACGAAATAAATGGTGATGGAAATGATGATGATATGAATACCATGAATGAAGGTAGAAAAAAAACTGGTACAAAACTTTGCGCTAGAGGAAAAGCTGCCGCTAAAGCCAAATATGATGTCTACCCATCGGCATATGCTAATGGATATGCTGTTCAAGTATGTAAAGGTAAACAACCAGGACTTGACGGAAAAAAACGTTGTTCAGGTGTTTATTGTTAAAACTATTTTGAGATTTCAAAAATTGTTGTATATTTGTAGACAATTTAACAAAGTATGAAATCTTACAAACACTCTTTCCGCAGGTTAGTTCAATCAATATACATTCATATTGTAAAAAAGTTAGATTATGAAAGAGGTTATCGTAGTCGTTATGAATTGGATTGTTTATTTATTTGTAAAAAATTGATAAATCATCCTGAAAGTGTACTTTTAATGACACCTCTTTCAAACAAAAGATACATTAAAAACGATGAACATGGGATTTTTATAACCATTGAGGGTCAACACGTTAATGTTATCAATCATAAATATTCTTACACCGTTTCTATAACAGAAAAAACTAAAACTGAAATAATAGATTTATTTAATCATATTATTGAAAAACAACGATTGATGATGGAGGAAGAAATTTCTTCCAATATCAAACACTCATTAAAAAATATACTTCATTCGTTAGATTGACGGGCAGATACTTTCTGCCATATCAATCGCATCCTTCTCATCTATAAGTCCGATTCGGTACAACACGCAGTAGTATCTTGGATTTTCGTTTAAATGGTCTTGAGCAATTTTTTTAGCCTCTTTTGGGTTGGTTGTGTGCTCCATTTCAACTTTTTGTCCAAGTTCTAGCATTTTACTTTTGCTAACTTGTTCATGGAGGATGGACTTAATTAAATGTCTCATTCCTTCGTTGGTTTTTTTTCTTGGTTTATATGATGTCATAACGGGTTTTTGTCCTTTACCCGTTTGTGTATCTTTTTTTTCTGCGGCTCTTTTTTGTCTACAAGCAGCTTGTTTTTCGGCATCACTCATTTTACCAGCAACACCAGCTGCTCTACATTTTGGATACGATTTAGAGTCGGCATCAGGTCTACCACATGGTGGGTGTTTACCATCTTTTTTGGTACAAATATTAACCCAAGGACCTTTTGGTTGGGAACTTCCTTTTGGTTTTTTCTTTTTACCAAACCATACTGCTAAATCTTCAGTTATTTTATCATCCATCTTGTTTTTTGTGTAATTTTTACGATACTTTTATAAATATATTAGACCATGGAAAATACATCGCACAATACCGAAAATAAAGAAATTTTAGGAGTTTTATTTGATACTATTACATATTTTTCTGAAGACCAATTAAATATTTTAATTGATGGTATGAATGAAGCTCAAGCTAAACACATAATAGAGTCTGCATTACATTCATGTCACAGTCGAGGTGTTTTTTCATTGTTAGAATCTGAATTAGTTTCGAAGGCCATTAGAACTATCAATAAATAAAAAAGGGGACCTAAGTCCCCTTTATATAACTATTTTAAGATAGATTATCTTAATTCTCTCAAGTCGAAAGTTCTAACACCGTCAACTGTTACTCTACCATAGAAACGGTTGTTAACCATCTTCTTAGCGTATCTTGTCATGATACCCTTGATAGGAGTGAAGTTGAATGGGTTATACATAGTTGGAGTCAACTGTAGAGGTACGTATGGAGCGTAAATGTAACCTGTATCCAACAAGCTAGTACCTTTGTGTCCAATCAACACTTGGTTAGCTGGGAAGTAAGGGTCACGATACACTTGGTATCTACCTGACAATGTACCGATTCTTTCGATACCCATGTTGTATTGGTCTTGGTCAGGAGCCGCGTTTGAAACGTGGAAATACTCCAAGTCATCAAAGATAGCTGAAACTTCAGAAGAAACAACAATCCAGTTAGCACCACCTCTCAAAGTTGATTTGTGGATTTGAGCTGATAATTGGTTGATTGCTGTAATCAAAGTTTGGTTCCAGTCTTTTTGAGTGTATGGAGTAGTACCGCTAGAAGATAATCTCTTCCAACCGTTGTAATCCCATCTTAGGTTCCAAGCTGCACCTTTTCTCAAGTCTCTCAAGATTTCTCTATCGATTTCAGCCGCCACTTGCTCAGACAATAAAGCTGTTAATTCAGCCTCAGCGTCAATGTTGTGGAATGCAGCTACGTCTTGAGCTAATTCAGGTGACCATTGTGCTCTAAGTTTTCTTTCTGTAACAGAAACAGTTACTGACTCAAGGTCGAAAGAAACTTCACCGATTTGGTCTTCGAATTCAAGCTCTTTGTAGATTCTGTAAACACCAACAAATGCGTTGTTGTTAGCAGTTGAAGAAGAGAAAGTTGAACCTGTGTAACCATCAGGAGATGTTTGACCACAAGATACACATACTGGAGTTTGTAAGTCAACTTCCAAGTAGATTTTACCTTCAGCATCACAAGTATTGTAGTACTGACCACCTGAACCTGTTGTAGGCCAAGTTGTTGAAGCCATGCTACCGTACTGAACAATACCTTTACCATATTTCTGAGTTACTACTCTGAATAAGTAAGGATTGCTAATGTTATCTGTTGTAGTTGTGTTTGAAGAAACACCAAAGATGTTTAATCCTGAAAGGAATTCTTCAGTATCCATAGTATTACCGTTAGGTCCGATTAACTGACCAGCACCTGCTGATGAGAAACCTGATAATACGATAAATACTTTTCTATAATCAGTTGATGTGTAAGCTGAAGGAACTAAACCACCGTTAGAATCCCATGCAACTGTTACAGTTGTAGCTGTAGTTGCAGACCACTTACCTTTAGAGTAATCAAATAAACCTGGAGGGTTCAAACCAGCTTCATTACCTTCGTAGAATTGGTCATACAAATCCTTAGTGTAGTAAGGGTTGTAAGTACCGTTAGAATCAGCTGAAGTGTAACCAGCGTCAGGATTACCAGGATAGTTACCTGGAGAACCTACAGGAGCGTAGTGGTCACCAGATTGACCGAAGTATCCTAAGTCGTTTGGTGTAGTACCACCAGAGTAACCTTGAATTTTAGGTACGAAGTAGAACAATTTACCGATAGGTAAGTTCATTGCTTGTACAGATACGATGTCGTTAGCCAAAAGTTTAGAGAATACTCTTCTCACGATTGGGAATACAACTGTTTCAAAAGAACCTGAATCTGTTGTAGAAGAAGCTTCGTTAATTAAGTAAGAAGCTTGGTTTTCGTACAACTGAGCTACGTTTTCTTTCATGTGGCCTTTCAAACCTTCCAAAAAGCCTAGTTTATCCCATTTGTTGATTGTGTCTTCTTTGATAACCTTCAAGTGCTTAAGACCAATGTTACCAACAAGACCGCTTTCTAATAATGCACCCATTGTTTTATTATTTTGTTTTTATTTTTATTTATTTTTATTTGTTAATTTTTGACATAATATCCTTCATTCTTAAGAATTGAGGATTTTCATATGTCTTAGATTCAATCAAGTTTTGTGATGAACCTGATGCTGGAGATTTTTCAATCTTTTCCATTGATTCTGTCACAACACTCTGTGTTTTGTTATTTGACAATTCATTTTTCATAGACGTGTAAAGATTTTTAGATTCTTTTAATGTCTCAACGTCATCAAATCTTCTAAGAATGTTAATTTTTTCTTGTTTAGTTGTGGTATGTTCAGTAAACAATCTAGTAGCATATGCTAAGTTTGAATTAAATACCGCAACTTCATTTAACTTTTCTCTGAAAATATTAAGTGCTTTTCTGTACTCCTCATTTTTTTGTCTAAGAGTTTGTACTTCTTCATGTAAAGCTTCATTTGGAATAACCTTCATTTTTGGAAGACCTTTTCTTTCAGCATAATTTCTTGTGCCATTGCTTAAAGTTCTTGCTGCTTCTTTATGTTCACCTTTTTTACGAGTTTCAAAATGAGCATCATCTCTTCTAGCCTTCATTGATTTTAAATCTTTGTCAGCCATTTTACCATGTTTCATTCCTTCTTTCTCATCTTCACGGTCGTCATAACCTTGCTTCTTACCTTCAGTGTATTCGAATTTTTTTGGTTTTAAATTCATTCCAACTCCTTTAGCACTACCTTTTGGTTCGATAGTTGCTTCTTTAGTTTCCATTTTCTTACCTTCTTTAAATTCAAAATCAGGTTTTCCTGTTTTAACACCTTTACCTACAACAGGTTTGGTCATCATAGAACCTTCTTTAGTTTCCATTTTTTTAGCCTTATTAGTGAGAGAAGCTTTTGACAATTTACCAATTACTGGTTTAATAGTCATAGCACCTTCGTTAACATCGTCATCCTCGTCTTCATCTTCTTCGTCCATCTCTATTTCATAAACGATTTCATCTTCATCAGATTCATCCATATCTTCTTCATACATTTCATCAGTTTCTTCTTCACCAAAGATTTTAGCCATCATAGCATCTAAGTTATTAGGGTCATCCATATCTTCAGTCATTTCTTCATCCATGTATTCTTCTTCCATAGATTCTTCCTCCATTTCACCTTCAGTCTGAATAATGTATTCAACATCTTCATCTTCGTCTTCTAAGTGAATGTTATCATCATCTTGTGTAACAATAATACCGTCTTCATCTCCCATTTTTTTGAAAACTTTTACGATATCGTCAATTGAAGCATTTCTTAAATCTGTTGGAGTTTCATCGTCTCCCATATCGAACATATCAATATCGATTTCTTCAGATTCATCATCAGATTCATCATCCATATCTTCCATGTCATCCATATCTTCTTCATCAGAACCCATATCGACCATGTCCATAGATACTTCATCTTCAGTATCTTGTTCGTCCATGTTAATTTCTTTGGTTTCTTCTTCTTTAGTCTCATTTTTCAAAGACTCTTTTACTAATTCAGAGATTTCTTCCTTCATTGTAGAAGCAAGTATTCCTTTTGCGTTTTCGGCTACTACTTGTTCCAAATTTTTCATTTGTAGTAGTGCTTCCTCAACTAATGACTTATTTTCTGCCATAAATTCTTATTGAATAATTTACACTATAAATATATCCAAAAGACAAAAAAATCATTTTAGAGTTATTATAAACCCTAAAAAAATAAAAAACCCCTCGTTTGAGGGGTTTTTATTATTCTTCGATTACTTCATCAATTTTACTTTCGGACACGGATGTTATTCTCCAATCGTGTTGAAATCCGTGGTATCTTGCGGTTACTTTAGCTTCAACATCTGTTACTGAATAACCCCTAACCAATTTTTCTTCTCTGATTTTTTTTAATTTTCCTGTGTTTTCATCAGGTAGGTCATAAGTGACCTTTGCTACAAAATATTTTTCATCCATGGTTTTAATTTTTTTATCTATCCAAATAATGATTTAATTTTTTCAATAAGTCAATAGAGCGGTTCATACTAGATGTTGTATTTTGTGAAATTGGTGATAAACGGGCCATTTTTTCTTCTTCTAAGTTTTCTTCAAAATTACCTCTATCATCAATATTACTAAACAGATACGCTCCAGGTGTAGATGGTGATGAAACTAAATCAAAACAAATTAGTTCAAAATCAGATTGTACTTCATTTTTTTCACCATTCTTTTTTAATGAACCAACACCACGAGATGAGATACCGAGAGTAACGCCTTGTCTTAATAAATTAGCCGCTTGGTCACCTTTAGTTGAAACTATACCTCTTTCATGAAAACCTGGTGATGTTAATAGTCTTAATTTACCCATTAAAATGTGTCCATCCCACCAAATATCGTTAATAATGTGAGAAACCCTATCAAGGTCAATTAACGATGATTCAGGGTGGTTTAACTCAGATAGAGAAGTTCCTTTTTCAATCATTTTCTTATAATTGTCGGCTTCTCTTTTTAAGATTCCTTCAGGATATATTCTACCGTTTCTATTTGGTGTATTGTATTTTTGTAGAACTGCGTAAAATTCAAAAGGCTTAGAATAATCTAAAAAATTTTTTTGTGATTCTTGGAGTACCTTTTTATTAAATTCATCGTGTGGAGACACGTGTCCGGCGTCCATTTCAATTAAGATTCCTTTACCAAGTTCATTAGCTCCTAATATTTTCATATTTGTTTTTTACTAATAAATACTATGATAGACCTTCTTTTACTTTTTTACTGATTGTAAAATTAAAATACTTGTTTTTTTTGAAATTTTCGATATAAACCTCTTTAGCAACTTTTTTAAGTTTTTCTTTTAAAATAAAATCTTTAAAATCACATTCTTTTGTTAAAAAAAGAGTTATTTCTAAATTCATAAAACTTTTTTTTCCGTAAACAATCCCACTTGTTCTTAAATCTAAATCAACAATGTAATTTTCTTTAAAAAACTCTCTATCTAACACTTCATGTACCGTATGTTTAATACTTCGACTAAAATTAGCAACAATTCTATCCCAAGTTTCATATTCATCAATTGGTGAAACCCAACTTTGTAAGTTTAGATATACGGATTTTAAATTTTTTGAATCAACAGTCCCATAATTGACTTTAGAGTTATTAAAACCAATTATTTTGGCGGTTTTTCCTTTTTTCATACTTTTTCATATCTAAATAATTTATTTATATGATAGAAATATACCATTTTTTTACACAACAGTCAAATTTTTAATATTTTCGTGTTATTTAATAGAATATGCTAAAAGTAGACGTTACTAAATCTCAAAATTTGGAAAAAGCCTTAAAAACTCTTAAAGGTAAGGTTATTAAAACCAAACAAAACGAAATATTACGTAATAGACTTCAATATACCAAGCCATCAGTAACAAAAAGAGCTCAAAAATTGAAAGCTAAGTACGTTCAATCGAGAAAACCAAACGATTAAACTAAATTATTGTATAAATTGTACAATCTTACGTAGTTAATCTTTGAATATATCTCGTTTTTAACAGTTTCGATTGTTTCTTGTAGTTTTTTAGATGTTACATCATCAAACGACTCGGTTATATTAGATAAAGCTTGGATAGTTTTATCTTTTAACTCACTAAATTCTTTAGATAATTCTGAGTCTTCAGTCATAAGGACTTTTGATAAATCTTTTTTAGAATTTTCATCTAAATTTTCAATAAAATTACCAATTGTTTTATTTGCAATATTTAAAACAGTTTCAATAGGTAAATTTACGCTATCAGATTTTGTTTCAATTTTACCTAATGACTCAATAAGTGTTTTTCTATTTGAAATTGATTCATGAATGTTATTTATTGACCCGTAAACCAATGAATCTATTTCTTGATATTTGTTTTCTGATACAATATTTTGTACCCAATAGGATATTTTTTGAAGATTGGTTGTAGGAAGAACTTTTTCAATCTGTCTTACAGATTCGTTAATATATAAATTTGCAGTTTCTTTATCAAATCCTTGGGATTTTGACAATTCATGGTATAAATAAACCAATGAGCTCACTGATTTATTTTCAAGAACCATTTTCTTGAAATTATTCATCTCAATTTTAACAGTTTCATTGACGTATGAGTCAACCATTAACTGTTCTATTTTACTAAGTAATTCTCCAAACTTCATTTTTATATTTTCTTAATAAATATATCAATCAATTAGTTTTCCTAGTTGTTCTTCAATAATACCCAACGAACGTTTACCCTTTTCCAAGTCTAATTCATCAACACCATATAAATTATCTCTTTCTAAAAGAATATTTATGTTCTTTTTTACTGACTCGGGTGTTATTTCAGATGTTGGTGGTACTACTGGTTCTGATGGTGGGATTTCCCCAAATCCACCAACTTCAGTTTCAGAAGTTTCAGTACTACCAGTTGCAGCGCCGTTATTACCATACAATTTATCTATATTATCAAATAGACCTGTTTTAGTAATAATGTTTGGAGTGTTTTGAATTTCAGTTGAAACGGCTTTTTCAACTCTTTGTTGTTGTAAATCAAGTTTGATTTCTTCATCAGAAAAACCTAAAATATGTTTTTTAGCCCATGATTGTGAAACAGGTGCAATACCCTCAATTGGTGTTACCGCATCTTTATACAATAACATTTTTTCTTTCCAAACATCTATAGTAAGTAAATCTGCCTGTTTTGATGGATTGGTTAAACTTAGTTGGAATGAACTTAACTCATCTTCAAAACCTAAAAGGAACAAATGAATGATTGCTATTTTATTAAGTTCTGCAATCATAGATTTTTGTATTCTGTTAATAGTTCTTGCAAATCTAATATCTTGTAATGATAAATTTTTACCATCACCAACAACCTCTTCAAAACCTAAAAACGCTTTTGGTATTCTAAGAGCTGTTAATAATTTTTTCTGAATATATTCAATGTCAGCAATTTCAGAAAGGTTTTTAGCACCCTCTAATGTTTCAATTGGGTTTGGTGCTGATGGGTCACGAACAGGAATAAAAAAATCTTGGTCAACAGCCATTTGATTAAATCTCATGTCTACATTACCTGATTGTGGGTCAACAACTTGGTCCTTTTTAAATTGTTGTGCAAATCTTTGTACATAAGGTTGGATATCTGCATCGTCCATATTACCAACAAACACTTTAAATACACGTCTTTCAGGAGCTCTTGATGTTCTATAAACTAACATCGCATCTTCAGCTAATACCAATTGTTTCCAAATACGTCTAGCCTTCTCTAACATAGAAGTTCCATATGGTAATTTTCTGTCATCACCAAGAAGTCTAAAGTGAGCAATTTCCCAACTTTTAAACTCCAACTGTTTGTTTTTCCATGTAAATGTTAAACTTTTTACATCACTATTTTGAGCAATAGCACCACCCATACCTGATGTTGCTCTACCCCTCATTCCAACCTCAATTCTTTCGACTTCAATATTTGGTAATTGTAAACAACCAACAACACCTTTTTCAGGGTCTAATTTTAAGAAAACAAAATTATCACCATATTTTGCAGTGTTTCTTGTCCACATTGGTAAGTTTGTATTGATATCCAATGCGTTATTAAATAAATCACCTAAAACCGCCTTGATACGTGTTGAGTCTGAATATATTTGTAACATGTATCCATCTTCATCAACTGTTGTAGATTCTTCTGCGTATGTATCTAAAGCTGCGGATATTTCAGGAGTGTATTCCATAGATTCGTAATCGTAATACGAGGCCAATCTTGTTGGTTCATAATAAACCGCCTGACTATATAAATTATTTTCAATCTTAGCCCATTGTTGTGTAATGAAAAAAGTTTGTTGGGCTTGTAATTTTTGTTTAGCGTATTCTTGTGGGTCTGTAGTTCTAAGTAATTCTTTTTTATCAAATTGATAAGTTGGAATATCTTGTCCCATAAGGGAATTTGGTCCCATTTGTTGGGATAGTTTTTGCCAAATTGTCAAGTTTTTTTGTTCCATAGTGTATGTAAAATATTACTCAATAAGTATTTTTAATCAACGCTTAATACCGCCAAACAACCATAAATAGTCTTGATAATCCTTTTGAGATGGTTGATTTCTAAATGCGGGATTATTAAACATCATTGGATTTGGAATTTGTGGGTTAAAATGGGTCTCTTTTGGTCTTTCGTGGGAATGAACTTGCCAAGATTCTAACATAGTTTTTGCTTGCGATGTTGATTTGGTTAATTGACTAAAAGATGAATCTGAAACATATACCGCCATCGCTAATGACATAATTAAGTCATCGTGCATACCTTTCATATGGTCAGGTCTACCATTTACATAAACAAACGTGTTCATTTCATTTAATAAACGAGATGAATGTATTTTTAGTCCATGTCTTAAACCTTCTTCAAACGCGGCAATAATTTGAACTCTTTTAGAGTTAAAATTTATACCAGGAATCTTATCTGCGGCTTTTGGGTCAAACTTCCATTTATTACCAAAATCAACACCATCAACATATAAATCTTTATAACCAAGTTCTTGCAACTTTCTTGAGGTTGCAACACCCATTCCTCCAGTAATATCAATAACAATAAACGCATTATACATATTACCCCATTTATAACATATCTCAGCCAAAACATCTGGCGGTAATTTTCCAACGTATTCGGCAACCTGTTCCCTACCATCAAAATCATATATTTGGAATGTCGAAAAGTCTTCTGAATCACCCCTTGATACGTCAACACCCATAATATATTTGTGACCCATTTCAGGTTCTTTCCATATCCATAAACCACCACTCATCATTTTTGTAGATGGTTCCCTTACCATGTTATTTTTTAAATCTTCAAGAAGGTTTGAATCAAATACGTTATCACCTGAACCTAAGAAATTACATTCCAATTCTTGTGATACTTTACGTCTATCGTATTTTAATTTTTTCACCATAGATTCAAACCAAGACGACGCTGGTTTATAACCTTGTTCAAAATAAGATTTTAAATCGTCAAAATTTCTTTCATACGGTAAAATATGTGACATATCAACCACAACTTCACTATCGTTATATTCTTCTCTATTTAAAAAATAATGGATTATGTCATTTGTTTTTACCAAATATAAATCTTTTGTATATCGTGGGTCACGATACCAAAACATTTCAGTGATTTTGAAATCGTTCATTCCACGATTGGCTTGTTCGTAGATTTCGTAATAAATCGGGTCATATCCATTTGGTGTTGATATAACAACAACTTTACCACCAGTTGATAGTGAGGCCATACAAGCCGCCCAGAAATCACCATCGGCTTCAATGTAAGCAGCCTCGTCAAATATCAACATGGTAGGGGTATATCCACGAAGTGCGTCCTTTGATGTTGCAACCGCCTTTACTTCACAACCGTTGTTTAACTTAAAGTGTCTAGCGGCATTTTTTTCTGGTGAAAATCCTATACCAGTCCAAGATGGCCACTGCTCGGTAAACCCACGAATCTTGTTAGCCATTTCAACAGCAGTATCCAATTTGTTGGCAATTACAAGAATTTTTTCAGGTTTGTTTTTTGATGCAAAAACTAATCTTTTACTAGCCCACGCCGCGGTTACGGTTGATACACCAGCCTGTCTATATTTTAACGCAATATTTTCGTTGTATTTTTCGTAGTCCTCAACCAAAGTTACTTGGTCTGGAAATAACTCTAATGGAACGTATCTTAACTGAGTATTATCATAAGTCTGAAGATATGTTCTAAGAGCGTATGGTGTGTTTCTAACACATTTAGTATATTCTAAAAGTAATTGTTCTTTAGTAATCGCCATTTAATAGGTCTTTAGGCTCTATCAATACCTAAACTACCTAAGAAATCATCCAAGTCACTTAAATCATCGTCATCAGGATTGATTGTATCATCATCTGAATCATCATAATCAGTATCACCATCTTCATCGTGTACTTCATTCAAATGTGCAACAATTTCTGACACCATTCTGTCTAAGATGGATGTTGCCTTAGCATCACCCCTTAAAATCATTTTTGCTAGTTTGAAAAATTCGTCAGCAGATAAAGCTGAAAATCTTGCAAATAGGTAGCTTTGTATGAATTTTTTATCTTCATCAAATAATCTTTCAGGATATGCCTCTAAAAACTTTTCCCACAATACGGGTCCAAGTCTCAAATCCCAAATTTCATTTGCCAAAGTGTCTGTTGATGCCATCACCATTTCGGCTTGCTTAGGGTCGTCAGGTAAACCTTGAGTTCCCAATACTTCCATAGTACCTTTAATTAGTTCATGTACTAATATTGGAAAAAACAAACCACGAGCTTTAACTGTTGGGGGGTCTGTCTCTATATCAACCTCTTCTTTACCTCCAACACCTTGTTGACTCATCATCATATCCATCATTTGGTCAGGTAATACCCAATACATCAAATCATTTACTGACATTACTAAACCATAAAGATTTAATAATCTTGGGTCAATTCTATCTAATTCATCACGAACTAACTCAAACATATAATGTCCTTTCTTTGATGAACCTTGAATTAAAGCGTTAATGAAACGTCTTTTTGCTTTTTCAATATCAAATCTTTCAAAAGCTGTTATGAAATCCTCAACATCTTCTTCTTGTTGAGGAAAATTTTGTTCAATTTCTTCTTCAGATGGTTCTTCACCTTCTTTTGAAAAACCGCTCATGTCTATCTCACCCATACCAACTAATTTTGCATCATATTGAAGTTGGTCAGGTCTTACACCCATTTCTTTTCTAACTAAATCAACCGATAAATTTTCTAAATACTCTTTATGTTGTGATTGAATGGCAAATAACTCTCTAACAGCACCCATCATAGCCATTTGTAGTTGCATTAAAGCATTTTGACCAGAAATATTTTGTTGACCCGTATATCTTTTAACTTTTTCAACAACATCTTTGAATCGTTTTGATGCAATCAATTCTTCAAAAGTTCTTGGTACTTGACCAGACTCAATTGGTGGAAACGCAGGGTTTTTAGACAAAGGAGTTTCTTCTCTAGATAACTTTTGTTCAATATCTGGTGACATTCTTTCAGGTCTGTCTCCATAATCAATAGGTGCTTCGGATATACGTTTTTTAGCCATTATTGGTCTTTAAAGTTAATTTTTAATTGGTCAAATTCCAAATAATCGGGTATTTTAACACTACCTGATTTTGGTGCCATAGTAGTTGCTTTAGGTTTTGGTTGATGTTTAGGGTTCTTAAATGGGTCCGAAGTACCAGGTTTTTCTTTGGTTCCTGGTTTAATTTTAGGAGGTGCCGTTTTAGTACCTTGTTCATTAACTTTAGCCTTTGGATTAGGTTTGTGTTTAGGATTTTTAAAGGGGTCCGAAGTATTTGGTTTTTCTTTAGTTCCTGGTTTAATCTTTGGTGGTGCTGTTTTAGTTTCGTTCTCCATTGTTTCCTCTTTTGACAAAGTATATGATTTTTTTGTTGGTTTGTCCAATGCGGGTTTATCAACAAATCCTATCATGGAATTTTTAAATGGTCTAACAATAATACCATTTTCAGTTAAAGTATTTAAAAATTCTTTTTTTGTCATTCTTGGTAAAACATGTTTTTCAACAATTTTTTGTAAAGATTTTTCTATAATACTTTCTTTAACTTTTTCAGGGAGTTTTTTGAAATCTTTAGTTTTACTTGCAAATTCATCAGCTCTTTTACACCATTTTTTTTGTTCGGGTGTTTTACCGTCACCACATTTGGCAAAAAAATACTTTTGTTGTGCTTTAGATTCAAACTTTTCAGTCATTTCACCTTCATCCATACCATCTTGGTATAAACCAGGTGTTTGACCTGGGTCAACACCATAACCATCATTTGACGATGGTCCTTTTTGGATTGGGTCTTGTGTTGATTGACCTTGACCAAAATCCATAGGGTCTAATTCATCCTCAGTTACCTCAACATTAGATACACCTTTTGATTGTAACGCCTTAACCATCTCAGCGGCTTTATCTGTTCCACCAACAGCTTTTTGACTAATACGAGTAAGCTGTTCCATTATTTCTTTTTTAGTTTTCATATATAACTTCTTTGTCAAATTCCAAAATTAGGTCTCTTTCGTACAATTTGTCTTTTACTTTGTTTTCAAGGTCTCCGAAACGAAAAACGAGACGAGTCTCGTTTTCACATGTTTCATCTTTTTCCCAGGCTAACGCGATGACATCTTCCATCGCGTCTGTAATTCCCATAAAATCGGAATCTTGTATTAAGTTTAGTTGGATTTGAGTATTTTTCAAAGTACCAACTTTTTTTATGTATTTAAGTTCAGGTGGTTCAGGATAACCATGTGATGGTCTTGAATCCCAATTTTCTCCCCAAACATCAAGCAAATCACTAAAAATGAATTCATACATGTTGTCACCTCTATAGTTTGGTCCTAAACCATTAACATAGATTAGATAACTCATAACACTTCACCTTTTGGACTTATCTTGATTTGTTCTCCATTATGTTCAAAAACTAAATTTTTCTTATTAGTTTTTCCAACAAATTTGAAGTTATTATTTTCTTTAATGATAAATTCAGACGCCAATTCTTGTTCAAAAGTTTCTGCCAATTTTCTAACAGAACTCAACACAGAATTTTTATTTTCAGTTATCTTGGTTTTTTTAGTTTTTGTTTCTTCTTCAGAAATAACAAAGTAAGATTCTAAAACTTTATCAACTGATGATTCTTTAAAAATAGCATCCATTATTTTAGAAACATGACTTTTGTCTTTTTCTTCTTCTGACATTTCGTTTCTTTGTTTTTTGATATTAGAATAAACACCTATTACTTTAGAATCTCTATCATCAAAACTATCACTATACATATCATCTTCACTTCTTCTTTTACGAAGTTTGAACGGTCCACCGAATTTTTCTTTATACATGTCCCAATGCCTTCTACCTGGTCTCAATTTAAAATCGAAAGGTCGTTCATCTCTATCGTCTATTGGAAACCAATTTTGATTTGGATATTTTGAAACAAACTCATCAAAATCATCATATTCTTCTTCATCATAATCAAAGTCGAAATCTTTCATTTGTCTATCATGTTTGTCATAGAAGCCGTGGTCTCCAATCCCTAAGTACATATCCTCTTCACTCATTTCACCTTCCATAGGTTCATCTTCTGTTGAGAAATCGAACTCATCGTCCATTGAAAGTTCTTCATCACCTGATAGGTCAAAATCTTTACCACCTTCCATTCCATAATCAGAATCTTCTTCGAATTTTACCATAATATCTTCTTTATCTTCTTCATCAAGTTTGCTTAAATCCAATGCTGACAAAATTGAATTTATAACATACTTAACATCTTCAGATGTCATTCCAACAGCATCATTCATCATTCTGATTTTTTGGCCCAACTTACCTGTAAGTTTTTGAATCATTTTAAAATCAACTTCTTCAGCTTCTCCCGAATCGTCCATAGATACTTCAGAATCCATTTCTATATCACCTTCAGGTGTATCTAAACTCATTTCATCACCAACACTTAAATCTGTTGGTGTTTCACTATCTTCACTACCCATAGATAAATCCATAGACTCGGGCTCTGATTCAGGGGAAGGAGCTGGAGCTGGTGCTTCAGGAGCTGGTGATGGTGCAGGTGCCGGAGCAACCGCCTTAGGTGTTTTTAACGTAAATTTTTTTTGTTCTGACAAACCATACATTGAAATTTCTTCTGTGTTTTCTGTCAAACGATTTATTTCACCAGCCAAAAGATTTAATCTCTTAAGGGCTTGAGAATAAGATGAAAAATATTTTCTGTTTTTCATTGGGTCAATGTACTCCAATGATTCATCAATTCTTTTCTTTATGATGTAACCCAATTTTTCTTTTACGATTTCATATTGGTTACCATCTGCAAGAGTTCTTCCAAATTCTACTCTTGAAGTTTCGTTAATATTGGAAGGTGTTGTTTCTTTGTAACGAGCAATCTCAAGGATTCTTTTGATTTTATCGTCTCCTTGTAATTTCTCACTTCCGATTGGTTTTAAGTCAGCCATTTTTTATTTATTAAAGTTATGAGTTTAGTCCGTTTGGTCCACCAAGTGCTACCGAATCAGCTTGAACGACAGCTCTACCTTGACCATTTGAATAAATCGCGTGTGGTAGACTTGATGTTGTGGTTGAACCACTACAATTTATACAATCTTCATAATTGATTGTCCCTGTATTAGTATTTGTTGTACCACCTGTTAAAGCGTATGGGCTTGGTGTTGGTGATGGCGTTATTGTTGGTGTAACTGTATTTGTTGGTGTTACAGTTTGAGTTGGTGTTGGTGTCACATTTGGTGTACCAGTATTTGTTGGTGTAGGTGTTGGTGTACCACTTCTTGTCGGAGTCACATTTGGTGTTCCTGTTTGAGTTGGTGTTGCCGAATTAGTTGGTGTATTAGTTTGTGTCGGTGTTACCGATGGGGTAATACTTGGTGTTGGTGTTACAGTTGCTGTTGGTGTTGGTGTTGGATTTGTTGAACACGCACTACAACTTCCAAATTGAGATGATACCGCAATAACACTATCTGTATATGGCTCTCTACTTGTACCTACAATAAAATAACAACCATCAGTTGTTGCGGTTGTTGCAAAGTCTAAATAATAATAACCCCCGATTTGTACGTTATAAAAATTGTCTATACCACCAATTGTTGTGGAACTATCGGCACATGAGGTTAATTGATACGAGATTACAGCCATGATTTTTTTCTATATAAATATACGATTGATTACAAATTGTTAAATTATTCTTGTTCTTGATTTTCCAAAGACAAATTCTTATCCATAAGTTTATTTTTAAAATCAAATAATTTGTCAATATAACCGTTTCGTCTTAAAACTTTAAATACCAAATTTTCATAAGAATATTCACCTTCCTTTTCTAAACCAGCGGTTCTATACTTCTTAATTTTTTCTTTAAATTGGTCAATAAGTTTCATTGCCTTATCATATTCTTCATCTTTTGCGTTTTCAATAACATTATCAATTTTTTCCATCATTGAATTGGCCTTTGATTTTAACATTTCTTTATCGATTCTAACTTCCTCTTTTTCAGGTTTATGAACCCAAGTTTCAAATAATACTGAATACACACCAGTTGAAAAATGTTGTTCATCAATGTCTTCGGCATACAATTCAACTTCATAACCTTTTACTTTTATATTATGAGTTGTGTTAAATAATGTTTTTTTAAGATTAAATAATTCTTTATAGACTTCTTTATCCTCTAAATCAAATTGAGAAAAATCTACATATAAGTGTAAATCAATATCGGAAAATTTGGACCAATTATAGTTGGCCAACGAACCTGTAAACCTAACATCATCTATGAATATATCCTCACCTAAAAATTCCAAAAATTCTCCAGCTATCATTAAAAGAGCTTTACGAATATTTGGTTTTAATGTTGGTGTATCACTTTCAACATCGTTCCATATTTCAGGATTCAATGTATCATTACTAACAAATGACGAAAGTATATCAGAGTATTTATCCATTCTCTATAAATACTCGGTTAATACTAAATTATAATTTTTTGTATTTGTAAGTCTTAGCAATTTTAGAATTAAAGTACTTTCCTTGAGATTCAGATAATCTAAATTCCGCATAAACTTCATGAGGAACTCCATCGTATTCATACCGACTTCCGTTTTTAAATTCTGCAATCATTTTATTATCGGCAGTATCATATTCAGTTCGAGATAAATTACTTGAGTTTATCTCGTTGTAAATTTTAGTTCCTTTAATTTCTTGTCTTCCCGTTCCCATAATATTATTTGTTTAAAGGTGTTTCTAAATCAATCTTATAAAAAAACTCAGATAAGTAATTAGAAAATTCCGTTCTATTCTCATCAGTCAACATCCCATATCTATATAAGTTTTTGTTTAAATTTTCTATCATTTTAAGTAATAGGTCTCTTTGTAAGTACATACTATTATCCATGCCAACACCTTTTTCAAGTTGACTATCTTTAATCCCATTTTCTTGGAACATGTGTCTTAGTCTATAGTATTCACCAAGTAGTTCATCAAAATCTTTTTTTAAGACTGTATGTAAAAATTTTTTCCACGGAGATTCCATTATCATAAATATACAAAAAACCCCCTTTTTTTAGAGGGGGTTTTTATTAGGGTTTCATTTTTCGTAGTTGGTCTCGTAATTCAATCGCTCTTTCAAACTCTTGTTTTTCAATACACTCTTTCAATTCATTTTCAATCGTTTTGATTTCTTCTTGGTCTTTTTCGTAATTTTTAATTTTATCTCTTAGATAAATCGCCAAATGAAAATCTTCATTTTTAACCGCAACATCAAGTTGTTTTTTCAAAGACTCCAACGAACCTTTTTCAGGTGCGTTTCTTTGATAATTTCTTTTAGGTAAATCAAATGAAGATGTTGTTACAATATACGTAATTGAACCATCAGGTGATTTAAAAGTTTGTTTTTCCCAATCACCATTCTCATCGTTTCCAATTTCAGTTTTAGTTTCCATGGATTCAAATTGTTTAAACAATGAATGTTCTCCAAACATTTCATTTAATTCATCCATCATTTCTTTTAGACTTCTTCTGTTACCTCTGTAAGGATTTCCACCAAAAAAATTTTCAAACATAATAGTATTATTTAATTTTTATTTTTTATCTTTGTAATCGTAAATATACAAAAACGTGCCAAATAGTATATACTGACATTTTGTCATATTTTACTAATTCATATATGACATATTGTCAATATTGTTTATTGGAAAGAAAATTGTATATTTGTGGTGTAATAAAAAATAGAATATGATTGAATCTATGGATAACAACGAGGGTAAAGCCCAACCCAAGAAAAAAACAGGCGGGACACCGGTTTTGGACAACTTTAGTAAAGATTTAAACAAGATGGCTGCCGAGGGTAAATTAGACCCAGTGATTGGTCGAGAGATGGAAATTCATCGAATTGCACAAATTCTATCTCGTAGAAAGAAAAATAACCCAATTATTATTGGTGAACCTGGTTGTGGTAAAACCGCAATTGTTGAGGGTTTAGCCATGAAAATTCACAATGGTGAATGTCCTCGTAATTTACGTGATAAACGTATTGTATTGTTGGATTTAACCTCAATTGTTGCCGGTACTAAGTATCGAGGTCAATTTGAAGAGCGTATGAAAGTAATCATCGAAGAACTTTCTGAAAATCCTGATATTGTAATTTTTATTGATGAGATTCATACAATTGTTGGGGCAGGAAATGCATCAGGTTCTATGGACGCGTCAAACATCTTTAAACCAGCACTTGCTCGTGGTGAAATTCAATGTATTGGTGCAACCACATTGGACGAATACCGTACTAACTTTGAAAAAGATGGTGCTCTTGAGCGTCGTTTTCAAAAAGTGGTTGTTGATTCTCCAAGTAAAGAAGAAACCCTTAAAATTATTACTAACGTAAAAGACAAATATGAAGAGTACCACAAAGTAACTTACTCACCCGAAGTGTTAGATATGTGTGTTAATTTGGCTGACCGTTACATTACTGACCGTGAGTTTCCTGATAAAGCTTTTGATATTATGGATGAAGTGGGTGCTCGCTCACAGGTAGAGGTAAAAATTCCTGAATCAATTGAAATCCTAAAACAAAAAGCTGTTGAAATGAAACAGTTAAAAATGGATGTTGTTAAAAAACAGGATTATGAGCAGGCGGCTGAAATTAGAGATAAAGAAAAAAAGTTATTGGAACGTTTGGAACTTGAAAAGAAAAAATTTGAAGAGGAACAATCTAAGAACCGTAAAGTAATTGACCCTGAATTAGTTTTGACTGTTGTGTCCTCAATGACCAAAATTCCTGTTAACAAATTGAGTGTTGATGATAAAATGTCATTAGTTGGTTTGGAAAAAACTTTGATGGAGGACGTTATTGGTCAACAAGAGGCGGTGACTAAAATCTCAAAAGCAATCCGTAGAAATCGTCTTGGTATTAAAGACCCTAACAAACCAATTGGCTCGTTTATCTTTTTGGGTTCAACCGGTGTTGGTAAAACTCACTTAGCTAAACAATTAGCTAAACAAATTTTTGGTTCGTCAGATGCTTTGATTCGTGTTGATATGAGTGAATATCAAGAAAAACACACCATTTCTCGTTTAATTGGTTCGCCTCCAGGTTATGTTGGTTATGAAGAAGGTGGACAATTAACTGAACAGGTTAAAAACAAACCATATTCGGTAATCTTGTTTGATGAGGTTGAAAAGGCAAATAAGGAAATTTTTCACACACTTCTTCAAATGTTGGATGAAGGTCACCTTACTGATTCTTTAGGTCGTAAAATTAACTTCAAAAATTGTTTGATTATTATGACATCAAACATTGGTACTAAAAAACTTCAAGACTTTGGAACAGGTATTGGTTTCTCAAGTAATTCATATTCAAATGAAGAGCAGAAAAAAGAAATCTTGAAAAAAGAAATGAAAAACTATTTTTCACCTGAGTTTTTAAATCGTATTGATGAGACCATTGTTTTTAATTCTCTAAATGAAGAATCAATTAAAAAAATTGTTGAGATTGAGGTTAAGAAACTAATTTCTCGTTTGGGTGAGTTGAAATTAAACTTTAAGTATGATGATAAATTGATTACTCATATATCTAAAGTGGGTTTTGACGATACCTACGGAGCTCGTCCAATCAAACGAGCTATTCAGGACCAAGTTGAAGACTTGGTATCAGAAGAAGTTTTAAACGGAAATGTTGTTGAGGGTAAACAATATTCCTTATCGGTAAAATCGGATAAGGTATTTATCAAATAAGTGAATAATATTCTTTATCGGTAATAAAAGTGGGGTCATTGACCCCATTTTTTATGCACAAAAAAAAGGGTCATTTGACCCTTTTTGTTTTTTTAAATGAAAAATTGTCGTGAACGAAAATGATTTTCATCAAAATCAAAATGATATTTTTGATAACCAAGTTTATCAATCATTGCATGTGCGGTATGAATTGAATTACTCAAATCTTCAACCACAACGTACTCAGATGGACGGTGGTAATCATAATATCCACAAGATATATTGATACATGAAAAATCAAATTTTATTTTTAATTGTGACACATCAGTATATGGGTGAACCATATATTCACGAGTTGGCATGTACATATCCAAAACTTCATCAACTTTTTGGAAAAATTCACTGTTTCGGTCAAACAATTTAACACCAGAACACACTTCAGTAAACATGTAATTAGAAGGTGCATAAAGTTGAATTGAA